>Ga0172367_10001227_pt1 | contig 38013 bp, 65 predicted proteins | sample Lak10m_FD_114542 | JGI IMG/M metagenome (GOLD analysis project Ga0172367, IMG submission 114542) | Freshwater microbial communities from Kabuno Bay, South-Kivu, Congo - kab_022012_10m | ecosystem: Environmental > Aquatic > Freshwater > Lake | place: Democratic Republic of the Congo: South-Kivu... | reverse complement strand
GAGGTCGAAGCTGTTGAAGGCATCGTAGTCTACTTTGGATTTAGTCATTTCTCGCTCCCTTTTGTGTTACTGTGTGTGTATTATATGCTAGATCACGCTTCTGGTCAACCAAAGTGCTTTAATAACCCGCCTAGGCAAAGGGTTATAGCCACTGCATTGATCACCATCTGCGGGTAGTTACGCACACGCACTGTCCAGGTGAAAAAGCACGTGCCGCCCAAGAATCCCAGGATGATGTTCCAAGGATGCAGTTGCGGGAAGTAGCTCATGATCACGTACATTCCTAGGATGAATGCAGTGCCCACCCACTGTATTATGTCATTTGCTTTATTCATGATGCTAGTATAGCACCATCTAGCCAAACGGTCAACCAATTTAACCGTTGTGTTTTTGCAACAGATCCGCGCCGTCTTCTTCTGCGATCACTACACGGCAGGGAGTGAGGTTTTCTGTCAATCTAGCGATCAAACCTTCGCGATCCACGCCCTGACCTAGGAACTGTCCCGTGTCCTTGCGATAGGCCAGCAACAGTCCCTGATGCTGTTCCAGGCGCACTTCCACGACCGCCAGCTCTGTGGTCTCTGTGAGCTGGCTCTCTAAACGGGTTTTCAATCGCTGGAGATCTTGATCAGAGAACTGCATGGCTTCGAGGAAATCCCTCATGATCCTACGATGGAATCGATCCGTGATCCACACGCCCATGATCAGGCCCAAGACCACAGCTAGGATGATGTCTGCCATGTTAGGTCCTGCGGGGTGTGTGTAGGGCTGCGGCTTCTTTGCGCAGTTGCCCCGCCCTACGGTACATGTCGTCAGCGGCACGGCTCATAGCTTCAGCTCGGGCTTGGCTCATCTTAGATCCGCCGAACTCTCGCTCGATATAGTATTCACAGAGTCGATTCTTGATCATGGTAGGTATGTCCATGCCCGTGTCATCGGGACAGATGAATCTCACTGGGCAACGTCCCCAGCCACCGTATTCTAGGAAATCTGCGTAATAGCGTCTATGATCTTTGTTGTTTGGATCGAATGCTACCAAAGGTCTAGATAGGAACTCTAACTTGCTCATATGGGATATTTACCAATCTTCATAACTTAATTGTAACACTTTCTGTTGGTGCTGTCAAGAAAAAAGGACCCCAGCGGACTGGGATCCCCAAGGCTGCAACCGGGAGCGAATCGGTTACGCAGCAACGGCTTCTGTCTTCGCGACAGTGGCCTTATTACCTGCTGGCGCAGGGTTCTTTTTCTCAGCGTAGGCAACAGCAGCTTCGATAGCTGGATTGCCTTGACCAAACTTCACTGCACGTAGATGCTGTACAGCTTCTGCCTTGGTCATCTCAGAGGGCAGCTCGATGAGCTCCACATCAGTGTGACCGTTCTTGGCCAGGATCTTGATGCGCATAACATCGTTAGCGAAACGGATCTTGGTCTTACCTTCCAGGGTTGATACACCCGCAACAGCGAAACGTTTATCAGTAGCCATTTTAAAATTGCCTTTCAAAGTTGTTAAATTTGCCTTAGTTACTTCTGCTTCTTGCAGTGTTATTAGTATAACACCACTCAACCATTCCGTCAACCATCCGTTTTACCAAATTGCGGTATGACCTGGATGCTCACGGCCTGGCTCTCGTCCAATGCTGAAACGAATTCATCATCGAATACGAGCTCTTGCATAGTGAGATCGATCATCTCTTCTACCCGAACCAAATCAGGCACTCCCTCACCACTGCATTCTATCACGAACTGGAACTTATAGGTTCTCGACATTTTCCCAGAACTCCTTGCGTAGATTAAACATCGTAAACGCTTCCTCTTTGAGATATATAGCCGATTTATCTGTGTCCCAGGCCCACTTTGGTTGCTCGCCGTCAAAGTTGTCAGCTCGGGCCAATGCTTGCTCTGCTGAGGGTCCAAACTGAGCCCACAGCCAGTTGCGAGCACGGATCCACTGCTTGATCCGTATGTGGACATTGCCGTGGAATACCACACGGTGGCTGAAATAGCCGTAGCCGTTGTAGTTCCTGTTGAGCTTCTCTACTCTCACAGTGCTTTCAACTCCGAGCGTTTCTCAGCGCCGTCCTTGATCCATTCTGTGAGTTCTTCCTCTTCGGCATTCTCTGCTTCGTATTCAGCCATAGACTCAGAGATACCAAACATATCGTCCAACTCATCACCAATGTCGGCACGCACAGTCTTAGAATCGAGACCGCCCAACTCATACATCTCATCACAGCCATCTTCGAACTTGCCTACGAAACCCATACCTGGTTCATAGTAATAAAGTGTGACTTCCAAGCCCTGCTCAACCAACTCTTCAACTACCCCCATAGGAGGAGCCCAGGCTGAATCGAACGGAGCAGAGAAACCCAGACCATCTTCGTCTACTTCGATACTGTGCTCATCACCCACATCCCATTTGGTTCCCCAACGGCTGGTGCAGAAGTCATACCAACTTTGGTAGCCAGTTGCGGCCACTGCCTCAGCACGGACGCGATCTGCTTCTGCCTGCTTGACTGGATCACCGTAGTTAGTAGTGGTCTCGGGATTCTTAAGGATCTCTGGCACTGGAATAACTGCATCACAGAACTCACCACGCTTGAATGCATCTGAGAGTCTCTGGATCTCTGCAGGGTCTGTGCCACGCACAGTGATATGATTTGAACACCAATTTGGCATAAGTCGCTCCTTTTACAGTATGTTTATTATACGATCAACGGCCCAGAATGTCAACCAATTTCTGGTTCTGCAGATCCTGATAGGTTCGCTGGATCTTACCATCTACAGCGGCTGTGAGATTCAGCTCGATGTCTGTGGCATTTTTGCCACAGATCTGTTCAATGGTCCTAAGAACCTTGCGTTCGGTCATAGGAGTCATCTCCATATTCTCCAGAGCATCAACAGCCCGTCGAATGTATTCAAACTCTTGTGGGGTCATACCAACTCCTTGATGTGTTTACAGTTGCCTCGGAATGTGAATCCCGGGCAGGTGCAAAGACCATCTTCCCGGTTTACATAATAAACGGCACCCTTAGAACCTTTGACTTCTACAACCATTGACTCTTTGTTCTCTTCGAGTTCTGCGAAGGGGTTTGGATCCAAAGGGATGAACTTGCGGCCCCTACGGTCGATCTTGATCTTTCCGGAACTCTTACGGATCTCTGCTGTGCCCCAAGGCCGGTAAGCCACGATCCTGTCTCCGTCGAGGAGATAGTCGTGGTTGGGTTGCCGATATTCAACACCCGTCCAAACAGTGACTTCACGCACGGCCTCCATTAACGCAACACTCCTGCAGGATCAAACACACGCTGGATATCGCTGTCCTTGATCTGCTTGGCCAACAGTTCGTTCTTCTGCTTCTGTGCTGAGCGTAGCAGTTGCTCACGGATCTCTGCACGACGAGCCTTGGGCAGTTCTGAGATGATGTCACCTAATAGCACCGAGTAGACACCGCAGGCATAAGCATAGGAACCATCGTGGTTCTCACGAGCAGCCTTTTCCAGCTCGTTGATGGCATCACGGGTCTCACGCGATTCCTCTAAGTATTCGTTGAACTTTTGTTGTGCGGATTTAGCCATTTATCGCTCCTAGTTGTTTAAGTATGTGTATATTATAAGGCCATCTGCCCAATCTGTCAACCAAATTAGCGCCAATCTTTCTTGTCGCCAAATCGCTCATTGTATTCATAGCCTGCGGCATACTCACGGACTTCTTCTGGGGTCAAGTTATCCACACGCGGACCCGAATCCCCACCTACACCACCATAGTGCGGATCACTGCCACGACCGTAGTAGGAATCAGCGGATCCACGATCAAACAGGCACCCGTGGGTCCCACGCACAAACTGCCAACCCTTCAGGGCCCGAACAACCTTCTCTTTTTCTGCAATCATCTTTCGCTCCTTACTATTCACTATAACCATAGTATAGCACCTCTAGCCCAAACTGTCAACCAAAATCTATAGTAACCCTACACTTAGGCCGGGTATACAGAAAACGCAACAGCATCCCTCTTACGGGTGAAGCTAGGATCGATCTGATCTCTGCGAGGTCCACGGTAAACGATGCGTCCCTGATATCCTAGTTGTCGCAGCAGTCGTTTAGTGCGTTCTAGATGCTGTACAGGGATATGTCGGAAAGTTGACGAGCAGCGCCCGGGACTCACATACTTACCAAGGAACTGTTTATCCTCGTTGGCTAAACAAAACCAGTTAAACTTGTCCATAGTCTTTAACCATAACGTACAAAGGGTCAATTATCTCTTCGTCTGCGACCTGGTACTCGTCATCTCGCCAATCTACGAACTCGGTACGCACAGGATCTCCCAGATCACCATTGTAGGCCATCTCAAGTGCAGCCTCTTCAGAGTCCGCCTCTACCTCGTAGTATTCGTCTATGACCGCAGCGCGGCACAGGGTGTATATGGCCTTAGGCATAGTCTTCATCCATACCGTAACCGGCACTAGCCATGCCCGAATCAAAGTCGCCATCCATAGAGTCGTCATACTCTTCTGGATCACGGTCTGCATCTCCCTGCAGGACGTCTTGCACGATCTCTGGTGCTAGGTCCAATGCACGGGCAATGGTTAGAATCGTATCTGCATCATCACCGAAGTCATCGCCCATATCGTGGGCCATGGTCATGATCTCGATCTCTACGTCTTTGAAGTATCCCATCTTTCGCTCCTTACTTGTCTAAGTGTCTCTAGTATAGCACCGGTCGTTCAATCTGTCAACCAAAATAAAAGGCCCTTTCGGGCCCCGGGTTAATCCAAACGCGATCCTGCGTAAGCTTCAAACCCGTACTTCTTAAACACCGCAGCAGCAGCTCGGGCACCTTCCTCCAAGGTGTCCACGTTCTGGCACCCGAACTTGGATGGATTCCACATCTGGAGACCACCTTGGTAGTCCTTGCGGATCCCAGCGGCACTCAAGGCCTTGCCCAACCGGGTGTTGCCTTTGACACCGTAGATGTTGACCCAGGCAAAGCCACAGGCGTAACGATCTTGACCTCCCAGCACCTCACGGAAGTACTTCTCGGCCGCAGCATACGCAGCAGAGTGCGCTTCGGCAACGATTTGGGGGATCTGCTCAGGGGTTGCTGTAATCATCTTTCGCTCCTTCTGTTGTCTAAGTGTCTCTATTATGCACCCAATCCAAAGAGCTGTCAACCACTACGAGTTCACAGTTTGGAACGGATCGTAGCTCTCATCCTCTGCTAGCTCGTCGAGGTCAAAGTCCTCATCTACTAGGTTCCCATCTTCATCGTACATGGGATCTTCGAATACTTGTCCAGGGTAAGGCATGGTTAACTCCCAGTGGTTAGTCTAAGTTGGTGTGGCTGTTCTGCCACAGGTTGAAAACTCTCGATGAAGATGTGGTGTCCGTCCCCACTTCGAGTGATGCAGCGATCAGCAGCTGAGTAGAGATCAGCCCAGGTTGGTCCCGGAATGGTTTCATACACAGGTTGGTCACCCCAATGGTCTCTGTAGCAGATCTCTGCTGCATTCACGTAGGGATGAGGTTGACTGAGATCTTGCACAGAGAATATACTCCAGATGCTTCGCAGTTGCGCACCTTGACGCACAGCTTCGTAATGGTCGCTGAGTTCGTCAAATGCGCGATTGTCCTGTTCGTAGGCACCCTTGAGACCCTGCTCAAACTCCCTGACCACTGTCTGCAGTTGCTCAGCGAGACGATCATTGATCACCCCGGTAAGATGCTGCTGCACTGAACGCAGCTCGCAGAGAGCATTGTGTACGGTCTTGAACTCGTCGTTAGTTAGTACAGGGGAGCAGTTCACTTCACGGTCTCCTTCATTACTTCTTGGGTCTTGCCCACTGCCTTGTCAACAGCGGATGCTACGCCCGACACGCCTACAGTGGCCACGAACATACCTGCGATGAATGCTAGAAGGATTTTCATTAGTCTTCGCTCCATTGTGAGTAATCGGGTTTAGGATCGTTGCGATGCTTGAATCGGTACCAAAGCATTTGGGGGATGCCCATACGCCAGGCCCACATAAAGTCCATCACAACAGCACCTGCGATAAACGCTAGTAGTAGTTCCATTTGCCGCTCCTTTCTTAACTGTCTAGCCTATAGTATAAGGCCAAACTGCCAATCTGTCAACCCCTTATGTGCGTAGCAGCGGGGTCTGTGGCTAAAAAGCCACACCCGCCGGCACTCCCAAATCCGTGTGCGGAGGTAGGTCGTAGTCCATAGGATCGTCGGGGAACCTAGGTGTAGTAGGGCTCATTAGATATCCTTTTCGTAGATCACAGTCTGACCGAACGGCGACTCTGCGGATGTATTGCCCTTGACAATGAACAAGGTATCGCAGTAATCTTCTTCTCCCCAGGTACCGCAGGGATAGCCATCAGTGAACATAATGAACTTCTTAGGCTGGATGTCGTTGTCACGCATAAACTCCCAGTTGACTTCGAATGAAGTACCACCACCACCTTGAGGCTCGTAGCTCAGGAGCTCGTCGGAGTTGTCGTGTCCGATCTTGACGTGATTGTAAATGTCAGTGTCAAAGCACCACAGTTGGATGTTGAAGTCCTCGTATTGATCCATAATGCCTTTGACTTCGCTGAGGAATACAGTGGCATCTTCTTGACCAATACTACCGCTCATATCCAACGCGATAGCCACGTCAATGGTAGTGTCCGGAATCATACCTGGAAGCACGGCGCCCGTGTGCTGGCTTTTACGGTTAGGACGCTGGAAGGAGTAGTCGTTGCGGACGATGCTTTGGATCTGCTGACGGATGATCTCACGCCAGTTCATCTTAGGCTCAGTGAGGCTCTTGATCATACGCATAATGCCTGAGGGAGTCTTGCCAGCACCAGCGGCCGCGGCACTCTGGATCATTGCTTCTTTGATCTCGTCCTTGATCTTCTGTGCGTCTTCTTTGCTGAGACCAGGACGGTTACCTTTGCCTTCTTTGTCACCCTCACCTTGGCCATCACCTTCTTTGATGTGCTCGTCCAGAACATCACCCAATTGCTTGAGCAGTTGATCCATTGGGATCTTCTCTGCCTGCTCGTAAAGGATGTCGTAGATCTCTTCCCAGGCCATACCGCGGTACTTAGGATCATAGCAGATCTTAACTTCAGTGATCTTGTCACCGATACGCTCGTCTACGAGGATCTGGTTGACAGCGAAGTCCTGTGCGATGTTAGACAGGTTGCGATCACGCGAACCTACACGACCAAAGTGATCAAACACCGCGTGACAGATCTCGTGTCCAAAGAGGAACTCTAGTTTCTTGACAGAAAGTTTAGAAACGAAGTCCTTGTTGTAGAAGAAGTCGCGACCGTTAGTGGCCGCAGTAGGGCACCAGTCTGAAGCATCGATGAGCTTCATACGAGTCGCCATATTACCAAAGAAGGGGGCCTTGAGTAGCAGTCCTACTCGGGCAGTTGTGAGTTTATCGATGATTGGGTCCATTAGTCGCTCTCCTTACTGTATGTATCTATTATAGCACCGTCCGGCACCCTTGTCAACCAAAAAAGGTGGGCTACGAACCCTGAGAAGTCCGTAGCCCTAGCAATGGGCGAGGTCTTAATTCTCCATTGCTGACAACACATACTTGCCGAATCGCTTGTGGAACTCGTCGAAGGATTTCATCTTCGTAGCGTCCAACGGCAAATTGTAGTTGCTGAGAGCAGTCTTGGCACCCATAACAACGATCTCAGTCGGGAAATTATCCATCATATAACGGAAGAAGCAGTCCGCCATATCGTCCCAGTTCTTGGCTTTCTTCTCTGCCTGCTCCTTGAGCTCGTAGCAGAGGCTCACAGTCAGCGAATACATCGCAGAGATCTCTTTGATAGAAAGGTCCTTGACCTTACCGCTGAGAATGTCTTCTGCTTTGGGCAGTCGACCTGCGATCTTACGGTGAGCCATAAACTTAACAGCCAAACCGTCACCGATAGCACCAGACACCAAATCAGTCAGCGTGTCAGTGTCAGTGTCATCGTCAGTGAGCAGATCGCTAACGAAACTCCAAGAACGAGGAGTCGCAAACGACTTAGAGGAACCCTTGGGATCGAAGTCGTAGAGGTCCTGCTTGGCGAACGAAACATAACCAACGACCTCAGGGTGGATCTTATTGGCAGTAGCCCACTCTTGGTAGTCATCGAAGTCTACCTTCATCTCCAAGTGCAGGAAGCGGTTAGCCAACGGAGCAGGCATACGGTAGGTAACACCCTTGTCACCGTCACGGTTACCAGCGGCTACGATGTCAACACCCTTGGGCAGGATGTATTGTCCAACACGGCGGTTCAACACCAACTGATAGGCCGCGGCCTGAACAGCCGGAGGAGCAGAGTTCAGCTCGTCCAAGAAGATGATAGCCTTGCTGTCTGGATCGCTGGGCAGTTCTGCGGGAGGAGCCCAGACCATCGTGTTAGCAGTAGAGTTGAAGTAAGGGATACCTTTGATGTCAGTGGGTTCCCACAGAGGCAAACGGATATCGATCACTTCGCGACCGGCATCTTCGCCGATCTGCTTGACGATGTCACTTTTACCAATACCGGGAGGGCCCCACAGGAATACAGGGCGACGCTTTTGGATCGCCTTGTTGATTGCTCGCTTGGCCCGCTTGGGACCAACTTGGCGAACGGAAACGTCTTGTGCTTTACTCATATAGACCTCGCAAAAAAGTTAAAAACAAACTACTCTCTCAGTGTCATTAGTATAACACCACCCAACTCTGCTGTCAACCGACGATCTTCACATAGTTGAGCTGTGTTGTTTTATCGCCACGGATGGCTTTGATCTTGCCCTTGATCTTCAGCTCCCCAGTCAGCTCCTTGGAGTGCCAAAAATCCACGAAGCTCTCGCCCATACGGCCCTGGACACGGAACTTCATATAGTTAGCGTTGAACCAGCAGTTGATCACGGTTAAATCGCCCACAATGGTTTGGCCCACTGTTCCAACCAGTTGCTCGCTCTGATAAATCTCCCGCTTGATCTCTTGGCGCTGTTGATCACGGCGAGCCACAGAAGGCAAGCATGAGATCACAGCGAAGTCGTAGAGATCGCGACCCGTGAATTCAGTTTTTTGGGCTAGCTTCAGTGCCTGGCGCTCAAAGTCATTGAGCTTGCCCGCCAGCTCTCGCATGATGAAGGTGTTGAAGTACCCGCGAACCCGGCGGCCCTCCTCCACATCTTTCTCTGTGGTAGGATTGGATCCCTCACGCAGCCACCGCTTGACCATGAGCTTGTTGGCTTCTTTGGTTTTCACCATTTCGCCATTCTGCTCTTCCCATTTGTCCTCTTTGAGGTATTCGCCGTTGATACGATCAGCGGCTACCGCTAGGGCCCAAACTTGATCAGCTGTGAATTGCATGGGTTCGCTCCTCTTTGCTATTTAACTGTGTCTAGTATATGCTCGTTTGGCTGGGCTGTCAACCGGTTTGGGAGTGCCGGGGGTGTGGCTTTTACGCCACACGATAGTTCTTCCACCCGTTATGATCGCCTGCTAGGCGTCCTTTGCGTTTATGGCACATTGGGCACAGTTCGTCTAGGTTTTTGGGACGGTTGTCAGTGCAATCGCCATTCTTGTGATCTATCTCGGTCATACCCACGGCCCAAGGAGCTTTCTTGTAGTCGATAGCACAGGCAAACCCTAAATGGCTATCACTGTTAGAACAGCGCCCGGTCTTGAATGGTGTTACCCCAGGAGCATGATCATGCCGTCCGTAGCTGGCTCCTTGGCAATGCCCGCAATGAATCCTCCATCGTTTGTTGCCTTGCTCATCTTTGTGACTATAGGTTACGGGCTTGGCGCAACCATGATTGATACACTTGGGTCTAAATTCTAGCAGCGCCATGACTCTCTCCTTGTTAAGTTAGAGCTAGTATACGATCTCTAGCCCAATCTGTCAACCAAAAGAAAAGGGTGTTGCGTTTCCACAACACCCCCAAAGTACCGCCCCGGGAGCGAATCGGCTTGGTCTTTGAAACTGGTCTTTAGATGGTCTCTAAAGTCAAACCAGCAGCCTTGGCCTTGTAGCCTAGGGCAACGATCTCACGGCTGGGCTGACCCATTACATATTCAGTAACGGTAACGCCATTGCCTGCGGTACGCTGGTTAGCATACACAGCATAACCACCGTGGCGGATGCGAGTAACTTCTGCTGAGAGGTTGCCAACACCCATCTTACGAGCCTGGGCGGCTGTAAGGGTCGCACCATTGTACAGTGCGTTGAAGACTTTGAAAGTCTTGGTTTCAGGATTAAAACGCTTCATCTGTGTGTTTCCTTTTAGTTAAAAATAGCTGATTACTTGTTATTCAGCGTTCATATATATTACAGGATCGCTCGCTGAAAAGCAATACTGTATTTTGCCATTTTAATCTTTCTTTATCCGAACCGTGGGGTTCAGTGCTACACCCAAAATCAAAGTGGCAAACCAGGTACTGATCGAGTAAGCGATCTCCAGCGCAGGGAACAGAGTATTCAAACTCCAGATCACCAGCAGAGGGCCCGCGGCGATCAATGCTAGAATCAGCACAGCATACACGATCAATTTAACGATATCACCCATTGTCATTCTCCATTTCGTCCAGATCTTGCTGCTGTTTCAGAGATTCGATCTCACGATCGATCTCACGCTCTCTCTTCTTACCGGCTATGGCTGTGCCTCGTTTGTAGACCAACCAATAGTGGTCCCCGCAGTAGCTCTTGCCCGAGATCACGGCACTACCACAGTATTGGAGAGGACCCCGGCGGGGGTCCTGCTCCGGACCAATCCATTGGCACTCACGGATTGGAAGATCTACCATTAGTAAGCTCCCTTCATAACAGTGACCTTGGCCATGTTCTGCCAGTTAGTAGGGAAGCTCTTACGCAGATCCGCTACTTTGAGCACCGTACGCAAGCTCAGCTCGCGCATAGTGGCACGATTGTCTTTGATGAATGTGACTACTTCATCTTTGGCAACCTGCTCAAGCTCGTATGAGTCCAACATACCGTCCTTGACGATCTGCTCAATACGCAGGACCTTTTCGCGATCTGTGTCCATACGCAGATCGATGTAGTGACAGCGTGACTCGAGAGCCGCCAAATGCTCCTGCAGTTTCTTAGAACGCACATTCTCAAACTTCAAGTTCGTGATAAAGATAGCACCACCCTTGAACTCGAAACGATCTGGGATACCCTCACTGCGCAGGATGCGGCTGTCAGTGTTCCACGAAATGGTACGCTTCTTGCTAGAATCCAAAGCGGCTTTGAGGATGTTCAGCGAGATGTCGTCCAGCAAAATACTGTCGCAGTCATCGAACACCAGGATGTTCTTAGCGTCGGAGAACTTGTAGAGCTTTGAGTACAGACCAATGGCACTCATAGCACCTTTGACGATCTCGTATTTGGGCTTGCGTTGACCCATAACATCAAACAGATCGTCCTTTGACAGTACTTCTTCAACGCCAAAGCTCTTGCCCACACCCGGAGGGCCTGTGACGATCATTGCTCGCACATCACCCGACTTCACTGCTTTGGTCATATCCTTGAGGATCTCAAAACGCAGGCGAGTACGCTCGATGATCTCTTCATCGGTCTCGTGCGCGACACTGTCGTCTGACACTTTGATCTGGGTGAAGTCAGTGACTTCGGCACCCTTGGTGCTCTTAGCCTTAAGAGCCTGTAGCATAGTTACTCCCTTAGGAATGGGTTTGGCACTGCCCGCAACTGCATATGCACCCTGACGGCAACGGATGCGGATTGAGCGATCTGGGAAGCCCGGCTGTCCGCCACCTTCCACAGTGACGTAGCCTTCGCCACTCTTGGCTACTTTGTAGTCTTCCACAAGCTTGAAAGTCAAACCTGCAACATTTGTGGGCTGGCCCTTGATGTTGTACCAGCCTTCAGTAAAAGTGATGTACATTTGCTTCGCTCCTTGTTGTTTAACACAGCCTCTAGTATATTACAGATAGGGGCTGTTGTCAACCCCTATGAGTAATAACCCTTAGCCGTCTAGGGTTTCTTTCTCAACTGCTAGAGCAGCCATAGCATCTTTGAGCGGAACCAAACCGTTCTTGATCAAGCCCGTGGTGGAGTAAACGGCACCCGCGTACCATACTCCGTCCCGCATGACATAGTAATACTCACCAAAACAGCCCTCGACCTGCTCCAGGAACTCTTCGAACGAGTGAGCTACCCTGTAGCCCACATCTTCTTCACCTCGATCAGCATAGAAGTTCATTTCTTCTACAGTCTCTTTGACGCCCGAATTGTCTCCACGTGCGACCAACTCATTGGCTTCTACTGAACCGTAATGCTTGAGCAGGATCTCGCCTGTGTAGTCCAGATAGCCATCATAGTGGCAGTAGACCGATTTGCAGACATCGCCGTGCATGACAGCTACTCGTGATCGTGTACCCATTTCGTCGCTCCTTTTGTTAACTTAGCCTATAGTATAGCACTCTCGGCACTGGCTGTCAACCTCTACATCGACCAGTACAGCTCCGAGCTGGGATCGCAGCTTCGGGGAGTGTTCACGGATTGGGTGAACTCTTTGCCTGTGATCAGGTTACGCTTGGTGACACGTTGCTCTATCACAGAGTGATACCACGCAGCTTCTGCAGCAGCCATCCACGTCAAGGGATCGTCTTCATGCGCATTGCTGCCCGGGTAGTAGGGGAACGCCCGCACGTACTTCTTATGGGCTCTAGTGATAGCTGCCTGTGCAGCTGGGTAGGTCTTGTAGCTTTTAACTATAGCTGAGCTACGGCGATCGTACGTGTACCACATTAGGCACCTCTCTTGTCAGTGTTGTAAAAAGGACGCAGTTCACGGATCAACTCACGTTCTCTAGCATGTGCCGCAGCCTTGCCCCTGACGATCTCCATGACACGCACGTCGATCGCCGCTTTGTCAGCATATGCGCGAAGAAGTTCACATAGAGCCCAAGCTTTGGTTTCAGTCTGGGCACGATACCAGTGCTTGGCTATGCGAGCGCGAACTGACTTTAGTACAGTGCTCTCAGTCTTGGCAGTGACGCCGATGTACACACCCTCAGGGCCAGTGATCTGGTAGATGATGTGATTACGATCTGATCTTTTAGCTCTCATTGCTCGCTCCTTCACTATGCATATAGTATACTACCGAACACTGGAGCTGTCAACCAAAAAGAAAGACCCTTGCGGGTCTAGGGTTATTTGACGTGATCCTCTATGAGCTGCGACAAAGCAGCAACAGCGTCTTGCGCCTGTTCGTCGTCTAGATCCGTGTGCTGCTGTACGTGTGCAAGTGCAGCGTAGAAACGTTGCTGTAGTTCTGACATAGCGGTCCTTAGTAAAACAGCAATTATACTAGTTCAGAACCACGCTGTCAACCAAAATGATCTGACCCCGTGACTGCATGCTCGCGATCCCCCTCGGGGCTGCTGCTGTTGTACTTGGTAGGACCGACCGGAATCGAACCGGTATGCATCGCTGCGAGGGATTTTAAGTCCCTTGTGTCTACCTATTTCACCACGGTCCCACGTGCTGCTGTAGCTGGCCACGCCTAGAGGATTCGAACCTCTGACCCACAGCTTAGAAGGCTGTTGCTCTATCCTACTGAGCTAAGGCGTGTTTAAATGGTGGGCCCCCGGAGAGTCGAACTCCGCACCAACGGATTATGAGTCCGCTGCTCTAACCAACATGAGCTAGAGGCCCGATCTTTTACTTACGCTGTTCTAGACCTCTCTGTATGAATTCCTGGAGATCTTCCACGGGAGTCTGTGTGGCAAATATGTGATCAGCTACAGTAGCAGCACGATCCATGTCCCAACGTGAAGGATAGTGGCGCAGCACTGCACGAGCACGATCCCGTACAGCTCGGGGAACTCTGGGAGTTGCAGCAGTGTCACAGAGATCCTTCAGCAACCGTTCCGCTGCTAGCACACTGCGATAGCGTTCATCTGGTAGTGTCATTGCTCATCGATCCTTGCTTAGTAGTCGTTTCTTAAGCATAGTGTATATTATATGTGAGATCTCTGCGCCTGTCAACTTTCTGAGATCAATTTGGGTTATTTTTGTTTATTGCGCACCGGGGCCTTGGCCCGATAGTGATCTAGCTGTAGGATCTGTTGCGAACTCAATCCCCTAGCACAGAGCATTAGATACCTCTGTGCGATAGATCTGTTAGTAGTGATCACAGAGACCTGTCGCCATTGATCTAATACCGTGTAGTAAGGTACACCGTCTCTGTAGTCTGTGATCAGTGTGGCCCATAGTTCTGTCACTATCCTGCTCCCGTATACAGTATATATAAGAATACCCCGCAACGGGGCCACCGTATACAGAAGGTTTTTACGGTCCCGGACGTTGGATTCAGGGTCTCAAAACCCGGAATACGGTGGGAAAACGTGGGGTCCTACAGTGGATCTTACAGTAGACTAGAATCGGAGACTGGTGGTATGAGAGGCTATGCTCAAATGGTCACACAATTCCACACTTTATCACACAAAACCACACGAATCTGCACTTGATCTTGCCTCACGGCCAGCGTAGCGGCCTCTACAAGCATCCCAGGCCACAGTAAATCACACTTACTGAGCAAAAACCCTGCTTTTACCCTCTGTGCGAATCACGTGCAACGGGGCCATCTAGTTCCTCTGCCCACACGAACAATAATAAGAACGTGGGCATCAATATCGCCCACATCCATAGATCACCCTGCCGCATCGTGTACACTAGGCTGATCCAGTATATAATGAATACCAGCCATTTCATAGTTCTCTCCTACGACACTCTGCGACCAGCCGGCTTTTAACTATGTCAAATCTACGCTGCCATAACTGTTGATTATCTCTACACTCACGCTCTGTACTGTACTTACTGTGCTCTGTGTAGTTCTCTGGAAACTGCAACCAAAATACCAATGTCCACTCTATCATTGTTTACCTCTAGCGGCCCGCAAGCTCGTTATTCATCCCCACTAAACAGTATCCAATGTTGCAGTATAATCATCAGCACACCTAAACCCACAGTAATGATCACTGCTAACAGGGCTATAACTGTCTTCAACATCAGATATTTACTTAAATATTCGATGTACAGTATCGCTTGTGATCTCAGCCATCTAGAACTCATACAAGACCATGCAGAAATTCTGGCGATTTGGATGATCACTGTAGAACAGTTTGTGGTCTTATTCCGTTGTTCTGCCCCAGAGTTTGTCTTCATATGTCTACACTAGACTTCCGTCCCAGAAGATTATACTGCTATCGCTACTATGCATTTGCTCAGGACATAGATGAAGAACTGATCTGGTCTGATGTTCAGCGTTGGGGCGGCTCAATAAGCATACGCGGGGACTGCATAGACTTTTGGGTGCCCACTGAGCGCAGAACATTCTTCCTCTTAAAGTATCCTGATTTGGTCCCTCAACCTCTGTTGGATTATCTGTGATAGGCTGCTGATTTTTCTCGCGCTGCGCTGCTTCGCAGCTTAAGAATTAGTCTCTGATCACCAATTTACCCTCTCTGACCCTAAGCCTAGCTTTGATCGGTGGGTGATCGATCTGCTCTAAGTGATCACGGATCCACTCGTAGCTGATCTCTCGGAGGCAGGGGAATCTTCGCTGTGTGCTAGACCAATTACGCAGTCGGCGCAGACACCAAGGCCACTCCGATCTGCCATAGTTCTTCAGCGTGATATCACCCCATCTGGCATCTGTGGAGATATGCTTGTGTGTGGTAGGATTCACAGGCATCATGGTCACGAACTCTATCAGCATCAGGGGGTTGTTTTCTAGGCTGTGGCTGCGGAATAGATCTGAAGGTGCTGTGGTTTTGTCCTTGCTGACGCCCGTGCGCTTATAGGCATTGTGCTCTTGGCGTATGTGATTGAAGTCTATGTCAAAGTGCAGTTTGTCGCGGCCTGTGACTCGGCAGCGAGCCTCAGTGAACGCTGGCTTGCCAGTGATCGCACACCGCAGTTCTTGAGATCGGGGACCCGTCCACAGTCTAGTCAGTGTGGGTAGATTATGGTTCTTGTACCAGGCTTTGCGTTCTTCACCTGAGGTCATTTTAGTAGCGGTAAACATTCTCAGTGATCCGTGGTTAAAAATACAGTATACGATCTCTAGATCTGCCTGTCAACTCCCGCCGGTTTGGTTAAATACAAGATGAAAACCATTGCCTTGATCCTAGCCACAGTCACGCTCACAGGCTGCTCAGCTATCTTGAGTAAAATACCCAGTTTTTGGGACGATAATCAATCAGCTCGTATCATAGACGTGAGATTACGTGCAGAATCATTGAACTGCTCAGAGCCACAGTTAGCACAGATACAGAGCATCGCTCGAGACCTACGCTGGTTTGAACTGTATTCACAGAGCAAGGGTCAGCGCCAAACTGATGTGATAAAATTAATCAAACCCATGCAGGAAACTGTGCAGGAATGGGAGCAACGTAGTGTAAAACAAGAAGGCAGTAAATTCTACTGCGAAACCAAAAAGAAGATCGTGATAGAACAGAGCAAGCGGGCAGCGGAGGCCACACTAGGGAGATTTTAAATGAGCATACAAACACTTGAACAGATCGCAGCCACGGGTCAACCCTGGGCAGCACAGAGAGCCCAATACGCACTGCAAATGACAGAGGCAGTGAATCAGGGTGAACTGAGCCCCGGAGAGTATCAAGAACTCATGCGTGATCTAGTGCGTATGGATCGACTGGATGAAGAAGCTTCAGATATAGAATTAAAAACTCTGTTGATCACAGCAGTTTATGGAGTGGCACAGCTAGCATGAAAATACAAGAAATAATCACCGAAAACATCTTTACCACGGACTACCATAAGGTCATGCAGGCCGTGGCTGAGCTGTACAAACAGCACTATGACGTCAACATTTGGCCCAATGCTGAAGCTCACGACGAAGCAGCCAAAGTCTTGCTCAAAGTACATCCCACCACAGAACAGTTGGATTGGATCATAGACACTGGCGAACTGCCCGAAGAGTTTATGGAACTGGATTTTCCCATCAACGATGACATCATGTTCGGGGGCGCATCCGGCAGCGATGATCAAGACCTTGACGAAGAGCCTGCTTCACGCGAGCTCTGTCAGTCGGGCAAGCCCGATTCAGCGTTGGGGGCTAGTCAACTGGCCAGCTGCAAATCGCAGGGCTATCGCAGCCGTGACGGTGGCAAGAGCCATAAGGTAGGTTCAGAACGTGTCAAGGTTCGCGGCAAGAAGATCAAGGGCAACAAGTACGGTGGACCTTTGCCAGACTGGAGTTAAACTGTGATCAAGACCGACTCATATCAGCTGAGCGGCGGCGATCTTATCATAGCACCCCCTCAGATAGCAGACCCTAGATTCCGTAGATCTGTGCTAATGGTCACACACGATCACGATGCAGGTACATTTGCCCTATGCCTAAATAGGCCTACCAATCACCTGCTGAGCCAAATATTGGCACCCGTGGACATTGAATTGGATTGGGATCAAGAAGTGTTCTGGGGCGGCCCTGTGAATCCACAGACGGTGTGGATGATGCACGACACAGATTGGCGCAATCAGTACACCATACCCGTAAATTCGCATTGGAGCATAACCAGTCATGTCAGTATGTTCGAACAGCTCAAAGCAGGAGACCTGCCCAGTAGACAGCGTATCAGCTTCGGATTCGCCAGTTGGGCTCCAGGTCAGTTGTTAGCTGAACTCACTGGGCAACACCCTTGGACTCATAGCCACAGCTGGTTGATCCTAAACGACCCTGACCCTGATTGGCTGATTTCCGTAGACCCCGATGATATGTGGGCTCAGGCCATGCAACAGTGTGGTACACAGGCTGTAGAGCATTGGCTATGATATGCCTAATCTACAGTCACAAAGGAGCGAGAACAGTTACTATATAGATTGGTGGTTGATGAATCACTGCTCTTGGGCCTGTAGTTACTGTCATAGCATACTGAGAAGCGGTAGTTTTCTTTTACCCGACATTAGAGCCTGTAAAGATTTTATTGATCAGATAGATCAACAGGCAAAATCACAGAACAAACAATTAGATATAAATTTTACCGGCGGTGAAGTAACAGAATGGACGGATTTTCCAGAGTTACTGTCCTATGCCTACGGTAAAAACGCTGTGACCAGAATGAACACTAATCTAAATGTTGATCTTGAACACTGGCAAAAAATCGTTCCATATCTAAAATATGCTGTCACCCAGATACATATAGAACACACTCAACTAAGTCATTTTATGCTAATCATAAATTGGACTCTGGCTAACACTGACTGTGATATAACAGTAAATTTTAATATGTTACCGGACAAGTGGTCAGAATTAACAGATATACAGAATCGAATCAAAGAAAAATGGCCACAGATTTCAATCTCTCACAGAATGTTATTCAAAGATCCCATAATAAATTCTAATGTGATGGACTACGATCAGCAACAGTTATTGAGCTTTAAACAACCAGCAGGTATAGTAGTCGAAGAAGATTCTAACACAGTGATAACCAGTCATAGCGGAATGATTTTAGATCAACAAAATAATTTCTATAATCACGAATGTAGGATAGGAATAGAACAGATAATCGTTACTGCTGAAGGTGTAGTCTATAGAGGACACTGTAGACAAGGAGGTCCTCTAGGTAAGATCGGTGAACAGATTCAGTGGCCTGTAGATTCAGTGGTCTGTTTACGACCGAGATGTGCTAATGGATTCGATATACAGGCTACTAAAAAATCTCTTTAATCGTCTACAAATTGTCCGCGACGCCCGTTAGAGAAATCGTATTCTGGACGGATGTCGTCTAACTGCTCTCGCATTTTGATCTCATCGATAGCAGCCTTTAAAGCCATTTCTACGAACTGATTAAAGGTCATATCACGTTCGTGAGCCATTTTCATATAAGTGAGTAGTTCGTCGTCCGAGAAATCCACAGGCACCTGTACACGAGTATCATAATCCTCGTCAGCGACGATGGCCTTGACTTTTTCAACAAAATCATCAACAACATCAAGATCTACATAATTAACTGGAGTACCGTCATCTAGTTCCCAGGCCGTGTCCAATACATCTCGATCTTCGCATTCAGCATCAAAGTCTGCCTTGTAATCAGGATTGATCATACGATAGGCACGTTTACGGGCATAGTCATAGGCCATGGCCTGATACACTGTTTGATCTCTGGTATCAAAGATAATAGACACAGTATGCCCATCTTGATCACCGTTCCACGAATCCAATGCATATGCGTTGGGCCCAAAACACTGCCATTGATATACGCTGCCTTCGGTGATACGATAATCCACAGCTTCCATAAAATCTTTTAGGGTAATCATGCCAATCCTTTCATAAGATAAGTTATTATAGCGTCACTCTTCGTCTTCGTCAACTTCATCAACGTATATACTGATAGTTTTATAAGACATTTTTTTCCTTTCTTGCCTTTGAGTATTCGAACCAACTCAATACTTCACCAATGCCTTTGTTTTCGTCTTCTATGGTCTTTTTACAATGTGCCTGTAAAAGTCTTTTTGTATAAGGATAGATTGGACTTCCGGATACTTTTAGATCCCAGGCTCTAGTGTTGAAACCGTTGGCATAATATATTTTTCTATAATTCTGTTCCATAGCAGTTTTCATCTCTGGCGTTGGATAGATCCCATAATATTCCATAGCAAAATTCAAAGCCATTAGATGAGTAGTTGCTATTCCGTTCCAGTAGACGATATATTCGTCAAGATGGTCTAGATACAGTAGTACTGGTCTAGGATCTAACAGACTCCAACTATGTTCAGAACGCATTTTCGTAATCTCCAGACGCATCAAAATATTTTATAGCCGAAGGATTATCAATTACGGCTCGAACTAATCCATCCACAGGCCTATAACCATAAGTCCAATACTTTACCAAACGTTTAGAAGCTTCTGGCAACAAGGGTAAATGCATTCTAAGATTTCTTTCTCTGATGTCCTTGGCTGTTTTTGGAGCCAACAACCAATCGTTGCCTCCCGTGCCAATTTGACAGACTGTGATGTCAAAATTATTAATCACTTCTTCTAAACTATTAAAGTATCTCCTTTTGATAATTTGAAGTGTCCAATGCTTTTTTCCGTCGTGACTATGATAACTCAATGTAGTTGCATTCTCACTTTCGTATTTGGTACTGTATCTGCCAAAACTTTTGATATGATCAATAATTCTGTGAGCTTGTTCTTTGTCGGCACAAAAGATATCTATGTCATTCTCGCCCACAGGTTGATTTTGATACCATCGTAGACAAGCGCCACCAGCGATCCAAGGTCCGTTCTGAAGGTCTGGCCATATCAGTGTAAGTGCTTCGTTGTCGTCGGGATGACAACAGGGGAATTCTATTACGCTGACTGCTTGTTTATAGTTTTTTGACTTTGGCTCGACAGAGTCAAATGAGAAACTACGTGAAAAGATTTCTTCTAGAATATTAATACTAGATTTCATTGTATGTTTTTAAGATCGAATCCAATAATCCTACGAACTTTGTCGGATTCATTTGGATAGGTAAAGTGCAGTAACGCACTGGGAACAATGGTAAGAACGCCCTCCATTGCTAAGGGAAACCTAATTATTGTATCACCTAGATTAGGATCTGTAAACGGATTAATGAAATATGTTGGTCCGTGTTCATCCATATCGAAATCTAGATATAGGATACCAGAATATCCTGTGGCACCGTGAGTATGAGGAGGGTGCCAATCTCCTTTGTGATATTCAGCAGTCCACACACTGGTTAAATCAAAAGAGAAATGGTTTACCTCATTTCTAAACATCTGTAGTTCATTTTGAAATAAGTGCATAAATGCTTCGGCATAGGCGTTGTTATTGGTTTCTCTATCCGATAAAAACCCTTGCTTGTCTTTTCTTATCAGCTTGGTAAAATCAATCTTTTCAACGATTTCTTTTTTCTTTTCAGACCAGTCTACTACTGGAAATTGGTGAGCCATAATTTTAAATAATTCAACCTGCATAGTTATTTTCCTTTGTTAATTCGCATATCAACTGAAACTGTTCATAGGCCTTGCGAACACTTTCATTGCTCATAAGTTTATCTGCTTCTAACTGCATAGCCTTTACTCCCGCTTCTGCAAGGTCACGACTAGCAGGCAGTGTTAGGCTGAAAAATTCATCACCAAATGCATCTTTCATTTCCTCCCAAGCGGCACGTTGCCGTTCTGTGATAGGAAGTTTTTTGGGCTTTGCCTCACTGACCTTACGCATATTCTCACAAATAGCATCTTCCGCTACACGACCTGCGGCGATCATAGCAGCATAGTTTGGGTCAATGTTAAACCTGCGGCTACTACCGCCAGGATAACACATAACGAGATGAGCACCTTTCGGAAAACTATCCAAAAGATCGTTGTCATATTCTGCCACAGGGATATAGCGTCGTCCTTTCTTTTCGTAGTAGATTTTTTTCATCATTCATCCCATTCAGTTTTAGATCTTTTCGCCGACCTTGAACCCACGAAATCGCAGGAAGCGGGGGAATCGGAGCGAAAATGTTCCGTCTTGATTTTGCGTGACAGCATCTGCTCGCACTTCCACAATTTGACCTGGTAGCGTATCACGTGCAAGCCAATAATCAGTACGGTCGCTGTCGCTAAAACCACTGCCAACATTGACCAAGATCTCCCTATTATCGTCCACACCCCGGCAGACAATCGCGCCCAAACGTCCATTGTTTCTACCCGTCCCTTCTTCTACTTCTGTGATAGTTAGACTGACTTCGATAAACGGTTTCATCTTCAGCCAGCTAGTGGTACGTTTGCACTCATAAGGTGCATTTGGCTCTTTGATCATCACACCTTCGTAGCCCGCTTCAACCATAGACTTCATATAGTCTCTAAATTCGATCTCGTCAGTAAACACATCAAGATCAAATTCACGTTGAGGAACAATGGTAATGAAACCAGAATCGTTAAAGATATTTTCAAAGTTTTTTAGAAACTGGCTGCGTCTCCGCTGGCCCATTGTGCTCTTGCCCTGTTTAAATTCAACTAGTGGAATGATATCAAACAGATTGAGTACCGCATCTCCGGCTTCAACATTGTCCTTGCGATGTACCTGCTTCATAAGGTCTTGAAAACTAGAGCTCATAATCTCTCCGTCCAAGACAAAACTTCTACCAAATTCATCGATAAACTTTTCTAAATATTCTGTGATATGCCTAAAATTCTCCAATACTTTACCATTTCTAGTATATTGGGTCACAGTTCTTTGCTCGTGATCGATCACGGTCAAACAGCGAACGCCATCCAATTTACGTTCTACGATTTTTTTACCTGTGAGTTTGGCCTCGTGATTGGCTGAGTCGTGGCTGAGTTGACATTCAAAAACCGGAACGGCATACTGTGTCTTTTTTTGTTTTTTAGCCACAGAGTTCACAGTCTTCTCAGACACACCGCACCGCAGATCCTTAATCAAGATACGTCGATAAAAGTCGTTCCATTGCTCTTTAGTAGCCACATCCATCGCCAGCTGAATTGCATCTCTAGCGGCGTGACCGGTGAGCTGACGCTTGTACAGAGCTTCTGCCAATTCTTTGAAATTATTCCAACTGAGCCCTTGCCCGTCCACTTCGCTAACGGGTACTTGTTTGACGCCAAATGTGTATAGATTATCCAAACACATTCTGACACCTTCGAAAAACTCGTCAAGTCCTTCGTTCATTGCATCGGCCAAGACAGCTTCTTTGGCAAGACGACTGTTATCTGCTTCAAGGCGCTGAATGATAGTCTGTGGTTGCGTTCTCATATGATCAAATCCTTTGTGGTTTTCCGATTACTATAAACTTTATAACTGTGATGTTCACGAACCCAATCGGCAAAGTTCTGCGGATCACGAGTAAACCAGGCTTTGATCTCTTTGGGTCCTACTAACTCGGTGCTGGTAAAAACATAGATCTCATAGTGCCTATGAGTGTTCATCTGTGCTCTAAGGATGAGATGCGTGAGCGGAAAACTAAAAGGCTTTTCAACTTTCTTGTTCTGTTTCATAGTGTCAAACAGATGTTGTTTAGCCCAATTAGCAGGATGATGTTCCGTGATCTCCTGGAAGAACTCTACGCCTTCACAGTCCCAACTAACGATATAATAACGAGTACCAGATTCCATAGGAATTGATCCGTATTGATTTTCTAGCATAGTTGCTCCTAAGTTTCTACAATGTTTTAATTGTAGCACGAGGAGAACTCTGTGTCAATCAGATTCGATGAAAAGATTAGAATTGAGTCCGGATGAGATATCAAAACGTTCGCTCATTTTGGCAAACATTTTTGGATCTCTTTCTATCAATATAGACTTTCGGCCGGTATTTTTGGCTGCGACTCCTGTGCTACCGCTGCCTGCAAACGTGTCCAAAATAGTATCTCCGGGATTGGAACACAGCTCAATAAAGTATTCCAGGATTTCTGTAGGCTTTTGGGTAGGATGTATTTTGCCCCCTAAACCGCCACTGTAGGTAATAGTGTTGGGCACGATAGCCTGTACTTTACCGTTGCTTTGTTTTCTGCTCTTGATCATTGCTTCTGCTTCTTTTTGGGCAGAGGCAAAAATACTGTCTAGGCTACGATTACCTAGCCCGTCTTTGATTTCTCTGTAGACGATACTGGACACTTTATCTGCCACTGCATATCTGTCTACGATCGAGTTAAAGTCTGTGTCAGAATTGAACGTGCGTTTGCCGCCGGGCTTGATACCCCACAGAATGTATTCACAACCGCTGACAGGATTAACTGCTCGATTGAAAGGTACAGCCGCGGGCTTTTTCCAAGTCCACACACGTTTTGGTTCGAGTCCAACATCAACCATTATCTTCCAAAGATAGCTGATGTATTGATCCGAAATGAACACAGCGAAGCTACCGCCTTTGCGTAGTTTCCTGTGCCAGAGTCTACTCCATTGTTCTAATTGTGATAGAAACTGTTCGTGAGTGACAGCATCCCAGTCCTGTTCAAAGCTTTCGCTAAACCTTTGACTGTGGATAGTATTTTTGTTTTCGCCGGTCTCTGGATCAATCCAAACAGGCTTGGCCCCGTCGTTGCTGATATTATATGGAGGATCTGTCAGCGTGAAATCGATAGATCCGTCAGCGATTTGATCAGCGACTTCTAGACAGTCGCCTTGAATAAGTGTTGTCATATTGTAATTATACAGGAATTAGTCTAGGATAGCAATAAATCCGGGTAAGTTGTTACCCGGAATATGACTAGGAGCGTGATACTGGAAAGCGAATTTAAGTTCGGTAAACGGTCTTGTTGTAATCCTAATACCTCCGTTTACTGTGATATCGATCTTACCCAAAACAGCATCTGCTTTGTTTACGATGTCTGTCATTATTTTTGAATATCCCTCAGCATCTCCGCCTCGGGTAACAAAGTTTAACAGACCAACACCTAACACGTAAGTTAAGATATCTGCACCTGCATCAACAGGATCTCTATCGAAACTTCGCTTGCCAGCGGCCTTTTCAACCTTAGGAGCTTCTTTTTTCGTGCCCATATAATAGGCGCCATCTGCAGGCAATCCAACGGGCTTACCCCAATCACCTGCAGTCATCGACGGATAAAAGGTTTTAAGAAATGTTCCGTAATCCGTGATTTTTTTAGATTTCAGTGCAGCTGATAGTTGGGAGAAATTTTCTATTTTTGAAACTCCCAAAATTTTCATCATTTCTTTGTGCTCGGCTATTCCGGATTGCGCAGCCGCCGAAATAATCTTGTCTTTGTTATTCCCTCCAGCTTTGGGATGGAATTTTTTCAACATTTCAAATTTTTGTTTGTTAGGATCGTCAGCGTTAATGGCCTGTTCGTATTTGTCCATTAGGTCAGCGATAGAACGGAAACTTGTTCCGCTACCACTGAGACTTTTTACTGAAATATTCTGTGAACCTACTTTGACGTCGATCAATGGACTGTTACCAACAGGAAACTCTGCGTTATCATTGTCGTCCATAATAGCGATTGGTGCTAAAATTTCTCCAAAGTCTACACTGAGTTGATTTCTGTCGGTGGCTATAGCTTGATTGAGTTCGGGAGTGAGTTGACCTTGTCCTCTGCTAGCAGCAATATCAATCAAAGACAGCAGAGCATTTTTTAAATTCTCATCTTTGGCTTTTTTAGACACAGCATCTTTAGCACTTTGTATCAGTTCATTTCTAGATAAAACTTTGCCTGCCAATCCGAGATTTGTAGGACTGTATTCTTTAATACCAACACCTACAGAAGTTTCTTCGGTGCCTTTGCTGGAAATAACAAAGCTGAATATCTTGTTATCCTTAGTAAAACTAAAGATGTTTGCAGCATATTTTGTGCTCAAATAAGTTTGTTCTGGTCGTAGATCTGCCTGTATATAACCCATCGAAGTCATAGAATTTAACAGCTCTGATCTGCTGATACCAAATATTCGAATATGTTCTACAGGTTTACTTTTGCCCTTGCCTGTGGGTTCAAATCTCCCATCAGGAATAGATGTTTTGAGTTGAGATGCCAATTGATTCAATTCTGGTTTTGATGCGAACTGCATATTTGTACCTTTCGTAGGTGCAGGTGCTGAATCAGCACCTGCGGGTTGACTATCTTGAATTTCAAAAAATCTCATAGATTAATATTTAGCCCAAAAAGTCTTGCCAGCTGGGATGTTGTATATGATATCCTCTGCGTTTGCGTTTTTCAACTAAATCCCAAAAATGAGGCTTGTAAGGCGTCTTTTTAGGTTTCATTTTGCCAACGTGAGCAGCCTTTTTATAATTGCAGGATTTACAGGCTGTAGTTGAGTTCTCCCAGGTAGTTTTACCGCCCTGGCTCACAGGATGCACGTGATCCAAAGTAGCCGTAGATTCTTGCACGTCTGTGCCACAATACTGACAAACGTATTCGTCCCGTAAGAATATATTGCGTTTGCTGAGACGCATAGTATTTTTTGGTTTTTGGTAGGCTTTCAGCATAATTACAGCAGGCACACGAGTTTCCCAACGTGCGGATCTAACGACCCAATCGTCGTGCCAGGCCAAAACTTCAATTTTGTCCAAAACCATATATCTAATAGCTTCTTGCCAATCTACTGTTGACAGTGGCAATAAGCTGACAGGTTGCATATCTGCATTTAGTAGAAGTGTATTGCTCATTTTGTAACTTTCTTGTTGCTACAGTATTTAACTCTACGAGTATATGGCAAAATCAATCTAGCGTCAATCAAAATATTGTAGTAATATATACATTTACTTAAAGGAAATATATGACATTGGTACCAATGGTTGTCGAATCTACTAACAAAGGCGAACGAGCTTTTGATATCTACAGTAGACTGCTCAAAGAGCGCATCATTATGCTGAATGGCCCAATTGAAGATCATATGGCTAATTTGGTAGTAGCTCAATTATTGTTTCTAGAATCGGAGAATCCGGACAAAGACATCAGCCTTTTCATTAACAGTCCCGGCGGAGTTGTTACCGCAGGTATGAGTATCTACGATACGATGCAGTTTATAAGACCTGATGTTGCCACCTATGTAATGGGTCAGGCCTGTTCAATGGGATCATTGTTAGCACAGGCAGGTGCTGCTGGTAAGCGTCATATGCTGCCAAATGCACGACATATGATTCACCAACCATCAGGTGGAGCTAGAGGCCAGGCCACTGACATCCAAATCCAGGCTGAAGAGATTCTTAAAATGAAAAAAAACCTCACAGAGATCTATGTCAAACATAACAGCAAGGGCAAGACCTTTGCACAATTCAGCGCAGACATGGAACGGGATAAATTTATGTCCGCCCAAGAGGCTCTTGAGTATGGATTAATCGACAAAATCATAGAGAAAAGATAATGAATTTACAGCATCCAGGAAAAATCGACAAAGGTTGGGGATTTGAAATAGTCTGGAGTAACAACGAAAGTTACTGCGGCAAGTTATTAGTGTTTACCAAGGTAGGTGCTAAAACCAGTATGGTCTTTCACAAAGACAAACGAAAAAGTTGGTTCGTCAATGCCGGTAAGTTCAAAGTTACCTATATAGATGTAGCATCAGGCCAGATCAAAGAAGCTATCTTAGAAGAAGGAAAAACCGCAGACTTCGCCGAGCTTAGTCCGCATCAAGTAGAAGCCCTACATCCTAATTCTGTGATCTTTGAAGTTGGCACTGCAGATTTCGTTGAAGATAGATTTAGGCTCAGTCCTGGGGATTCGCAAACACAGACTTCAGAGCCACAATCAGATCGCTCATCATAGCATCATCATGAAAAGGGGTTGGTGCAAAACGTAACCTCTCCGTTCCAACATCAACAGTTGGAAAATTTATAGGCTGCACATAAATGTTGTGTTCGTTAAGTAAATGATCGCTCATTATCTTACAACGTTTGGCATCTCCTACCAACACAGGAACGATATGCGTAGAGCTGTCCATAACAGGCAATTCGTTTTCTTTCAGCAGTTGTTTTAGTTTAGCTGCTCTTTCTTGATGTTTTACTCTAATCTCATTGTGATCTTTCAACCACTTCACTGCCGCCAATGCCCCAGCACAGGCCACAGGCGACATTGATGTTGTAAAGATAAATCCTGCAGCCACTGAACGAATAGCATCAACGACATCAGCATCAGCAGCCACGTAGCCGCCTTGGACCCCAAAGGCTTTTCCCAGAGTTCCATTGATTATATCAATACGGGATTCTAAACCAAGTTCTTCTACTTTGCCGCCACCGTGCGTCCCATAGAGCCCTACCGCGTGTACTTCGTCGATATAAGTTATAGCATGGTATTTGTCTGCGAGATCGCAGATATCTTTGATAGGTGAAACATCACCGTCCATTGAATACACTGATTCAAATACTATACAGGGTGTAAATCCTGCAAGTTTTGACGCTGCTAACTTATCTTCTAGATCGTTGAGATCATTGTGCCTAAATATCTGTTTGGATGCTTTGCTGTGTTGTATGCCTACGATTAGGCTGTTATGATTCTTGCTGTCGCTGATGAATTGAATATTGTCAACGATCTTGCTCAAAGCAATAATAGTCCATTCATTGGCTACGTATGCAGAACTGAATAAAAGAGCTTTGCTTTTATTATGCAGCATCGCTAGTTCGTGCTCTAAGGCAACGTGATAATGACTGGTACCGCCTATATTACGTGTACCTCCCGAACCTGCTCCTGTTTGGTCTAATGCTGTGTGCATCGCATCTAACACGACTTTGTGCTGACCCATACCTAGATAATCGTTTGAACACCAATTAACTATAGTTTTAATGTTGTAAGGTCCGTACCAAATGGCTTTAGGAAACTTACCTGCTTCACGTACGATGTCATTGAAAACACGATATTTGCCTGTATCTTTGAGACCCAATATCAGTTTTTTGAAAGGTTCTTTGTTGATCATAATAATATTTAAGCCGATAAATATTACACTGAGGATTTCATTATGGCAGATATTGTACAGTTAGACGTACCCCTATTCATTAGATTGCTGGAACTGGCACGTGAAGATGTAAAACAAGACGCAGACCTACACGATGTTGCAGAAGCAGTGATCCAACTATCACAACAAGGTCCTGTGACAATGGCCGCATACGATCAGATCGTGGGCTTTATGCAGAAACAGGGCAAGCCCGCAGAAGAAGAGTTCCAACCCGATGACATACGCAGATTCCGTCAGATAGTAGACCTAGCTGATCAAGGAGAACAGACAGAATATTCTAACACTCCTCGAGAAGAATACGCAGGTCTAGACGCAGTAACAAGCAAAGCCGGCGGCGGTATGCAGGCACCTAAAGATCCTGCAGATATCCGAGGCGAACACCCTAGCCTGTATCCCGGTAAAGTCTACGGAGTGAGATAATGGCCTCTATCGATACCTATTATATCGGGTTAACACGCCAAGCTAAGACACTATCTACAGTTGAGACCACAACCAAGACTCTGGCCGCATACGCTAACGACATAGCCACAGCTGAAGGATTGAATCTAAACTATTACGTCATCAGCTTGGAAAGATATCCTAGTTTTAGTAGCTTGACCTATACCAGCCAGACACTAAGCCAGATTGAAACAGCCACAGGCATCACTCTAGTTGACGGTGATGTGTTCATATGTACGCCGTTTCAAACTAATCTTACCAAAGAACTTAAACAGATACAGAAGCTCGACATAGCTGCGGCTACTAGAGCAGCAGATGGTAATCCTAGAAGCACATATACGATCACAGACTTGCCTACAAAATACACAGGTAATGCTGTGACAGATAATCCCAATGCTGGCGGATTAGTAGAAGGTCGTCCTTGGAGCTAAGCCGTGAGCAATCGCAAACAACACCCTTTTAATCAAATGGTTGCCGAAGGCAACATCACAGGGCATACTTTTGTCCATAAGTTCGGCTATAATCCAGACATTGACACAGCCACTGATCCCGAGACCGTATGGAGCCACGGTGGGCTTTATCCTTGGAGTGCGCTCAACGGTGCCGCACAGACTCTGTATGTAAAATCATCCAGTGCCAGCGATACTGTGCCAGTGACTTTCTACGGACTAGACAATGACGGAGCAGAGATATCAGATACCGTGACCTTGACCGGAACTACAGCAGTTACCAGCACCAAGCAGTTCAAGCGTATCTACAGAGCGTTCGTGACCAACACAGTAGAAAATGTGGGAGAGATCACTTGGCACACCGTGTCGGGCTCAGGCTCCGTGGTCTGTGCCATAGCCGCAGGCGAAGGTCAGACACTGATGGCTCTATACTCTATACCCGCAGGTAAGACCGGCTATCTCTACACTGGTGATTGTTCGTTGAACTATGCCAAGGAAGTAACCATAAAGTTCTATGTGCGTTATCCCGGAGCACCGTTCCGAGTAGCACATGTGGTAGAACTAGCCAGCAACTCTTATCGCTACGACTTCCCATTCCCGCCCACCCTGCCCGCTGGCACAGATCTCGAAGTTCGCGTGGATAACGCCAACGACAATAATTGTAGAGTGGCCGCGAATTTTGACATACTATTGATAGACAACTAAAATGTATAGAAAATATATCCGCATAGTAGAAGCAGCCAACAAAGGTTGTCCTATTGCTACACACGACTTAGACGTTAACCTAAAGAATCGTCAGACAGCCATAGACGAATACCATTATGGTCCTGCCAATCCCGATGAGCCAGAATCATATTGGAAGGATGCTGCCAAACGTTGGGACATCACAGAGAAAACAGCGAAAACTATGCTGTGCGGCAACTGTGCGGCTTTTGATGTTAGCGATAAGATGTGGCAGTGTATAGAAGATGGTATCAAGGGTGACGATAAGGCTGTAGATTCAATGGCTACGATACACAAAGCAGACTTGGGATACTGTAACTTTTTGCATTTCAAATGTGCCGGCACTAGATCGTGTTCGGTATGGGTCACTGGAGGAGCGATAGATGACAAAGACAGAACAATTTGAATTTAACTGTAATCACTGTGGACACGCAGCTCATTGTGGACATAGTTGTATAGACGAAACCTGCGATCACTGCCCGGAATGTGCCTGCGTCCACTGTCAAGCAGAAAACGATCAGGATTTAAATCACAACTAAATATACATTATGAGAGCAGCTGAATTTATGCGGGCATTGGCCGATATCATTGATAAACTAGATGGAGAATCTTCAGAGAATCCCGCAAAAAATCCCGAAGAAAAGGATCCTAATCCTGTGATGGTGCCCCCTCTGCAGCAGGATATCGAATTGAAAAAAGCCGATCAAGGTAAAGAATCTCCTATCATCAACAAGCTCACACAAGACGAAACTGAGCATAATCCCCAAAATCCTATCTTTCGTAGATAAACACTAACATAATTCCAAAATAGGTCTTCCGATAAATATTGGTATGACCATCTATAAAATCAAAGCAGGTAGAGTCCCGGGAGCAGATGCCGACGAATTTGTTGCCGATCTGGGCGTAATATACTACAGTGAAGAATTAGGAGACCTGCGTATAGGCGATGGTGTTACACCTGGCGGCACAGTGATCTCTGGAGGCGGAGGAGGCGGAGGTAACTACATACTGCCTACAGCTTCGACCACGGTCAAAGGTGGTGTCAAAGTAGACGGTACTACCATCAGTATCGCTAATCAAATCATCAGTGTTGCTTCAGTACCATACAGCAGTGTATCAGGTAAACCAACGTTTGCCACTGTGGCCACATCCGGCAGTTATTCAGATTTAACAGATAAGCCAACGGTCCCAACTAACAATAATCAGTTGACCAACGGTGCAGGTTATATTACCAGTTCGGCATTAACTGGGTACGCCACCGAATCATATGTTACCACAAGAGGATACTTGACCACGGTTAGTTGGAATGATGTGACCAGCAAACCTAGTTTAGCCACAGTGGCTACCAGCGGTAGCTATACTGATCTAACAAACAGACCTTCATTGTTCAGCGGGTCTTATAACGATCTAACCAACAAACCAACATTATTTTCTGGCAGCTATAATGACTTAACGAATAGACCTACACTGTTTTCTGGTAGCTATGTAGATCTAACCAATAAACCAACAATACCCACCGATATCAATCAACTGTCAGATGCGTCTGGATTGTTAGGGCAAGGTGGCGGTGGAGGCGGAACCACAGTTATTACAAATAACGTAGAAAATCCCTATGCTTTTAATGTCGCAGGAGATGACAGCACCCTTAGAGAAATTTCAAACGGCGAAACACTGAGGTTTCAAGGCAATACCGGAATCACAATCACCACCGATACGGAAGGTAAAATTACCATCACAGGGCCTGACCTTAGCAGTTATGCCACACAGAGTTATGTTACCACACAGGGATATATAACCACCAGTGCTCTGTCAGGATATGCCACAGAATCGTTCGTAACCAGCCAAGGATATCTTACATCAGTTGATTGGTCGATTATAGCCAATAAGCCCGCATTGTTCAGCGGCAGCTATACAGATCTTACCAATAGGCCCACGATACCTACCAATACCAATGAGTTAACCAACGGTGCTGGTTATATAACTAGCTCGGCGTTAATTGGATTAGCCACAGAATCATTTGTAACCACTAGAGGATTCCTAACCACAGTCAGCTGGAATGATCTCACAGACAAACCTAACCTAGCAGGAACCTATGCGTGGAATATAGCCGCAGACGATTCTACCCAGAGAGCTGTCAACAGCGACAACCTAATAAAGTTCGTTGGCGGTACAGGCATCACGACCAGCAGTGACACAGACGGCAATATAACCATAAACGGTTTCAGCGGCAGCTACAACGATCTCTCTGACAAGCCCGCCAGCACAGCACTGAACGCCAATGGAACACTGTCTATGCCTCAACTCACAGCAGAACCAGCAGGCAAAGCAGCAGGACAGATAGCATTGGCCGATGGCAGTAATTGGGATCCATTGAGCAAAGGATTGAATTTACCCTATATGACTATCTACACAGGATCTGCCTGGGTAGAGATCGGAGGAGTCACTATGGATCAGGTTTACAGTGCTATTTTAGAGATGACCTAATGTTTAAAAGACACAATGTCACGCTGATGAGCAATCCCTGCTGCGAAATACCAATCACGGGATTCTCAACTGATGATTTTCGTTACTATGACAAAGACGGATTTGAGTTAAACATCGCTGAACAGAAATTCTACGCAGCTATGAACTATCCCATAGATCACGGCATCCTGAATCACTGCTGCTGGCAACAGCCTTGGTTTGAATTAGACAAACCTTATCCAGATCTTATACTGGATCACAGTATGTTTCTCTGCCGTTGCAACTACGAAAGAGAAGCACTAGAACAACTATTAGAGATAAAGAAAACGCTGCCCGTGGCTGACTATCTAATCAGATCAAAAAGAAAATGGGGTTTTGACTTTGCTCTAGATGCTGTCACTGAAGATGGTACAGTTTTTGAAGTTCTGCACGTAGAATACGATCACTGTGATTACGATTATTTTAAAAATAGAATGATAGGATTCGAGTGGCGGGTGAGACATATAGATTGGAGAGATGCTGCTCGTCGTGTTTGGGACTGCAGAGATCAATGGCAACACCTACAGGGCTTTGATCAGAACCATTGGAAAGCAGAGTTTTTACTGGGTTGGACAAAAGCTGAGTATACGGAAAAGACAGTATAAATATAGTATATTATTTGGGATTTCTTATGAAACTATATCTATTTCTAGCCCTGGCCTTGGCCGTTGTAATGCCAGCCTACGCACAAAAAGCACCAAAGGGTGTGACCTATGATGCACAAATACTAAGAGTGAGTGATGGCGATACTATTGTTATCGCCGCTCCCTTTTTACCACAGCCGCTTAAACCTGAGCTTGCCGTCCGAATTTATGGAGTCGATACCCCAGAAAAAGGCCACAGAGCCCAGTGCGCCAGTGAAGCCCAGCGAGGTGAAGCTGCCTCCGCTTTTACCAAAAATCTCGTGTCAAAGGGACAACAATTTCGGGTTACTCTGTACGGTTGGGATAAATTTGGCGGTAGAGTTCTAGGTGATATCATCGTCAATGGACAAAGTGTGCGTCAGGCATTGATCGCCAACGGATTTGCACGTGAATATTTTGGTGAGGCTAAACAAAGCTGGTGTAACTAATATGCAGACCAACGGTTATAAAATTTTCGCAGATCTACTAGAAAGCTACGTTGACGAAGCTTCAACTTCCCTGAGTCTCATCTCCGGTACTCCAGGAGGTCAAGAAGTCATAACTTATCTACACAAAGATATGAAATTGGCTCACGATCAGGATTACAGACAGGTAGATAAGATTTCGTGGAATGAACTCAAAGATCCCTATCGCGGCAGTTGGGTCATTGTCGTAGGATCTAAGGGCGCTGGTGCTATCAGATCTCGCAGAGATACCTATGATGCTGTCAGCAGCACAGGCGGACCAGTTGAAACCACATCAGATGGTAGAGGAGGTAATATCCTAGATTTCCTCAAAACCAACATTGGCAAACTACAGAAGTTCTATGTTGGTCGTAACACATCTGCTGTAGACGACAAACAAAAGAAACGCAGTGATGCCAAAGCAGGCATAGAGCCAAAGATGGATCAAGAGATGTTGATGAAGAAATTCAAACCGCTATGGACCAAAGCCATACAAGCTGCCATAGCAGATATCAAAGGTCACATCGCTAATCAGATCAAGAACGATGCCTTCGACAAAGCCAAACGTAAACTATCTCAGGTAGAAAATCTACAACAGGCCATAGAAGCATTGGAAAGCGGTACCTCAGCTGACACACCTGGATCAGTGAGATCTGCTATCAATATAGCAGTGCTGATGGCGGCCAGCCATCATTACCCGGATCAAACTGGCAACATAACCAAAGGTTACAGCAGCAGTTATTCAGCACAGCAGAGCGAAGGTCCTCAGCAGTTATTGAAAGACCTAGCCAACGGTGATCAAAAGAAACTCAGCACTGTACTAGGATTTTTTAAAAGGGCATTGATCACAGGATGAAACTAGATCAAATTATCATAGAAGCCAACATCGCGGCCAAACTCAAAGATCCTAAGATGATCAAGATGTTGGGCATAGCTATGCGCCACGATCATACCCTGCCAAAGAACAAAGTAGCTGCTATGGGCACCAAACCCTCAGATGAACAGATTCTTAAACTGTGGAGTGAAGTGTTAGATGACAGTCTTAGAAGCACAGACTACGGTGACATCTCCGCAGATGGTAAGTTTGACGATTGGCTGACTCGTCTGTATGTTAACGGCAATGTTGACTATGAAGATATCAACGGCGAAGGTGGTGATGCTCTAGGAGCTTGGAAAGCACTGAGCATCCGCGGCAAACTTAAAGAACCCCATCAGGATTTCAATAAATTTAAAAGCCTGCGCCAGATACAGAGTATAACACAGAGTAGAGAATATAGAGATGAGCTACAGCGTATCAAAGACGCAGAAGTCATAGAAAAACACAAGCGTGAAAAGAAAGAAATCACCATAGTCGATGATGAACGATTCCTAGTAGTAGTTCCTTTCAACTACGGTAGCTGTTATACATTCAATAACTCAGCGGGATTCCAAGCATCTTTCTGTACAGGTTCTAGTTCCGGCGCTCGTTGGTTTGAACGCTATGCACCAGATGGTCCTATCATCAGCGTCATAGACAAAGACAATGTAGATGATGTCAACGGTAAATGGCAGATCCACGCCCCAACAGATCAAATCAACAACGGTAATCAAACAGTGAGAAAGGACAGTGTGTTCGCTGAACTGTTTCCCGGATTGATGAAAAAGATCGTGGCAGGATTGAAAGCCAATGCAGGAGAAATCTCTGCGGCCAGCAAAGACGTTGCCAAAGGCGGTTATGATGTCAATGCAGCTATATCTGATCTAAAACAAAAGTTTCCTTTGTCTTTTGCGTCCGGTGAAGAAAAGAAGAAAGATGATGAACCAGAAGCAGATGCTAACGACGGTCCAGGAACCTATTTGGTCACACAGATAGCATCGGGTCGTACTGCACGTATCGAAGGTGAAAGCCGCGCCGATGTTCTAAATAAATTAACCACACGCTATCCCGATAGTACAGAAGCAGATTATACTATCGAGAAGCAAAACTAACACCTACCTTAGGACGTTATCGTTACATAGGTGTGCCCGGCTGCTGGGCAGAGCGTTATGGGAGTCGTGCCCCGGAATGGCGTTCTAAGTGAGCACTATTTTTAGGCTATATGAAGACTATAGCGATATTTGTACATCATCCATTATGTTCCGTGCAGTCTGTAAACGGAATCATACAGTCTTTATCCCCACACTATCGATTTAAAATATTCACCAAGCACGACATAGAAGATATATACTTCGACGATGTAGATTGTGTATGTTTCCCAGGAGGTTTTGGTGATAGTGACAGATTTGATGTTGTTCTCGATAGGCATGTTGATACCATACGTAGTTGGGTCAAGGACGGTGGCAAGTACCTCGGGATTTGTTTGGGGGCTTATTGGGCTAGTCATTACTACTTTGATATACTTGATCCAGGCACCAGAGTTGAACAATACATCAAACGTCCCAACACAGATACAAGACGCCCTCACGCCAAAGGACAGCTGGTCACCTGGCAAGGGCAATTAGAAAGGATGTATTTCTATGACGGCTGTGCTATTATTGGCGATAATATGGACGTTGTGGCTACCTATAGCAATAGCGATCCTATGGCTGTTATACAAGGGAAAGTTGGGCTGATAGGCTGTCATCCGGAAAGCCAACAAGATTGGTATGACTATTATACCTGGATGCCTCAACATTGGCATCGAGGTACTCACAATAAGTTATTGTTAGATTTTGTAGACAGACTTATGAGATGACACGGCGCCACTTAGGCAATCTAGCCGGCCATACCAACATAAATTGAAATAGATCTATCTCGGAATAAAATTCTACCGTGATGATTTGATTCTGTCTTTGAGAAGTGTATTTGATCTGCGGATAATCGCGACGTATAGATCTAAGTGCATTCCTGATCCGTCGAATACGACTCCAACGACGAAAAGGCAGCACTAGATCTATAGTTAGGTCATCAAATATTATTGAAACTGTATCCAATATTGAACCCAAAAGTAGAAACCCACGCAGATTACAGCGAACTCAACATAGTCACGATAGTAGCTCAAAGGTTTAGATTCTTTCTTGGGTTTTTCTTTGATAGATTCTATGACCTTACGAACATTTACAGTTTTAGGTTGAGCATACTGCCACGGTGGCTTAGGTTTGTCCGGAAATATCATTTTGATGGTGCGATACGATTAGCGATACGTTTTTGTGTACCATCTACTTTTTCACGCAAATTAATAACTTCATCGCGTAGTTCATTACCGTGTTCCTGACATTCCTGTAGGTGTTCGCCTAGGCTATCTGCCAAACCAGCCAATGCCCTAATCTCTAGCTTGTTAAGCTCTGCTGCTTTGAGTAAGATATCTGTTTCAGTTTCTGACATCTCTACACGCAATGAATTTGATTCCTGTGCGGCCTCTACCATCATAGATTGCAGCTCTCCGTCAAACCAACGAGCATTTTCATCTGAAACGTCATCGCAGTGTTCTACCATATATTCGTTCAATGTATAGAAACGTTCTGATACATCACCTATGGCACGAATGGCAGCAGCCATTTCCTGTACTATGGTGACCATTTCTTCGTTGACGTGATTTCTATGATGTAGATATTCAAGTTTTGTTTTGGTTATCATAGAATCTTGAAACAGAGCCTGCATTGGGTTCTGAGCATTTAGCTGAGTTAGCATCATCATACGATTACGATAAACATCGTCTGTGGTACGCATAATCAATTCACGATTGCCGCCTGCGTTGATGGTATAGCTCTGCATAGCGTCTGTGACATTTTCTTCAACGATGCTTCTGGCAACTTGAACCTGAGCCACATTGAACTGCACCAGAGCCTCGGAGTCCCAAGCACGTCTGGTATTTTTAGCAATCAATTCTTGTTGCTTCTGGATCTGTTCTGGATCTGCGCTTTTAGCCGTACGTTGCTCACGCAAGAAGCGCAGTTCTTCTTGCAGCTCTTTGATCATTTCCATTTCGGACTTCTCTTCAGGGGCTGCTACCTGTTCTTTCTTTGTTCTGGCCTGCATCTAAATCTCCTTAAGGGTTGATTTAGGCCTAGCTCAGATCGCCTCACACGCAGGAATATTTATTCTGCGATAATTTTCTCGTAAATTTCTTTCCAGTTTTTTACTCTAGGAATATCTGGATGTTCATAATCCATATTATGCCCGTGTTCCACTAACAGAGATTTTAATCCCCGCTCTTGGCCTGCGACAGCATTGGTGATCTTATCTTCAATCCACCAATAACCCTTATCCTTATAAGCATCTAAGACATCGTCTTTGTCTGCGCCTGTTTCTAATATGATAAATTTGGTACACGCAGTTTCTCCAAACAGTTTACGTAGATTCAGCTTGAGTAGTTTCTGCAAATTGTCTGCAGACATAAAACTTGTGAAAAAATTAAACACGAAACCGTGTAGCGCATGCAATCGTGT
>Ga0172367_10001226_pt1 | contig 38028 bp, 36 predicted proteins | sample Lak10m_FD_114542 | JGI IMG/M metagenome (GOLD analysis project Ga0172367, IMG submission 114542) | Freshwater microbial communities from Kabuno Bay, South-Kivu, Congo - kab_022012_10m | ecosystem: Environmental > Aquatic > Freshwater > Lake | place: Democratic Republic of the Congo: South-Kivu... | reverse complement strand
CTTGTGAAAAAGCGGGCTTACGGATATCGATCCTTCAAAAACTATCGACTGCGTCTGCTAGATGTTTGTTCCTGAAAGGGAAATTTAAAATACCCACCAGAGAGTGAGTAGAATCGTAGAATCCTTTTTTATTAGCTCTTATTGAGATATGGCGGACCCGACAGGGTTCGAACCTGTGACCTTCAGATCCGTAGTCTGACGCTCTAATCCAACTGAGCTACGGGTCCAATCTGAAAGATTGGACTTACTGATACACGAAACAGATGCAAAGCACAAGAGTCCATTTTTGCATCTATTGATTTTAGAATTCTTCTTCAGCGATCAACGGTTGCCAAAAAAAGCTTGAGAATCCATAAACTTAGGCTAACTGAGTAAGTAATTATTAAATAAAGCAAATTAAAGTTTTCTAAAAAGCTCGTCAATTTTTAAATGGTTTTATTTTTTGTCTCGACTATTTTTTCCTCAAATCCCTCAAAAAATTACCGATACCAAAAGTATCTAACATCTCCACGGAAGGGATTGCTGATGAAAAATAAAAATCCAAAAAACCAAAATTTGCCTAGCAGCACATCTAATAAACAGAACACCCATCAAAAAATGATTGAAGTCCTTTGTCAAAAAATGGGAAGTCGCTGGTTTGCCTTTTCATTGATTGATGATGAAGTTTTTGTAGGATCTATTCAGTCAGACGATCTCGATAGAGCCGCAACAGAAGATGATCATCCCCAGAGAAATAAGAATGCCGTTTTTAAAGTAAAAGGAAATTCATAAACTCATTGAGCTCTCATACAGAGGGCTCAATGAGTTTTCATTTTTTCTAGCCCCTATCCCACTCTCGTCTTAGAGGTAAAATACACTTAAGTCGCCCGCATCTTTGTGGCAGTGCTCCGAATAGAGCTTTAAGAATTTTACGAATTGAACATAGGCAGAATAAGACTTTACAGAACGATCTACCAAACATCCAAATCGGACATACCTTTGATTATTTTCAATCGAAGGGCGTGAATTCTGAATCTTTACAAAAATCTCGAGATAAGTGTCTTGGCTAAAATAAATTCGGATCGGAAGTTCATTTAGATCCTTTGGCCAAGGATTTTGAGTGTCATAAGGCAGCTGAAACGAGCACCCCTGTTCGCTCATTTCGATAAATTCAATTGCACGTAATGATGACTTCCCGGCCACCGAGTAAACACTCAAAAGATGTTTAAAAAATATACGCTCGGTACGACGCCGTTTTTCTTCAAGCTTCTGAGATCGAACTTCATTAAAGTCGACCACTTCAGAGGTCAACTGGGCATCTTTGGTATCGCTTCCCGTTCCTTGGGGCATGGTATTTTTCCTCCAAGGAGCGTATCGGTAGCAAATTAGATACCTTAAAAAATTCCGTACTTAGAAATTTCAAAAAAATGACGCAGGCTTCTCAATTAAGCCGTATCAATTTTTGCGGCACTTGTGAGTTCATCCAGCATTTGCAGCATTTTTATGCAGGCTTGATGACCTGGAGATCCTAACTCACTAAAGCTCGCGCCGATTCGGCGAATCTGATTACTTTCTTCAACTCGTACGATCTGAATCTTGAGCGGAATATAAAGCGAATGATTGAGATAAAATCTTAAATCTACGATATCCCCGAGCTGAATGGGAGAATCCCCAATCATCTCTCCCTCAATGTCCAGATCAAAGCCAATCCCTTCCTCACTCAGATCGTGAACTGGAAGTCGATGAGCTCCCTTTTGGGGAACCACCACAAAGAAGGCAAAAGTCTTAAGAAGAGTACGTCGATGAGTACGGCGTCGCTCACTTGGGGTAGAAGTTTCGATTTTTTTCATAAGCCGTCCTTTCGTGGCATGCCGTTGGGGGTAGGAGGAATCTTAGATGCTTGCTCTATTTTGGCTTTGATTGAAGCGATACTGCTCTCTGCCACTGAACTAACCTGCCCAAGTTGAATATCAAATGTATTTTGATCTGTCACATCCCCAGCAAAGAAAGCATTTTGCGTATTATGAACTCTCTCTAAGTCTTGCTGAGATTGTTGGATCATTTTGTAGAGTTCACTGTAAAAAAAGGATTTCTCCAATACCTCAGGCGTCCACTTAACAAATGCTTTGTTCATCTGTAATTGGAAGTTTAACCACTCAGTATGAAAGGCTTCCCAGTCTTTTTTGCTATTAGGATTCGCCTTAGTCGATTTATAAAGCGACTTGAATTTAGAGCTTGTGGCTACCAATTCGCTTTCGAGTGTAGTTGCAAATTCACGAATTTCCTCAAGCTCTTCAGTCGCTTTTTTCTGAAGCTTGTCATGAAATTCTTTGAGGCGCTCCGCATAGACAGAATCTTTATCTCCGCCCAGAAACACTGAACGCGTTGCAAAAAGTTTAAATGGATGAGAGATTCCTGCTGAATGCTTCACTTCTAAAGCTTGAAGCTTTGAAAGCGATAAGCCTACTAGGTCAGGCTGCTTCTCTGCATCAACAGCATAAATATCATACTGCCCACGTGGAAAAGGCTGACTCTCAGACAGTGTCACTAAGGTTGACTTACCTAATTTCTTTTGAATCACTACTTCAGTGGTCGCACTCGCAGAAAGCTGCCCAACCAACGTATCTGAGACGCCCTCGAAGTGAACTTCAATAACCGCTCCATCAGGGAGATTCGATGCGACATAGACTTTAGGTGTAGAAGGATCTCCATGCGCAAACACAATGGCAATCTTGGGTCCATCTTTTTCAAGAACTGCTCCTGCAGCGCTACGCAACTCTTCATAATCCGCCGGACTCACTTCATCGATATACGGAATAGGAGATACCCATTGGGCAAAAGTAGGGTATTTTTCAGCAAGCTTGAGTAAATAAGGTTGAGCGCGCTCAGATAACGACTGAACGGTCTGAACTACAAAAGGATGAGAAACCAAAGGCTCTAAATAGCCATTTAAATAAGCTACCGTCAACGTGCTACCCATCAAAAGTATACCAAGAAAAATGGCTCTCCACTTCCGATCAGACGAAGGAGTTGCCAAAGGCTCGGATAAAAACTCAGAAGAAAAGCTCTGATCGGCCTGCGACTCCGCATAAAGACGAGGCGTTTCCTGAACTTCTTGAGTTTCTTGAACTTCCTGAGTCATCGAAGACTGCTGAGGAGTAAGCTCTGCCGGTGATTTTTCGACAGGAGTGGGGATTTCAGCTACTCGCGGAGAAAATAAACTCAAAAACACTGGAACTTCGGGCATCAGCTTCCAATCATCCATGCCTTCAGTCCAGACATAAGTAGCGGGCGTAAGTACTCCGCTCGCCATCTTCTGTTTGATCTCTGCGAGTGAAAAAGGGCCTTCGTGGTGGTCGCCCATGTAGGCAAACCATTTTTTTTGTTCAAAGTCGTCCATTTTTTTTAAATTCCAGGTAAATGTAGTCTAAGGGAAATGTCTCAACGAAGCAAATGGAGCCTGATAGGAATTCCGGATCACCAAGGTGTGATCCATGTCGGTGGTCGAATAGGTACCTCCAGGGGACCGTCTGCCTTTAGGAGCTGCTTTGCTCGCCTCAAAGGCCGCGACCCTGTTCAGGCTACTCTTTATGAATGCGGCAATGTCGGACCGATTAGCCCTGATATCGAGGAGAACCACCGCAATGCGACGGATCTGATTTGTAATGGACATCGTGCGTCAGGACTATCGGTAGTAGTAGGGGGCGGCCATGACCACGGATATTCCCATCTTTTAGGTATCTATCGCGCATTGGAACAAGACCTTTCTAAAAACTTAGGAGACAAAGCTGACTCTCGCAAAATCAAATTAGGTTGCATCAATATTGACGCGCACCTCGACGTGAGAAAACCAAGCCCCACCCCCACCAGTGGCTCACCTTTTTATCTGGCAATTGAGTCAGGTGTTATCCATCCAAAGAATTTTATCGAATTTGGAATTCAGTCACAATGCAATGCATTGGAACTTTGGGATTATATTACTTTGCACAAGATCAAAGTGATTCCATTTGAAGATCTACGCCACGGAAAAGCGATCCATCAATTTAAAAAGGCTCTGAAAAAAATTTCATCCGCCTGTGACATGGTGGTCATCAGTTTAGATTTAGATTCGGCTGCTTCGTGTTTTGCCCCTGGAGTTTCCGCTCCACAAACTGAGGGATTCAGCTCGACTGATATCCTCGAAATGATGGAACATGCGGGTGAAGATCCAAAAGTCGGATCTCTCGGAATTTTTGAACTCAATCCTGAACATGACATCGATCATCAGACAGCTCGGCTTGCTGCTACAGCTGCCTATCACTTTGTGGCGAGAGCATTGAGAAGATGATACTTAATTTGAATGGACTACATTCTCGCCATTGATCAAGGAACAACAGGAACAACGACTGTACTCATGAACACTGATCTCCATCGAGTTTCGGAGGCGAGTGTTGATTTTGAGCAGCATTTTGCTAAACCAGGTTGGGTAGAGCATGATCTGAATGACATTTGGACTTCGGTAATCCAAACTGTTCGCGAGGTTCTCCGCCATATAGATCCTCGACAAGTTTCAGCTATCGGCATCACCAATCAACGCGAGACTCTTTGCTTCTGGGATAAACATACCTGCGAACCTCTGGCTAATGCCATTGTCTGGCAAGACCGTCGCGCAACTGGACTCTGCGAAAAGTTAAAAGCACAGGGAACGGAATCTCTCTTTCAAGAACGCACAGGACTTCTGCTGGATCCTTATTTTTCAGGAACTAAAGCTGCTTGGGCTTTTGAAAACTGGCCTGCCCTGAAAGAAGCCTATCGCGCTGGCCGATTAGCAGCAGGAACGATTGATAGTTATCTCATCGCTCGTATTTCAGGCGGAGCAGTTCATGCCACTGAACCGAGTAATGCATCCCGAACTCTTTGTTTTAATATTCATAAGCGCTGCTGGGACGAAGAACTCTGCTCACTTCTCGGCATTCCAGTAGACATCTGGCCTGACGTCCGACCCTCGACAGGCGTATTTGCTCTCAGTCATAACTTTGCTGATTTACCTGATGGCATTCCAATTACTGGAGTATTAGGAGACCAACAATCCGCTCTTATGGGACAAGCTTGTATTAAAGAAGGAACAGCCAAATGTACTTATGGTACTGGCGCTTTCTTACTCTTAAACACAGGCCGCAAGCCTGCACGTAGTCGCCATCGTCTCTTAAGTACCGTTGCATGGGCCCTCAGCGAAGATAATTACACTTACGCTCTTGAAGGGAGTGCCTTTGTAGCTGGAGCCGCAGTTCAATGGGTGCGCGATGGACTGAAATTTATCCAAGACGCATCGGAGATAGAAGCACTAGCTGAATCAGTCTCGTCAACCGAAGGGGTCGTTTTTGTCCCGGCATTGACGGGCTTAGGAGCTCCTTATTGGGATCCAACTGCAACAGGAATGCTTTCAGGAATCACACGCGGGACTGAACGAGGACATATTGCTCGAGCTGTTCTCGAGGGGATTGCATTTCAAAATGCAGATATTCTTATGGCTATGGAAAAAGATTTAGGCAAACCTCTGACAAGAGTCAATGTCGATGGAGGCTCTGCAGCAAATAATCTGCTCATGCAATTCCAAGCCGATATTCTTGGCGTAAAACTTCAACGCCCCCAGTATCTCGAAACAACAGCAATGGGAGCTGTTTTTGCTGCAGCCCTGGGAGCTGGAATTTTGACTGATTTTAATGATATTGAAAAAACTTGGAAAAAAGACCGCATCTTTGAACCCACAATCAGCCAAGAAGAGCGATCCCAGCATCTCAATCGCTGGAACTCTGCAGTTAAAAGAGTTCTCTATCGACCCTGAAGTAATTTATGAAGCCCAAAACAACGAATCATTAGAGAGAGAGAGATAGCGCTTCTTTACATCCTGATTAATGCGTAAATATTTAAAGCGGTTTTGTAATATCTCATTACTTCGATAATTCAACAACCAAGGCTGAGAAAGCTGATAATGGGCGAGATAATAACCCATAGCCCAAGGCACTTCTTCTTGAAGAAGATCATCCATCTTCTTAATCAGCGCCGCACGCGCAGGCCCCGCATCTAATACAGCCATCTGCTGATAAAGCTGATTCATCGTTGGATCATTGAAGTTGGCTTCATTTGGACCGGGAGCGCCATTAGGTCCATACAAGAGTTGATAAACATTCTCCGCATCAGGATAATCGAGAGCCCAGCCTCCTAGAAAAACTTGGAGATTTCCGGTTCTCGCCTTTTCTAAATAAGCAGGGAAGCTATTGAGAATTGTATTAACCTTGACGCCAATTGCACCCCACTGTTGAGCAAAAAATTCTCCATATTGACGATCTACACTCGAAGCTCCACGTAGATCAAAATTAAGAACTGGGAGACCTTTGCCTTCTCGGTAACCCGCTTTTTTAAGAAGCTCTTTAGCAAGAGCTAGATTGTAGTCATATTTAATTTGTGTGTCTTCAGCACGGTCTTGCAATCCTGGCGGCAAAGCTGTGGTCATTTTTTGACCTGTACCGTTAGTAAATGTTTCAATCCATTGATCTCGATTAATTGCCGAAGAGAGCGCTTGTCGAAGGTACTTATTACTCCCAAGCACCTTGTCCTTCATATTGAAGGCGACAAAGTAAAAAACCATCCCTGTTTCAATACTCAACCTGAGCCCCTTCGCAGTAAACTCGGGAGAAAGATTAACTTTATTCACAATCGCCTGTGAAAAATTATCCTTCGGGATAGAAATCACATCTTGCTTGCTCTTCATGAAGTTGAGCCAACTAGGCTGCTGTTCCTTCATCACGTCAAAGACCAACCGATCTAAAAACGGCAGAGGTTTGCCAGCATCTGCCAAAAATCCCTTTTTCTGAAGTTCAGCAGTCGCATACGTTGGATAAGCGTCTGTATGAAATTTTGGATTTTTATCTAAGACCACTCGACGCGAACGATCCCAAGTTTTAAGAACAAATGGACCTGTTCCCACAGGATGATCCGTTAAATTTCCCTCTTTGTCAGCATAAGCATCAATCGCTTCCTTAGGCACAGGAGAAGTAAATGTCATCGCGAGGACATTAGTCAGCTGAGGATAAGGGGCATTCAATTTCAACTGAATCGTATAATCATCCAGCGCCTTCACTTCTTTGACTTTTCCATCAACAATCCATCGACCTGGAGACTTGAGAGAAGGAAGAACAAGCCGCTCAAAGCTATAAACAAAATCAGCAGCTTTGACTTCTCGGCCTTTGCCCTGAGTACTCTTAAAGCAAGGATCATCTTGATACCGAATCCCTCGCTTAATCGGGATCTTCACCGTCAATCGATCTGCAGAAACATGAGGCATGTCTGCCGCCAGAAGCGGAACCATCTTATAAGTATCTGCTAGATAGTCATACTGATAGAGCGTCTCATAAACCATTGGCATCACGGTGAGACTAATGGAATCATAGGCTGTGGCTGGGTCCCATGTTTTCACTTCATCACGCAGTGACCCATGAAAGACCATGAGATTTCCATCATCCTGTTTCTGAGTACAACCCGATAGCATCAGTGTGATGGCTACCATTGCCTTAAAAACCGCCCAAACTACTGACGACTTACGCTGGATCATATGAGCTGCAAAGAAACAATTTGTACGAATTGCTTGAGTGCTTCTGAAAGACCTGCGGGCTTAGTTCCACCTGCCTGAGCAAAATCGGCCTTTCCTCCGCCTCGACCCTCAATCAAAGGAGCAACTTCTTTTAACAGATGGCTCGCATTCATGCGCTGATCTGCTTTTGGGCCTACTGCCACTAAGAAATGAGCCTTTTCAGCAGCAGGATCTTTCATACCCAGAGCAATGATGCTTTCAGGTGCCTTTTGCTTCAACATATCTGCAATATCACGAAGACGCTTCATGCCTTGTGCATCGGGAGCACAGAGTGCTGTGACCACTCGCGAAGCTCCAACTAAAGACGCATTTTTAAGCATCTCATCCACTTCAGCACTAGCGCTCTTAGCCTGCATCTGTTCGATCTGCTTGCGGAGTTCTTTTTCTGTAATAAAGAGCTTTTCGAGTTTACCTGGAATTTCATCGCTTGAAGAAGCTTTGAGCTTATCTCGAATCGCTTTCACTTCATTGTCGCGATTACGAAGATATTCGAACGCTCCTTTAGAAGTGTGCGCAACAATACGGCGAACACCTGCTGCAATCCCACTCTCATTTGCAATTTTAAAAAGATGAATTTCGCTGGAGTTATCGACATGTGTCCCTCCGCAAAGTTCTGTTGAAAAATCTCCTACTTGAACTACGCGGACAGTTTCACCGTATTTTTCGCCGAAAAACGCAATCGCACCCGCTGCAATCGCTTCGTCCTTCTTCATTTCTTTTTTGGTCACACCTTCTGATCGCCAGATCTTTTCATTGATCATGTCTTCAATGCGTTGAATCTCAGCATCCGTCATGGGTTGAAAATGAGTGAAATCAAAACGAAGCAAATCAGGAGCAACCAACGAGCCTGCCTGCTTGACATGCTTGCCAAGAACCTCACGCAAAGCCCAGTGCAAAAGATGAGTTGCCGTGTGATTACGTGCTGTCAAAGCACGAATTTCTAAATCAGTTTCTTGTTCATAGATGCCGCCGACTTTGATCGATCCTTTTTTAGGGCGAATGTGTGCTACGATCAACTCTGGCACAGGCCTTTGAACATCAATCACTTCACCTTCAAAGTCATGCTTCAAAGAACGCACTCGACCGTGATCACCGACTTGACCACCGCTCTCTCCATAAAAAGGCGTTTCAGAAAAAACAGCTTCAACAATGGGCGTATCCTCAAGACTATCTGCGGTCACCGCCAACGGAGGCATGGTAAAAACATCTACTGATTGAAGGCTTCCGTCTTTTTGTGGTGCCAAAAGAGCCACACAAGCCGAAGTGCTATCGTTAGTTTCATACCCTTTGAACTTAGGGAGCAAACCCTTGGCTTTGAGTTCAGCCGCACACTTCATATAAATAGCGCTGACAGCTTCTTCGCCTGAACCTTTCCAATGCTTGCGAGATTCAGAGCGTTGACGATCCATGGCCTTTTCAAATCCAGGCTCATCGACTGTCAAACTTTTCTCAGCACAGATCACACGAGTAAGATCGAGTGGAAATCCGTAAGTATCATAAAGCTTAAAGGCAACCTCACCTGGGAGTTCTCGAATAGCACCCAATTTTGCGGTCTCTTCATCAAGAAGGGCAAGGCCTCTTTCGAGAGTACGGAAAAACTGCTCTTCTTCAGCCTGAACTGCTTTTTCAATAAAAGCACGTTTTTCAATTAAATCTGGATAAGCTTCAGCCATCTGTTCAATGACATATCCTGCTGCTTTATATAGAAATGGACCTGTAAAACCTAGTTTCTTTCCATGCCGAATCGCACGTCGCATGATTCGACGAAGCACATAGCCACGACCCTCGTTCGAAGGCAATACTCCATCTCCGATCAGGAAAACAGTCGCACGAGAATGGTCTGCAATGACACGGAATGAAACCGCTGTTTCGCTTTTGCGGTCATAAGATAAACCAGCAAGCTCAGCCGTTTTAGTAATAATATGTTGAAAAACATCCGAGTCGTAGTTGGTATCGACTTCCTGCAAAATAGAAGCAATTCGTTCAAGCCCGGCACCCGTATCAACTGAAGGCTTAGGCAGGGGAGTGAGCTTACCACTCACATCGCGATCAAACTGCATGAAAACAAGGTTCCAAAACTCCATGTAGCGATCGCAATCGCAGCCCATTTTGCAAGTCGGTTTACCGCAGCTGTATTTTTCACCGCGATCGATAAAAATTTCACTACACGGACCACAAGGCCCTGTGTCGCCCATCGACCAAAAATTATCTTTTTCACCAAATCGATAAATGCGGTCAGTAGGAACGCCCTCTTGCTTATGCCAAATGTCTGCAGCTTCATCGTCTTTTTCAAAGACAGTGACATAAAGCCGGTCTTTAGGAAGCTTGAGTTCTTGAGTCACAAACTCCCAAGCAAAATGAATCGCTTCTTTTTTGAAGTAATCCCCAAATGAGAAATTCCCAAGCATCTCAAAAAAAGTGTGATGCCTTGCCGTAAATCCCACGTTTTCAAGATCGTTATGCTTACCACCTGCTCGAACACACTTTTGAGAAGTGGTTGCTCGTGTATACGATCGTTTGTCTTTTCCAAGAAAAACATCCTTGAACTGAACCATCCCAGCATTCGTAAACAAAAGCGTCGGGTCGTTCTGAGGAACAAGCGATGAACTTTCAACGATAGAATGATGATTTTTTTCAAAATACCTGAGAAACTTAGAGCGGATTTCTGCGGCCTTCATAACCTTCCTATTTATCGTGAGGCGGCTAGAGGGGCAAGTCGAACAAAATAAAAAAGCCTCGGTGCTTTTAAAAACACCGAGGCTTTTACTGCATTATGCATCAAATGATTTGAGCTTACTTTTTATTTGCGGATGCAGGAGGAGTTGCTCCAGCTTTCGCTGGAACTCCCGGAGGAAGAGTCCCTGCCTTTCCTTTAGTGACTGCCTCTTGAGCAACTGCAGCAGGACCCGCAGCAGTTGCACCCGCAGGCACGCCGTTTGGAACCGCAGGCTTAGCACCTACACCTGACTTTTTAAGCACTTCCTCGCGAACGGTTTTCATCACCTCAGGATGCTCTTTAAGGTAATTACGGGCATTTTCACGACCTTGGCCTAATCGCTCATCCTTGTAAGTATACCAAGTGCCACTCTTCTCAATGATATTAAGACCGGCAGCAAGATCCAAAAGATCTCCTTCTTTCGAAATGCCTTCGCCGTACAAAATATCAAATTCGATTTCCTTAAAAGGAGGAGCAAGTTTGTTCTTCACGACTTTCACGCGAGTACGGTTACCAATAATATTTTCACCGTCTTTTAGTGCTGAAATTCGGCGAATATCCAGACGAACTGATGCATAGAATTTTAATGCATTGCCGCCGGTAGTCGTTTCTGGATTACCGAACATCACGCCGATCTTCATACGAATTTGGTTAATGAAGATCACCAAAGTCCTGCTGCGACTAATTGTAGCAGTAAGCTTACGCAGAGCCTGGCTCATCAAACGAGCTTGGAGACCCATATGGGCATCGCCCATTTCTCCTTCGATTTCAGCCCGAGGAACAAGTGCTGCGACCGAGTCGATCACGAGGAGATCAATGCCTCCTGAACGAACCAACATATCGGCAATTTCTAATGCCTGCTCACCGGTATCAGGTTGAGAAATCAGCAAATCATCGGTACGAACACCTAGCTTGCGAGCATAGTTCACGTCCAAAGCATGCTCGGCGTCAACGAAAGCTGCGACTCCACCTTGTTTCTGAGCCTCTGCAATTGCGTGCAAAGTTAAAGTGGTTTTACCCGATGCTTCTGGGCCGTAAATTTCAATAATACGACCGCGTGGATAACCACCAATTCCCAAAGCAATATCCAAGCTCAAAGACCCTGTTGGGACTGCTTGCACATCTGCTGGTGTCAACGTTTGTTCCGAACCCAAACGCATGATTGAGCCTTTACCGAATTGTTTTTCAATTGCTTGAACTGCCAATTCGATGGCTTTACCCTTTTGTACGTTTGCGCCGCTATCGTTCAAACCAGGGGAATTGCGTTTTTCCATCATTTCCATTTTCCTTCTCCTTCACTACGAGAACGTTGCGTCCTCGATGCAATGTATTTCATGTCGATAGAATGCAGGTAGTCGAGCAATCACCGTACCACAACTTTAAATTCAAAAGGGGATGGAAAAAGTTATTGTGCAAAGCATTATTTTTATTAAAAAACGTGAAATTTTTGAAGAAGCATTACGGCCAAGAACCCCTGTACTCCCGCCGCTAAATCATCTGCCATCACTCCAAAGCCGCCCAACCATGCCGAACCTTTTTTAGACCAACGGTCTATCTGCCGGACTGGAGGAATTTTCACGACATCAAAAAAACGAAAAATTAAAAAAGCGGCCAACCAAGCCTTCCACCCATCAGAAGCACCTAAAGACCAAGCCGTGATGCCAACCCCTGCCACTTCGTCAATCACTAGATTCTGGTTATCATTTGACCCCATCAAAACATCAAACTCTTTACAAGCCCAAGTGCCCGCTAAAGTGATTAGACTCCAAAGTGTTAAGCGAAACCCAACATTCCAATCTGCAGAAAAATAAGCGATCGGCAAGCCGACCAATGTCCCCACAGTCCCAGGCGCAACAGGGAAAAGCCCCGCCCCCCCTGCGGTGCCAATTAATACAGCACTCATCGCTTTAGGCGTACGCACACGCTCCCAATAAAGTATCCGACGGGGGTTCATGATTTTTTCCATGCTTGTACCATTTCTTCTGGAGCTGCTGCCGGTTTACCCAAATCATTCACAATGACCGAGGTAATTTTAGCCTCAATCACAAGTTGTCCTTGCCGGAATATCTTTTGCTCGAGGCTAAATCCGACCCGGCGATACGCAACGACCTGCGTCTCAATATCGAGCCGCTCTCCTGCAAAAGCCGGTTTGAGATATTTTACTTCAATACCTGCAATCACTGGCCAGCGCTTCCATTGCTGAAACTTTGTTAAAGTAATACCTTCTTCTTCGAGCATTTTCCAGCGAGCATGCTCCAGATAACTGACATAGACCGCATGATTCACATGGCCATAACTATCTAGCTCATATCCTCTGACTTCAATGCTACATTGGTATACTTTTGCCATATGCATATAAAATATCACACAGCATTACTATTGCAGTGCATATAAATCATAGATTAATTCCACGCTTTTGCTACAGATCGGTTTCAGTTAAGCTTCGTGAAAGATGGCAACTCGAGCTACAAAAACTTTCTTCAGAAAAAAATACGAATTCCATTGGGACATTTTAGACGTCATTATTAGCGGAAAATCCTCGATTGATTCGCCCGCAGGCTTTCAAATGCGATTAGCAGAAGAAGCAGCAAGATTTATCGAGAGCTACGGCTATAGTGTCGACAATCCTATCGAAAAAGCTGAACTCCTCGGAAATTTTCATGAGGCGCTCAGCTTTGCTAGAAAATATTTTCTGTATCCAGAAAACCCGAACGGTTATCATCTCGAAGTCCCTCGCAAGATTCTCGAAATTACCGATATTCGAGATCTATTGCTCATGGCGGGGATGCACTATCCAGGGCAAACTCATGACACACAGGGAATGGCTCTAAAAAATTGGGCGTGCAGCTTACTTAAAATAATGCACACGATCGCTCATATCGATAAAGATCTCAGGTCTTCGTATTTCAGTGACATTCAAAAGCAGATTTTTGATCGCTTTTATAAGGTCATTCAGCGTGATGTCGATGGTACACTTTATTTAGGTGAAAAGCATGAAGACCCTCTGCGGGTGAACCTGGCTTCGTTCGAAACCAAGCCAAAAAAATCCAGAGAATCAACGATCCTCAAGCTCTTACATAAACCTGAAAACGTTGCCGAAGATATTTTTGACCGCGTTGGAATTCGCTTCACTACTCATTCACGCCTGGATGCTCTTCGAGTTGTGAAGTGGCTCAAAGATAAAATGCTGATCATCCCTCCTAATATCAAACCCAGCCGTTCACGCAATACCTTGGTTGAGCTTGATTATTTTCGTCAGCAATTCGGGCCTCTTCTCGAAAAATCCGAAAATTTGGGAATACCCGAGGAAGATCTAATCAAAGAATTAGAAAATATTGCCAGAGCACCCAGTGTCAGTCCTAATAACCCTCACTCGAGCGAATTTTATCGGGCGATTCAATTTACTTGTCGTCAACTCATCAAGCTCCAAAACCCACTTTACGAAGACATCAAAAGATTAAAGTCTTTAGCTCGTTCAAAGAACGGCGGCGAAGAATGGACGAGGGCAATTGATCGAATTGATCTCAAGTACGTTCAAAAGGAGATCCGGTTCTTCTATCCTTTTGAAGTTCAAGTTGTTGATACTCAAAGTGCTGAGGAAAATGAACGCGGCCGCAGTGCACACAGCGAATATAAAAAAGCACAAGTAATCACTGCAATGAGACGAGTGATGGGGAGCTTTGGAGATGTTATTCGATAGCGATGTCGCTCTCCTAGGAACAGGAGCGGCTTCGCTGATCGCAGCGATTCATCTTCTTGCCGAAGGAAAATCTGTCGTACTCCTCAATCCTGACTGGGACTTTTTCCTTGAGGATTCAGAATTACCTTTTGATCCTCTTTTTTCATTTGATCGAAAGAACGTCAAAGGAATTGACGCTCTGAGATTACGTCGCAGTTCAATCGATCTTGCTCTTCGAGAATTACGACCTGGCTTTCCAGGTGCTGTCGAATCTTGGAACGATGTTCCAACTCAGGGATTTCAAGATCATTCAGCTCCATTTGTTCGTGCAAGGTCTCGACTCTGGGCAAATAATAAAGGATTAGGAAGACTCGAAGACCTCTACGTTCTCGCATCGGATGCAGGACATACCCCTCAAATTCTCGAAGGACTTCAAGTTTCAAAGAGATTTCCGGGAGCACCATTTGTCAGTGACTCCAATAACGATGGTTTGAGAGGACTTTGGATTCCAAAACTTTACGATGTAGATGTCACACGCTATCGCAATGGACTTTTAGAGTTTGTCAGAGAAAGATCTAAAAATATAGTATGCAATGCAACGCAAATTGAACTAGTCCCCGATGGAGTTCGATTCTTTTCGCAAGGAAAGCTTCATACAGCAAAAATTCGTGATGGACTTCTTGTATTCTGGACTCCAAGACTTACACAATGGGTACTCAATCAAGCACGTCATCTCGAAACAACTCCTATTCTTCCTAAAGGGGTCCGTCTTTGGGAACAATGGTCACTCATATCTCGTTCGACCATTCATCCGGGAGTTATTGGGGTCTACGGCGACTGCATGGTTTGGGCTGAAATTGAAGGTAGTCCAGATGGAAAATCTCCGTTGAATCATATCGCTCTATTGCGAGCAGGTCCTCTGATCAATACGAATCTAGAACCTAGAGAAACACTCTTATTCAATTCAGACTCGTTCAATACTCTCGAAACATTTATTTACAACTTTCTCAAATGGGAAAAAATCACGATTCGCGGCGTAAAATCGCGGGCAATTTTTGAATGGAATTCAGATGGATCACAGATTTCTTGGAGTCTTGCAAAAAATCAAATCAAAGCAAAAGTAGTCATGGGAAGTGATGGCCCATTGGCTGATGTAGTGAGAATTGCGCAGCAATCCTGCAAGGAGCTCTCATGAATCTAGCCGTACGAGATGGAAAATTTGATGTCGTAGTGGCTGCAGGACCCAGATTAGACGTTTGGCCGTCAGTCGGAGCCAGAGCCATTGCTTTAATCTGTGCTGAAATGGGCCTTACAGTCGGAGTTTTTGGGGGCGAAACCATTACCGTCAAAGGAATGTTTCCACTTCAGGGCACAGGAGGGCTCATTCTCGCACAAGACGTTCAAGGACGTATTCACCGAATCCATGCACGCGCAGTTGTACGAGTAGCTCCTGCTCCTACTTTTCCAAAACCTTTTTTAGGTTGGAGGTCTCAAGGATTTATTCCGCTTTCGACCGCACTTCGATTACGCCGCGAGAGTCGAGTTCAGTGGGATCCTCTGACTGTCATTCTCGGAACAGGAAATCGCGCACTCAGATTTGGAGCAGAACTTTTGGAATCAGGAGTTCCCGAAGTGATTTGCGTAGAAACTCATACACAATGGGGTGCAAAACGATTTGCCGGATGGGAAGTCGACAGACGAAGATTTGAGAAAAATGGCGGTAAAATCATCGAAGCCCGCCCTGTCAGTTTAATAGCCAAGGGAGCGCTATTCTGGGAACTTCGACTCCAAGATCGATTTGGAATTCGAGTTCTCGAGGTAGCGCGCGTCGTTTCGGCAGGTCCATTTTATGACATACCTGAAATTAAGGAACATCCACCAGGCTCTCTCCTCTTTGAACTCATCCAAACAGGAGCCACAACCCAAGCAGAAGATTTTGAAGGATGGATTCTCGAAGAAGAAAGAGGCCGCATCCTTGCCGGAAAAATTGTCAAAGCTCTCGTCCAGGAAATAGGTGAAAGCCGCGAAGAATTAGAAAAAATAGTAAAAAAAGCAAAAGGACGACTCAAACGCTATTATCAACATCGCAACACACCTTTTAATCCTACCTACGAAGGAAAGTGGATCGCCATTTCAGACTCAAGAAAAATGCGAGAGTTTAAAGGAATACCTAAAGAACTTCATAAAAAACTTAAGGTCGCTACTCTTGAATGCTTTGAAGAAATTCCGTGTAATCTCTGTCAAACCGCTTGTCCTACAGGCGCAATACAAATCGGCGACATCCCTCGCAACAAAGATTTCATTTTAGACGAATCGCGCTGCACATCTTGCGGCATTTGTTTAGATGCATGCCCAAGCGAAGCAATTTCACTGATTCAAGAAAGAGAAGAACATCCCACATCACTTATCGTTTTGCCTTGGAAGAGCCCTCGAAAATGGAAAACTGGAGAGTCTGTCGTCCTCACCAATCGAAGAGGAGAATCACTCACCTCAAGCCGCGTGATCGGAATTCAAACTTTTGCAGATGCAAAAACACAACTGGTTGAAGTCGAGGTCCCCAATCATCTTCTCTGGGAAGCTCGATCATTGAAAAAAAATCGCTCATCGAATTCAACTACGGCCTTAGAAGACGAAAAATATCTTGAGACTGTGATGCGGCAAAGCAACCACGCAGAAGAACGAAAAGCCGAAATCATTCTCGACGGCGAGAAGCGCTTAGTGCGTGACCACGTTCCCCTTACTCTTGCGCTTTTTGAAATTGGACGCGGCCGACCTGATGACGTTCTTTTCTGTAAAGATGGCAGCTGTGGCCTTTGTCTCGTCAACGTAGATGGAATTAAGAAGCTGGCCTGCCAAACCCCTACACATCGAGGAATGGCCGTCAAATTAAAAGGCCATGTCTCGGTAACTCAACCTATTCCTGAATCAGCCGCACAATCGGACTTAGGTTTATTTCTTTGCGCATGTCAAAGAGTGACGTCGCAACAGGTGACTGAGCGCTTGGCTCAGGGAAACTTACAATCACCCGAAGCGGTTCTTTCAGTGACCCACGTAGGAGAAGGGAGATGTCACGGACAACTCTGCATGGACGCGTTTAGAGCGGAACTCCTTGATCAAGATCTGGATGCGTCTCAATGGATAGATTGGCGTTTTGTGTGGTCTGATTGGGTTTTAACTCGTAATTGATTTCCGATAAAAATTTCTCAATCTGCAAATTAACCAAATCAGGAAGATCCATCTGTGGACAATGACTACCGTGAGGAATCGTAACCATCCGACTATGAGGTATGAGCTGCTTCATCAGCTCTTGCTGCTCAATGGGAATCACATTGTCATGCTCACCCGCAATAATCAGCGTGGGAACTTGAATCGTATGAAGCCAAGCTGATGCATCATACGAATCATAGTTTTGTATCAAATGAATAAGAATGCCAGGATCCATATCGGCAACTTGATCTAAATAAAGCTGAATATCCTCTGGCGGGGTCAAATGAGGATTAAATCCTCCTAAGCTAATCAAGCTCCTCGTAACAGGATTACCTTTCTGCAATTTCCAAAAAAGAGAAACTGCTTCAGGCGATTTATCATAAAGAGTTTTCAAAATTTTAAATGCCGCTTGAAAAGCATTATTTCTGAATAAAGTTTCTAAGGGCGGTTTAGGTGTTCCATTAGCAAGAACCATCCCACGCACTCGGTGAGGGTGTTGCCGATAAAATTCTAAAACCGTATTAGCCCCCATGCTATGGCCCAAGAATACTGCTTCGCGAATATCTAACTCGTCGAGCAAAATCCCAAGATCGAGCGCCATATTTTCTAAGGTGAGACTCTTTAAGTCTTTTGGAAACTCAGAATTATGATGGCCTCGATAGTCGAACCAAACTGCACGATATTGATTCTGAAAATAATCAATTTGATAGGTCCAATGCAGACTCGAGCAGACTAAACCGTAACAAAAAACGAGAGGCAACCCACTTCCTTCAACACTGTAAAAGAGCTTAGTGCCATCGAAGCTCTTTACATAACCATGTGCTACTGGAGGCCTGACCCGCGCGCGTTCTCTTTCTAAATCTACGATGCTTTTTCTTCGAGCTCCTGGAGGACGAGGCTGGGTAGGCAAGGACACTAGAGGTAGTTTCATTATTTCATTCCAAGAATATTCTCACAAACTGACAAAAAGGCCTGCTTTGCTTTGGGGTCAGCAATGCAATAGGCCTCATAAAGATTTTTCATAAAATCAAAGTCACTGCTACTAACGTCCAATTTGCGGTTTCCCCCTCCGACGTCGACCTGACCTCCATTTTCAATGCCAAGTCGATTAGACAATTTCAGTGCATACTCCCTTTCAAGTAAGGAGGTCAATTCCGCATCGCTAATTTGAAGGGCCTTAGCTAAAGCTGGCAGATGACTCAGCGGAAGGGGAGTCACCCCTCTCTCCAAGTTTGAGATAAATTGAGTCGTGACGACCGGAGTCAACATTTGCCCTAGCGCACGCTGGGATAGATCCAGCGATTGACGGCGCTGTTTAATGAAAGTCCCTACCAACTTAGGAGATTTAAAGTTAACCATAATACTCAATTTAACCTGGTGAACTAAAATAATCAACTATTCAATGAATCCTTGTTGAATTCTCTCTTACACTCGATAAAGCTTTGAAATAATTAGGATGTCTTTAAACGGTCAAACTGAAGACTTCCTTCACGTTCATAAAACCGTCTCAACGGTAGGTGATCAGGATGCGCAAGCTCCGGATCTTCTTTAATAAATCGGTAAGCATCATCTCGCGCCTTGATAAGCCAGTCCTGATCTCGAACAAGATTAGCTAAGCGAAAAGGAAGCGCTCCAGCTTGCCGAATACCTAAAAATTCACCCGGGCCCCGGATCTCTAAATCTGCTTCCGCAATCTTAAATCCATCACTGGTTTCTTCAAGCACCTCTAATCGCTGGGTTGTAATTTCGCCCATCTTTTTTGCGGCAAAGAGAAAACAGTAGGACTGTTGAGCACCACGTCCCACTCGTCCACGAAGCTGATGGAGCTGAGAAAGACCAAAACGCTCAGCATGCTCAATTACCATAACTGTAGCATTAGGAACATCTACTCCCACTTCTACCACGGTAGTTGAAACTAAGATGTGAAGCTCCCCGCTTTTAAAGTGATCCATGATTTTGGCTTTTTCTTCTGCTTTTTGCTGACCATGAAGCAATCCTACTTTAAACTCTGGAAACACCTCTCTGGCCAATCTCTCTGCTTCAGTTACAGCGGATTTCAACTCCGTAAAACCTTCGGCTTCACTATCATTGACGAGCGGATATATGAAATAAGCTTGGTGCCCACTTTTTATTTCATCTTGAATGAGCTGGTACACTTTAGCGCGTTGCTGAGCTTCTCGAACCACTTGAGTTTTAATGGGAGTTCGTCCCGGAGGAAGCTCACAAATACTGCTCAATGCAAGATCTCCGTAAGCAGTCAAAGCCAAAGTCCGGGGAATTGGTGTCGCCGTCATCACTAAACTATGAGGAAAAATCGGCCTTCCATTTTCAGGGTTTCGACGCGTTCCTTTATTCCGAAGAGTACGTCGCTGCTCTACTCCAAAGCGATGCTGTTCATCGATTAAAACATAACAGAGATTCTTAAATACGACGGGCTCTTCAATAAGCGCATGAGTCCCTATCAACATCATCGGCTCACCTGCCATAAGACGACCTAAAATCTGATTACGCTCAGATGTTGTCGTTTTTCCGGTAAGGAGACCCGCATTCAATCGACCACCAAAAAGCTTAATGGCGTTCTTGTAATGTTGTTCAGCAAGAATTTCAGTGGGAGCCATAAGAGCAACCTGCCCACCTTCGGCCAAAACGCAGGCGGCAGTTAAAAATCCTACAGCGGTTTTTCCAGAACCCACATCTCCTTGAATCAAGCGATTCATAGGGTGAGGCTCACTCATATCTTTTAGAATTTCTTGAATAGCTTGACTCTGACCCGCCGTCAGAACAAACGGAAGAATTTTCTCCAGGGCCTGCATGGCCTCTCGCCCCCCCTCATGACCAAACGCCGGTGCAGCTTCTCGCTCCATTCTCAGTCGTTGACGAAGAACGAGATACTCGAACTTCAAAAACTCCTCATAAATTAATCGATGATGAGCTGAGGTATCAAATTCAATCAAAGAATCAGATGCAACATTTTCTGGAAAATGAATCAACCTCACTGCATCCGCAAGTCGAGGGAGTTGGTGTTTTTTTAATAAATCAACAGGGAGATCTTCTATCAAGCCTATTGAAAATTTCTGAACCGCTTCCCAAAGAATTTTACGAAGCACTCGACTCGAAATTCCTTCAAGCTCAGTATAAATGGGAACCATTCTTCCTACATTTTCAACCGAAGCAGCTGTATCCCAAGTAATCTCAGGATGAATGATTTCAGAATGTCCCATGTAAAGCTTCGGCGCGCCGGTCACTAAGATTTGCTTTCCGACAACAAACCGCGATTCCATCCCCCGTGGGGCATGGAACCACTTCAAGGAAAGAGTACCGGTCTCATCATGACCGCGTACTTCTAAAATTTTCTTTCCAGTACGTCGAACTGGAATTTGTCTACACGATAAAATCGTAATTGAAACAGTAGCGACTTCTCCGCTTTCTAGCTCACGGAGTTCTGCTACGCTTCGAATGCAAGTCCGATCCTGATAAGAACGCGGAAAAAAATAAAGAAGATCCCTGACAGTCTGAAAACCGCGAGACTGAAAAAGAGCCCCTAACCGAGGCCCGACACCTTTGACAAACTGGATGTGTGTCTCAGTAGGATTATTTGAAGATGACTTGGATGATGTCGTACCGGATCTCGCCTTTGGGAGCATGAACGACCACTTCATCACCTCCTGATTTGCCAATCAATGCTCTGGCAATCGGAGAGGTGATACTAATTTTTCCGTTTTTAATATCTGCTTCATCTACACCGACGATTTTATAAGTGACCTTTTTACCCGATTCTTGTTCTTCGAGGGTAACGGTTGCACCAAAAACAATCTTGTCTGACTTAATCGTCGTAGGATCAATGACTAATGCTCGAGCAAGCTTGCCATTAATGTCTTGAATTCGACCTTCAATGAAGCCTTGACGCTCCTTGGCTGCCGAATAATCAGCGTTTTCAGAAAGATCACCATGACCACGAGCGACTTCAATTGCCTTCACGATTGTAGGACGTTCTACAGTCAAGAGGTGCCGAAGCTCCTCCTCGAGCAATTTTTTCCCTTCGACGGTCATTGGAATTTTTTCTTCGCTCATAGGTTGTCAGAGGTAGCACACTGGATGAAGAAAACAAGATCTCAGTTCTTCTTAAATAGTGCTTCAGCCGCAGCTCTCAAATCTGCGGGACTTGGTCCTGCTGGACCTTGGCGCACAGAGGGCTTGAAATAGTCACAAAAATTGGATCGTTCTTTATCAATAACGCGCTCAGCCTGGTTTTCCTTACATTGATTATTAAAATTGGGATCAAAAAATTCGCAGCCTTTACAAACTTTGGTATCGCGGCCGCATTTTGGGCAGGAATCATTTCGGCCATAATGCACGGCCGTTAGTTCAGCTGAACAGTTCCAACACGTCCCATTTTTATTGTTATTCATTCAACCTCCCCATCCCGATTGATCAAAAATACTCCGATATCAGCGAATTTCTAGTAAAACCTACGCGCTCCGCTTGGCCTTCTTGATGAGTTACCCAAATATAAGCTCGATTTGAATTTGCTTGAAGCCATTGAGCCATCACTCCCTCAACTAACCGCGCACTGGTGAAATCCAGTGCGGACGTTGGTTCATCTAAAAGCAAAATCTCAGGTTCCAATAATAGAGCTCGAACTAAGGCAACAACTTGAGCTTCTCCTCCCGAAAGAGTTTTGCAATCTTTCTCTAAAAAAGACGTCGACTTTCCTAGAGCATCTAACAAATTCGACGGCTGAGTTGGATCATACGACTGATCACCATGCACTCGGAATGCAAACATTGATTGCAAACATTCGCTGACTTTGACCTTCTTTTTTGAGTTTGCCAACCAAGGCTTTTGGGCCACATACAGGGCTTTTGCTCGAAAACTAGGAACATCTGCAGGCTGCACCTCATGACCTTTCCAGAGAATCGTCCCTGAACGTACAGGGACGAGATGGCCGAGAGCTCGCAACAATTGGGTTTTCCCGATTCCAGAAGGGCCTCGAACTGCTAATGCATCTCCTGCCCGAATCTCAATGCTGATAGCAGGTAAAGACTCTGGCAGTCCGACTAAAGTGATCTTTTTGGCAACTATTATAGAGCTCATGACGTCATCCTATCGATGAGTTGATGACAGGGGTTCGTCAATCGCCGAAAAGCTAAAAAAATCACTGAAATCGAGCCCAGAAAAGTCGTCCCCAGTAATAAAAACAGAATAATGATCTGATAGCGGACAGCCTTGGAAGGCTCCTCTCCAGCAAGAAGCTGCCCTGTTAACGCGCCTGGCAAACTTACAATGCCTGCCACACTCATCGAATTCAAAATAGGAGTCAGGCCAGTCTTAACTGAATCACGGATGAGATCTTGGACCGCCTCCCATCGTGTTGCACCATGGCTGAGATAAGTTTCGATTTCATCTCTTCGACTCTGGAGCTGCGTCGTAAATTGATCGAGAGATAAAGATATCCCTGACAGGGAATTCCCAATCAGCATGCCCGCTAATGGAATCACTTCTTGAGGACGATATCCGCCGCTGGGTCGAATCACAAAAACCATGGCATATAAAAGGATCAATAAACTATTCATGCCAATGGAGAAAAGACAATCGAGCCACAAACCTGGATACCGCGCCTGAATTCGACTCAATGCGGTCTGGCTTCCCACTAAAATCATCGAGGCCAGCATCGCAGCCCAAATCCACGGACTCTGACTTTTAAATACCCCCCCCAAAAGAATTCCAACAAAACTGAGCTGAGCTCCTGCTCGAATCGAGGCCACCAAAAATCGGCGACCTAGTCCAAGTTTAAGCATCAGAGACAGAATCGCTTGAAGAAGCACCAAGAGAGCGGCAAAAAAAATGCCTATTGAACTAATAAAGGTGTTTTGCATGGGAATGTTCTCCCAATGATTTCACACCTACTCTAAGCGTGCAAGATGGCGCAAAACGGGTGTCAGACTTTTTTCTCTCTGATAGATCTCAATCATTTCATCCGCAGAAGTGATTCGTGTCTGGAGTCGCTTTTGAAAACTCACCAAAGACGTTGGATCAAATCCCCAGCGATTCAAGACGTCAGGCGCACGCTCCAAAAGCTCCGATGCGCGCTCATAAACTTCAGGTGCAGAAAGACCAAACCGAGCTACTGCTCCTAAATCATAAATACGTGTCTGAGCACTGGCCCGGCCTGCAAGACCTTCGTCCAATAAAAGGGCGAGAAAAAGAAGGAAGTAATTATGATAATCCTCCATTCTCCAGCTCATTTCAAAAACTTTAAATTCTAAACGGAATCCTTCGTCGGGATGGATTTCAATCGGTGGAGCAATGACACTTCGACGATAGGTTCGGAAAGACTTTCCAAATTCTCCTCGAATTTTCCACAAATCTCCATTTAAAAAAGGTGAACCCACGCTCAATGCTGTCATCGCAGGTCCATAATAATTAATTTTAGCTTCAAGATCTGCGACATCTAATCGTTGATTGAGTTCCGCAGGCAAACTCACATTAATATCAGGTCCGTAAGTGGTCATGACCTCCATGGCCCAGAGCCAAAAGTCATATCGTCGTTTATTTTGCTGACCTGTAAATTTTGAGTAAATAGGGTGATGAGAGAGTGAAACAGCGCGATAGCCAGAAATCTCTAAAGCATATTGCAAACGATCATAGAGCTTTCGAAACTGACTCAAACAGTCCTGGATAGAATCCGTTACGGGTGTCCGAATCTCAACTCCTTTAGGAAGGATGTCGATCATTCTAAATTCGGAATCTGGTACGTGATAACCTTCCACCACATAAGGCATTACTTTGCGATGAGGGGGCTCGATCTCTAGCCCTTCTAAACTTTGAATCCCATCCAAAGGAATCTGTTCCAAAATTTGATTCAGTTTTGAAAAGTTTAAATCACGATACCAAAGAGGGGCATAAGTCCCAGAATCAACCAAAAGATATTCGGCTTCGATCCCAAAATGAAAATTATTCTTAGATAATGACATCTTAAACTCCTATCTACACCGCTTTCCTAAATAAGGCCTAAGTAATAATCCTGCTCCAGTACAAGATAAAAAAAACAGGACCACGCCAGCAGGGAAAAAAACTACCCAACGAATCCAAGGATAAAAATAAGACCCTTCATGAAGAGCAATAATCCAAGTGGTACGTCGAGGCGAAGCAGACAAAATACGACCACTCACACTATCTACTTGTACTTCGTAACCATTATTTGCACGAAAACAAAAAACTCCTTGAGCGGGCTTCACTTCGATCGATTTAACGTCTTTCCATCCTTGAATTTCAGCTTCAGAAACGCTCTGAGCAAATTCAAGCGCTTTTGACAAAGCAAGCGTAGGAATACCTGGCGTCCCTTTTTGAACAGGAGGCTGAATCCAAGGAGAAGTCTGCCTAAGAGCAAGCACAATCCCTGTACCAAGGATTAAAAGAGAGGGGAGGACAGCTAACCACGCTCCCCAACGATGAATTTTTGTGAGGTGACGCAACAGCCACTTCATTTACGATTAAACCTCAGTTCCATATAAGGCTGAACTTTGATCTCGATCACCTTCAGATCAATTTCAGCAAATGCCCCGGTTAAAACCTGAATGCGAGAAAAATTCCAGCTCGATTCTTCTGGCTGAAGCTCTGGATTGACTGAATTGAGTCCATCTAGCTGAGCTTTAAGTTCATCAGCAAATTGCTCCTCCATTACATCGAATTGACCTGCGCTCACCCACTGAGTTCCAACTGAACACAGTGCAACGAAAAGAAAAAAAGACTTCAAACTCAACATGACCGCGCTTCGCATTAGAAACTCCCACCTTGACCCATTCGAGATTTTTTCATTAAGAAAAGTTCCATAACAGCATTTTTACTGATGGAGGGAAGAAAAGTTCCGCCTTCTACATTAAGTGCCAACTCAACTTCAATCGCACCAAGCTCAAACTCTCTTTGTTTTTTGGATGCATCCGCTTTCTGCTCGTGTTTTTCAGCTGTTTTTGCAATAAATCTCGTCATCTCTGCTGCTTTAATTAAACCGATTCTAAACTTCTCTCTTGGAATGCCGTAGTGATTAGCACCGTCAAGGGAAGGTTGCACAGGAGCTTCGGCCCCTACAATAGTCACTTTTTTACGATTGGGTTTCAGAAAAACACTCCCAATCAAAGTCCCTTTTCCTTCTGCAATACCAATATCTCCACTTGCACCTACTCCTAAACCGACTTTCACAGCAATGAGTGGGTAAGGGTTCTCTTCTGAACTCAAGTTATCCAAAGTTACCAAGTCCTCTGCAAGGGACCGAAGCATTGGAGTAAGAGAGCCCTGAGCAGATGCTACAGTCACGCCATTTAAATTCTGCGGTACTGATTTCCGATTAAGAGTCCACTCTAATCGAACACGAGCAACGACGCCTACTTCAACTGCTGGAACCACAACCCCTTCGCCTTGGACAAAAAGTTCAACTTGGTATTTATAAGGCTTCCATAAAAAATCATCTGGCATCTGCTCGAATTGGCCCACCCACCCCTGAAGTTCTTGCGTACGAACTAACAGTTGAGAGCGCAGCTTTCCAAGATTACTAACTTTACGATTTTGACCTAAATATTCAACAATTCCATCAATTTTTTTAGTCACTTCTTGGTGTGACATCGAAGTAGATAATAAAACTGTTCCTTGATCTTCAACAACTGGAGGAGCTACAGAAAGAGGAAGAATCATTCCAGCATCTACTTGAAGCCTTTTAATGGCCTCTGGAGTCCGCATCCAAATAAGCTCCAATGCGGCTTCACCTTCGATACCGAGAAGGCCAATTTCACCTGATCCTTCAATTGCCAACTCAGTTTTAATGGATTGCAAATACCAAGGGCGCTTAACCTTAGAATTTGAAGAAGAATTTAAAGAATCTGAAACTTTTTGAGAACCTTTAAATGAAAGAATCGAATCACCTGTGGTTAAAATTCGATCGAGATCTTCTCCAACACCAGATTTTTCTGCATCAGAAACCACTGTCGCAACGTTCGAAGACGGAATTCCTACTCCAAAGAGCTGAATTCCAGAATAACGAGAGGAATCATCATCTCCCTTCAACCAAGAAGTTGGAACTTTTGCAAAAACAGTGGGAGATACAAAAAAAGAAAGAACACTCATCATAGTGAGAATGTTCAGATGTTTTTTTAAAAAAATCGACTTCATCGAAAAAACGCCTTTCAACACAAAAATCTATCAATTTTTAGGAATCGGAAGCCGCTCGAAGCGAAGCTCAAAGGCACCCTCTGCGGCCAAATCCATGAGGTGCTTAATTCCCACTTCGACCTCAAGCTCGAGACCCACTGTCACACGAGACAGTTCAAAATGAGGATCTGGCTCCTGCTTGTCTAAATTTTTTAATGTGGACCGGTGAACTCGTTCCAAAGTCCCTGCCATCACTCGTTGAAATCTACCCTCGGGAAATGAGAATATACCCTCGTCGCCAGATTCTTTTTTTGTGATGACAAAAACACGATTTGAATTGTTAGATTCAAAATCGCAGCCGCTCATCAAAAAAAGCCCCAAAATCGAGCTCAATACAAGAACTACGGATCGGGAACTTTTGAAACTTTTCGTACTTCTCAATTTCACTTGGACTCCCTTTATATTTTTAACGAAGAGCCCTTCTAAGAAAAGTGATGCTGCCTGTCAATAGTGAAGATGAGAATTATTATCATTATCACAAATAAAGCAAAGATACTCAGAGGTTAAACTGAGCGCCCCTCTCAAAAATGAACCACCTTTTATTTTATCGCATCTAGCTATATAAACCGCAAGCGGTGGAAATCGTTTTAAAATATTCGATCGGCAGTAATCTATGGCAGTAAAAAAATATGAGCTACTCCTCCCCGTGGGCAGCATTGAGATGGCCCTTGCAGCAATTCATAACGGTGCAGACGCCATCTATGTTGGGTTCCCAGGATATAATGCACGAGGAAGATCGATTGACTTCGAAGTAGAAGAACTCCGAAACATCATTCAGACCTGTCACCTTTACGGTGTGAAAGCCCACCTTGCCCTCAATATTGTCATATTCCAAAACGAACTAGAAAATTTAATCGAAGCTCTTGCTCGTATACTCCCACTCAAACCTGACGCCCTCATCATTCAAGATCTTGGGCTCTCTCGTTTGATTCGAAAAATGGCTCCTGATCAAGTCATTCACGCCTCTACACAAATGACAGTTACGAATCATGAAGCCATCGCTCTTTTAGATGATCTCAATATCAAGCGCTTTGTTCTGGGGAGGGAAAATTCTCTACCAGAAATTGCTCTCATTAAAGCTCAAACCGAAAAAGATTTAGAAGTTTTCGTTCATGGTGCTCTATGCGTCTCGTACTCGGGCCAATGCTTTACTTCTGAATCCATCGGTGGACGTTCAGCTAATCGTGGTCAGTGCGCACAGAGCTGCCGTTTTGCGTATGAAATGATCGTCAATGGCGAGAAAAAAAGCCTCATCCAAAAACAATATTTACTATCGCCCCAAGACCTCTGCGGCGTTGCCGAAATCCCTCAACTGATGGATCTCGGAATTAACTCGTTTAAAATAGAAGGCCGGCTCAAATCTCCCGAATATGTAGCTGCTGCTACTCAAGAATATCGCCAAGCGATTGATCAGCATCTGAGAGCCCATAATTTAAGTGAAAAAGAGGTCGATTTAAGCAAAAAACGCATGGCAACCACTTACTCGCGTGGCTTTTTCACTGGTTGGCTACATGGGGTGGATCATCAACAATTAGTTAATGGCAGCAGCAAATCTCATCGCGGTTATCCCATTGGATCAATATTTGAAGTTCACAGAAACAAGATCTGGGTCGAACTCAATCATCCTGTTAAGCTTTCACCTGGAGACGGGCTCCTTTGGGTTTACTGGATGAAAGGTGAACAATTCGAATCTGGAGCACAAATTTACCAAATTAAACCTGCTGGTAAAAATCAATATGAAATCCACTTTGGAAAAGATATCGAAATCCAAGAGACCGCCACCCAAGCCAAGCTTTTTCTCAACCACATTGCTCAGCAAAAAAGAGAACTCAAACGTTCTTTTCAAGACCGAAATTACTCTAAACAAATTCCAATCGATCTAACTGTCGACATCAACCTTCAAACGCCTCTCAAAGTGACCGCATCTGATGGGCAATTTATCTGTACAGCTTACGGAAAATGCTTAGTTCAAGAAGCAAAAAATCAAGCTATCAGCGATGAATTTATCAAAGATGAACTCGCTGCACTTGGCGGAAGCGCATTTACCTTAAACTCTTTTAAGGTCATTCGTGAAACCAACGTTGGAGTCTTCTACTCTCACAAAGAGCTTAAAGAAATCCGCCGTCAACTCACGACAGAGCTCGAACGTCTCCGTAGCGAAAACCGCATTACATGTTATGAAACTACTGTAATCTCAAGAGACGAAATGCTGAGCTGGCTCGATCAGCAAAAACACGAACTCATAAAAGATCAAGACTCCTCACAGAACATGAAACTCAATGTTCTGCTGCGCGAAAAAACACAGGTATTTGATTTCATCGAAGCTTGGCAAAAAGGACATTTGGACAAAGCCGTCATTGATTGTGTGATTCTCGATTTTGAATTTGGAATGGATTATGAACCCAGTACCCAAGCATTAAGAGAAAATGGGATTCGCACCGGAATTGCAACGACTCGCGTCCTCAAGCCAAAAGAGTATACTCATTTCACTCGAATTGAGCGTTTGGCTCCAGACGTTTTACTTATTCGGAATCTTGGAGCTCTTCATTATTTTACCTCAGTAAAACCATTTCAAGGAGAGCTCCGCGGTGACTTTAGTTTAAATGTCACCAATCACATCACTGCAGAATACCTGTTATCAAAAGGACTCAAGACCGTCACCGCTTCGTACGATCTTAATAGTGACCAAGTTTCTGATTTACTTTCTGCAGCTAACGCATCTCGCTTGGAAATTACGGCTCATCAATACATGCCTTCATTTCACATGGAGCATTGTGTTTTTGCTGCATTTCTCAGCACAGGGAGCTCTTTTAGAGATTGCGGCAAACCCTGTGAAAAACACCGCGTTGAATTGAAAGATCAATTCGGCAATCGCCATCAACTCAAGCCTGATCCTGAATGTCGCAACACCATGTACAATGCGACTTCTCAATCTGCTGCTCGCTTTATTAAGCCCTGGAAACAAAAAGGACTCGGCTTTATCCGCTATGAAGCATTGTACGAAAAAGGCAGAGATTTGATAGATAAAATTCGAGGATATCAAGACATCATCAGCGGCAAAAGAACAGCCGAGCAAGTGATTTCTGAACTAAAGCTTCTCGAAAAATATGGTCTCGGCGAAGGAGCCATCACCAAAGCTCACGAATATCAAAGTAGGAAAAAAACATGAAATCGCTCCCTCGTGGGATTTCCCCAGAATTGCTAGTTTCTCAGGTCAAAAACACCATGCCTTATCTCTTTGCCCCTGAGGTGAGTGACATGCCGCTAGGTCAATTTGTTCCAGCTCAAATCCTTAGAAAACTTGCTCTCAATCCTACACAGTCACTCAGCCATTTAGAGTATTTTCAACTCTGCGTTTCTTGCCACTATTTAACTTGCGCAACTCCCGTTCCTACGGATGTCGATATTCAAATTCGTCGTAAACTCTGGCCAGCACAAGTTCCACTCGAAGTTGCTCTTCAAATGGCAGACTTTGTGATCGAAAGTCGAAAATGGGATTTTACCCTAGTTTCAAGAAGATTTGCTACAGGAGCAACTCATACTCCATGGGCAAACGAGGTCATTTCTGGCCACACAGGAGAGTGGTTTACCGTTGCTTGCGGCGCTTATTGCGCACTCCAACAATATCAAGCCCCGCTCGCTCAGCAAAAACTACAACAGATCTTTGCTGAAATTTCTGACGAAGTCACTCGACACTCCGAAATCTTTGGAACGCTTTGGCGTGCTGAAGATGGCTTAGCTTGTCTCAACGCTTCAGCACCAATTGCTCATAATTTTGGAGATCTCGACCGAGTGATGGACATGTGGGATCTGTCTGTTGCAGACCCTCTCAGACTCCAATTTTATAAATTAACTGCAACTCCTTTCGATTCAAATGGCAAACTACGTTACCTTGGGAGAGTCTGGGTGGCTGGACAACTTTATAAATCGATCATTCATGGTCAGTCGATGTCGTTTGAAAACCATCGCCATTTTGCCTTAAGAAAAACTCGCTGTTTACGAAAAAATCCCGATCTGATGATCACCACAGGACCCTTCTTAGATGCATGGGGAACACAAACAGCTCAGATTCTGGCAACTTCACAAAATATTCCATCAGAAGAAACATTAGAAGTCATCGAAGCTCTCAAACAAGGATGGGATCGCTTACCTAAGACTACTGGTTACGGGCGTGCTTTAGCAGGAATGCTCCAAATTCATCCTGAGCTTTCGATTCAAGATCTCACAAAAGAACAACGTAAGGTGATCGACACTCCTCAAGAACGTTTCGAAAAACTATGGGCCGAAGGTGCACTCAAAGAACTCGATGAGATCCCTTCACAGGCTTAGCTTGAAAAATATGGACCGAATAAATTTCAAGCTGCCGGACATGCTTGAAAAATAACCAAGGTAGATGATCAGATCGTTCCTGAATCTCTAAACCTTGTTTCAGATAGAGCCATTCTACTGCTTTTGCTGAATCCTGAATCTCACGAGGAATTTGCTTCCTTAATTTGCGAGAAACCATCTCGTGCCAAATATAAGGGCAACTTTGAATTGCAATTCCATCTTCATGAAGGAGTTCATACTGAATCTTTGGCAAAAGAGCAGGCTCATCAAGCATATCAATCGCATTAAGCGCAATCGTAAGATCCCAGTCTCCTCGCTGAACAGGCAAGCTCTCAAGATCACCCACCACAAAATCAGCACGATCAAGAGTAACTTGTTGAGGAATAATTCCAGGATCTACTGACACAGATCCTTGCAAAAGATCTTTTGGAATTCTTAGTTTTTTTGGATACGGCACACCTAATGTCAAATGTCGGGCAAGAGCAATACTAGCAAATGAACTATCAACTCCGAGATAAGTCTCACAATAAGGAGCAAGTTCTTTACAAAGCCCTCCCACTCCACAACCCAGCTCAATCACAGATCCTACTTTTTGTTTGTGATTGAGTTTTTGGATACGTTGCTGAATCCAGGAAAAAGGACCATTGTCCCAATACTTTCTTACCAAATCATCAATGAGAGGACTTCCTGCAACTCCCACAGGAGCCCACCAAGCCTTTTTAGAATCAGTCTGAGCGACTCGAAGATAATGGTTCATTAAATAAAGTGAAACCACTCTCTCAGCTTCTAGATCTTCTTCAATATGTTCAACCTGGATTTCTTCTTTTGCCTCTAGATAGTCATTCAGAAATTCACGAGGAATCTCTGATTCTGATACAATTTGAGAAATACCCTTCACGTGCGAAAGGAGGTAATCTCGTACATCAGGTACAAGAATCGCTATCCCAGCTAAAATAGGGTATCGAGTCCCACATTGCTGACACTTCAAAAATCCTGATTGCACATCAATTACTTCTTGAGAGGCTTCTTTAGAAGAAACCCCCCCCTGAAGAGGACGAACGGACGTCAATAAAAGCTTTGCGCCACAAATTGCATTCTTCTTGCCTCTTTTTGGGCACCTTAGGCGCGGAAGGGTACTACTCAGCACAGAATCCTCTTTTCTTTTTTCAAGATTTTTAGCGAGAATACACGATCATCTTATAAACACCAGCTGTCATAACATCTTCTCTACAAATTGCTCCCGCTAAGGCTTTGTCGTAACCACCAGATGACAGTACTCTAGCACGATCTTCCATACATTCTGAGAATGAGTAGTAGTTGGTTAAAAGTCGATTTTCGTTTACAAAAACTCTCTTCCCACCCGTGAGAGAATAAAGTGCATACTCTTTATTTCCAGACTGCTCTACACAATGCACAATTGACCGAGAAACACCGAAAGCATTTAAGATCGAAGTCGCCGTTTCTTCTTGCTCTACACACTCATTATTATTTTTGAAGGTTCCAAATATGTACTGATTAAAATTAATATCGTCCCTCATATAATAATAACTGACACTACCGACCGTTCGAACAATCTCAGCTCCAAAAGATTTCAAAAATCCAAGCACCTCCTGATGAAGAGCTACATCAAAACCATCGTTGAAATAATTTAAACTTAAATTAAATAAAAAAAGGCGAGCCTTAGGCTGTCCAAATCCTTCGACATTCAAAGTATATTGATATGATCCTAAATAATTCATCGGCTCACAATAGGCAGCCGCCACTGAAAGCCCAGTGTTTCGAGCATATAAATCTGCCTGAAGTGGGATCTGTGCAAGACACTCCTCGTATTTTGAATAAACTCCTAATTTTGTGTCAGCTTGAAATGCATCGCTGTATCCCCCAATCGAGGCACGATACAAATCCACCTTATCTTTGAGATCAAAGTTCAGTAGAAGAGAATAGAGCGTAACCAGTGCTCCATCAAATTTTGCATGAACGACTCCTCGGCAAACAGAAGTTTTCACAGGGATACGTGTCGCTTCAGTAAATCGTTGCGCTAAAAAAGACGCCTCTTCTTGACAGGTAAAACGAGTCGCTGGAACCCTAACCCAATATTCGCGCGAAATCATTTCAGAGCCTCGGACTGTTGGCAACTCCGCCTGTGCGCCACTACTGCTAAAAATGCAAAAGCCAAAGAAAAAAGCAGTGAAAATGCTAAAATTAATACTCCGATGTTTATTCATAAAATCCCCCTGATGAGTTTGATATCAACCTTCGGTATACCCGTGAATAGGATTCTGTCCACTTTTTCGGAGAAGTCGAACAATCTCGTTTTCTGCTCCATCTACCTCAATCACAGCACCTCTCAAGGCATAATCTTCAGCGCGATTTCCTAAGTGATCTTTGGCCTCAGTCATGATTCCACGCGACTCCAAAAGAAGCATTACACCTGGAACACAAGATTCTCTGGCTGCCAGCATCAATGCCGTTCGGCCTTGCACATCTTGGGCATTTACATCCGCTTTGGATTTTAAAAGAAAGCGAATCGCTTTTTCTGAACAATTCTTTGCTGCATACATCAGGGCTGTTTCACCCCGTTCTGAGGTCGAGTTTACATTTGCTCCACGCTCAAGAAGATTTTTTGCATATTCAAGACGGTTCTCTCGAACGGCAATTCTAAAATTTGAACTTAATCTCTTCCTCGCGTCAAACTCCAAAGAAAGTGAAGAGGAATATCCCCATCTCGAATTACTCTGAGGATAAGAGCCACTTTCCCATCCCCATGAATTATTAAAGTAAGAGGCATGCCCGCTTGATGGCTTAAGAAAAACAATAGATCCAACTCCCATTAAAAAAGCCGCAAGAAGCTTGCAGATTTTTTTATTCTTCAACATTTTTAAAAGCCCCCTTCTCACCAAAAAGGAGATATCTCATATTAAGATTTTCGATTCAATTATCCTTATAAATTCGTACAAACTCTCGCTCCTATCATTAGGCGGTTGTTTTGACGCTAATCGCATTACATAATGAATGTCATTCATGACAATCATCCAATGCTATAGAACTGTTTATTTTTTTATTCGCTTCATTGCAGCATTCTGCTTAGCTTTCTGCATCACAATTGAAAGCAAGGCTTCAACTCACGACATTCTTAATCAAGAAAAAAGCTATCAAGCTCAGCTCATTGAAAACAGTCTAGAAGAATTAGGATTAAATCGAGATCTAAATCCAGATGGAAAAATCATCGAAAACATTCGAGTGGTCACAACAGATGTAATCACCGCGAATGACCCATGGCCACTTTTTTTAGGCCATCTGCATCAAGTTACACATCCTGAAATAATAGAACGAGAGCTTTTATTTCAAACTGGCAAGCCCTGGACTGAGCAACTCGCACTTGAAAGTGAACGAAATCTTCGCAATTACCTTTTTATTTCCTTAGCCAATATTATCCCATGTCAAGGCTCTCAGCCGGATAAAATCAAGGTTCTGGTAATCACTAAAGATCTCTGGAGTCTCAGAATCAATACTGATTTTTCGTACATTGGATCGACATTAGAATATCTGGCGCTTCAGCTAGAAGAAGCTAATCTATTAGGAAAAAACAAAGACGTTAAAGCAATTTTTGAAATCAATCCTGTCACTCTGACATTACTAGAGAAGTTCACTGACCCAAGAATTTTAGGTTCCCGAATCGCCACATCAGAACAGATGGGCATTATTCAAAATAAAACCACTGGCAATACCGAAGGCGCGGTTGCCCAAGTTTTTCTAGGACAACCTCTTTATAGTCTTCACACTCCGTGGGCATGGAATATCTATTTTAACTTAAAAAAAGACATCTACCGATTGATCTCATCTGGAGCGGTGCAAGACTTTTACTCTGATACAACCCACGAAACCGTTCCGATTGCCTATCATCGCCGGCTAGGAAACGCTCAAGCAGCTATGACACGTTCATTGAGCACACCTTATTACAACGACTTAATAAAACAAAATTTAACTCTAGGCTGGAGAGGAAAGGTGAGTCAATACTCACCATTGTCCACGCATCTCTCACTTCAACCTGAGACACAATATCAGTTCCGTTCTCGTTACATTCCTCGAGATGAATCCTATGGCTCAATTTTCTTACGATATGATTTATTTTTAAGTTCTTTTACCCGCTTGTTCAATATCGATACCTTTGCACTGACCGAAGATTTTCGACTCGGTCCAACATTTACCTTAGAAACTGTTTTTGCAAATCCAGCATTGGGATGGTCTTCGTCATTTTTTCAACCTTATGCGAGTGCAGGATACAGTCGCCTTTTTGGAGATCATCTCTTTGCAACACAGATCGCTTTATCCGCACGTCATCAGCCGGGCGTAATCGCGAATAACCATTGGATCGACCCTACAATCAGTCTTAGTTTCAAAAATATCACGGCGCGATTTGGAATTTTCAGGCTGCACACTGCTCTACGTTTAACGAGACGAGCTCAACATGTCCATTCTGCTCTCGAATCTCTAGGAGGAGACTCTTACCTCCGTGGCTATCCTAGTCAGTACTTCCTTGGCACACAAAGCTGGAGCGGCAATCTTGAACTGAGAACTATTCCGATGACTTTTCACACGAGTCATATTGGAGGCGTGGCATTCTTAGATCTAGGTGATGCTTTTAATTCACCACAACAAATCAATACCCATGGCTCTCTAGGGGTAGGAGTTCGCGTACTATTTCCTCAATTCAATCGGCAAGTTCTCAGGGCAGATCTAGGCTTTCCACTGGAGCACTTAAAGAAAGCAGTACCCTCTTACTTAGTTTTACAATTCGGGCAAGCGTTCTAAGTTTTTTGGCAAACGCGCTTCTTCCCAAATTTTTTTAAACCGCTTTTGATAGCGAGACACGATTGCTGGATTGGAAAGGTAAATTTGATTTTCATTATTCGCCTGACTGGCGTGATTCGTATAGTTAAATGAACCCGTCTCCACCATTCGACCATCAACAATCAAAAACTTATTATGCATGACGCCACGCTGACGGCCAAATCGAACTTGAGCCCCGGCCTTAATCAGGAGTGGCACTAAAGAACGCTCTCCTTTAGCTTGTCTGACATCTACCAGAATTCTCACAGGCATTTTTTTAGAGGCAACCAAAAGCTCATGAGCCAATTGATCCAGATTAATATCAAAGATCGCTACATCGATTGACTTTTGTGCTGATTGAACCAACCTCACCAGCTTAACATCGCAAGGCTCATCGGGAGAAAAGCAAACCTCCATGTCTTGCGGGATGGTCACTGATTTCTCGTCTATAAATTTCTCTTGGGATTTCTCTGGCATGCGACTTTTCCGTCGGGCATGAACGAGAGAAGGAGTCATCGTCACAGCGAAAATCAATACACAACCCAAAAACAGGCGAAATCTCATCATAGAAATGTATTTATAAACGAGATACTAAAAACAAATCAATGAAATCGATCTTGAATCAGCACGTAAGGCTGCACAACAAGAGCTAAAAACTTACGTCCAGACTCTTGATCCCATGCATTCATTTGTTGCTGCGTAGGCTTAGTTAAAAAACCTTGATCTATCCATTTTTGAACTTGTTGCGCAGCATCTTGGGCAATCGCATCCGCAACATCTAAAAGTAGAAGACTCTGAGCAACAATAATAACTGCACCTCTCTGTGCATGCGCTTTGAGCCAACTCCATTCCGCCTCATCAAGAGCTTTCTTTAATTCATCTTTAGATAACATAATGGAACTAAGTTACCACATTTAGGCCAACTTAAGCCAGACAGCAATTAAGCTCGGGATGATCCAGTGGCATGAAGAGTGTTTCTCTTATTTTCAAAACTCTAGCTTAAAAATCGAGGGAAGTTCCATGAGTATTCGCTGCCTGCTCTTGCTCCAAATCTGGGTCATACTCCTCTCGAGAAATTCTCTAGGCTATTTATCAGCTGAGCGCCTACTCCTAGGGAACCTCCGATTTCTTGGCAAAGGAACCATTCAGAGTTTCATTGGAACTACTGACTCAGGCGATCCAAAATCAATCGGCGTTCTTCTTTCGGAGACGATTCTCTTAGATCTCCCCACTTCAAATCAAAAAATTGATTTGGACCTTCCTAAAAATCTCACCCTATCGCCCTACAATCATATTTCGCTGATCTGGTACCCGAGGCAATCTACTTTTGAAATTCGCTTTATGATGACCGCAAAAACAAGATGTCGTGAACCTTTTTGTCAAAATTCACTCGAAAATTCACTCGAAAATTCACTCAATGATCCTGAAAAAATTCAGCTAGAATCTTCTTCCTCTCATCTGATCGGCTTCTCATACACAATGCACACAGGACGTCTCAGCTCACTCAATCCCTGGACTCGAAGAGAACTACTCCAACACGACTCACAGCAAAGCGAAGAAATTAATCTACCTTTAGAAATTAAAATTACAGGTTTTTATCCAAAATCATATTCAATCACATACGATCGTGATCTAAAAAAATATCGAATTGCCCTCGAAGATTTAGAATATCTAAAAATACCTTAAATAATTTGTAATTAAAAATAGAAATGAATGGCGGAGAGAAACTGATAGTACACGAACTCCGAGCGGTGGTTATATTTGAACTCGAGTGAAAATCAATGCTTCACGAATCCGGGGCAGTTTTTTACCCACGCACTATTATCACCCACGCATTTTTTTGAATTACATATTGAGTCTAAGGTGAGCGGCTTGTAAGCCACCTGATGGTTACCGAGTGAATCAAAAGAAACTAAATCTCTTTGTTCGTCAGCCGAGTCCATTTTTTCCAAGTGATTGCGGATACAAACTCTGACCGACAGATCCTTCTGTAGCAGTCCTTCAATTTCATTTATTTGAGAGTAGCAGGAGCCTTTATCCAGATGAGTCGATTGGAGAACTTCAATAATTTTGTTTTTACCATCCAAGAGATACATCACATACTGGTATCGCCACTTATTTTCGGCCTCCGCATCCAAAAATACACACTTTTGGCGCACTCAATTAGCTTTAGTGGTTATTACATAAAGGTCTTCGAATTCGTTCATTTGAAAAACGCTTATAGATTGGCAGCTAGTTATTAGGGGTTGAGACAGTTCCGGGCACTGAGTGAGCCTGAGAAGCTCTCGCTGCTTTTCAATGCTCACATAATCATGGTGAGTGTGCTCTATGTCGAGATAAAGACCTCGCCATTGCCCAGCTTCAGAGCCAGGTTGAACAACTTAAAAATAAAATATTTGGACGCTCATCAGAGCGTCGCAATAAAGGCAAAAAGAAGGGTGGCGGTGGAAACAAGGG
>Ga0172367_10001225_pt1 | contig 38047 bp, 32 predicted proteins | sample Lak10m_FD_114542 | JGI IMG/M metagenome (GOLD analysis project Ga0172367, IMG submission 114542) | Freshwater microbial communities from Kabuno Bay, South-Kivu, Congo - kab_022012_10m | ecosystem: Environmental > Aquatic > Freshwater > Lake | place: Democratic Republic of the Congo: South-Kivu... | reverse complement strand
CGATGCTCGAGGGCGGCGTCGTCGGAGGGGTGGTTTCGCTCTGGCTCATGCGTCGCTCGAGTCCTCCGCGGACATGGTGCGCCGCGTCGTTCGCGGGTCGGCGCGCGGGGGCGCGCCAGGCGGCGGCGGGGCAGCCCGACGCGCCCGGAACGAGGCGTCGAGGGCGCCGTGGGCGCACCTTGCGGAGGGGCCGCATATTGTCCGCGTTTCGGGGCTTGGAATCCACCCAGAGAGGTGCGTAGAACTAACTTCGAAACAAGCACTTATGACGCGCCCCGAACCCACTCCGCTGGCCCGCGCCCTAGGGCGCGTTCCAAGCGGCCTGTACATCGTTTCCTGCGACGTGGATGGGGCCTCGAGCGGGTTCCTCGCGAGCTTCCTCGTGCAGTGCGGCTTCGAGCCGCCGAGCATCGTGGTGGCGGTCGCGAAGGACCGTCCGCACCTCGCCGCCTTGCGCTCGGGTTCCCCGTTCGGCGTGTCGATCCTCGACGCCGCCAGCCGGGGCTTGATGGCGCCCTTCCTCAAGTCCGACGAGCCCTTCGCGGGCCTCGCCACCGCCAAGGGACCGGGAGGCAGCCTGCACCTCGTGGAGGCGCTCGCGTGGCTCGAGTGCCGCGCGAGCACGAGCTGCGACGCGGGCGACCATGTGCTGGTTGTGGCCGCGGTCGAGGCCGGCGGCTTGCTGCGCGAAGGCGAGCCGCTTAGCCACCTGCGCAAGAACGGGTTGTCGTACTAGGCCAACGGACGGTTCGTCAAATTTACTTGACGGGCGGCGACGAGCGGCGCCCTGGTTCAGCCGCGCCTTCGTGGTCCAGTCGCGTCGCCACTTCTTCGCGCGCGGACGTTTCGTCGCCGCGCGCGGCGGCATCCGCGGCGAGCGACCAACGCGACGGATCGCGCAAGGCGGCCAGTGCAAGCCACTCGACCCCCGCTTCGCCGCGTCCCTCGCGCCAGGCTTGCGCCGCGCGCCGAGCGAGATCCGCGGCGTCCTTGTCCGCGGGCGACAGCGCGCGCGCGCGTTCGACGAGTCGCCGCAGGCCATCGTCCGTCGAGCCATGGTGCGCGAGGCGCGCATTGGCCGCGCTCCAAAGCCCCAACCGCAAGTCGGCCCAGATGTGCTGCTGCGGAGCTTCGCGCACCAGGCGTGCGGCATGCAACGCGCCAGCGAGGAGCGCCAAGAGCACGGCCCCGACGGCGACGAGGCGCATGGTGCGGTCCAGTCCGCGACGCAAGCTTGGATCGCCCGCGGCGCGATCGAGCAACCGTACCCGGTCCGCCACGCTGAAGTGCCGCCAACCCGCGACATCGCGCAGCCGGCCCCCGACCTTCTCGAGGGCGCGCACCAAGGCCCGGCGATCGCCGAGCATGGCGATGGCGTGGAGATCGGCTTGCAGCTCCGCCCGCCGCGACAACCAGGTGAATCCGGCGAACCACGCCGCGAAACCCGCGCCCAGGCACGCGAAGGCCAACCACGGGTGCTCGAGCGCTTGGTGGCGCGCCAGCAGATCGACGAACAGGATCCAGCCTGCGGAGACCACGAGGAACAAGGGCACGTGGCGCAGGCGCACATGCGCCACTTCGTGCGCCAGCACCGCCTCGAGCTCGGCGTCGTCCATCTGCGCCAGCAGCGAGTCCGACAGGTACACCGTGCGCGAGCGGCGCGACAAGCCCACCACTGCGGCGTTGGCTGTCTGGTACCCGGTGCGCCACTCGGCGAGGCGCGTGCCTGCGATGCCATGGCCTTCGAGGAACGCCTCGAGGCGCGCGCGCCGCTCGTCGCGCGGCAACTCGCGCGTGTCCCAAGCCCACGCGACGACCCGGGGCATCCACGCCAAGGTCGCCGCGAGCAGCGCCACGATGAACGCGGCCTCGTACAGCCCGATCTCCTCGACTCGCACCCGCAGCATCTCCGACATGCCGACTGCGCCCGCCAAGGCGCCATACAACGCCACCGGCGCCAAGGTCGCCCCCAACGAACGCCACTGGTGCCGCCGCCAAGTCGCTCGATCACGCTGCGCCACGAACAAGCGCGCCCGCGCGTCGATGGCGCAGAGCTCGGCGCACATCCAAGGCATGAACATGGCGGCATGCCACGCCGACGGCCAATCGAAGACGGACAACGGTCGCCCCGCGGCCTGCGCCAGCAATGCGCTCCAACCACCGAGGAACAACGCGCTGGCGTGGGCCGCCGGACCGCTCCAACGCAACAGGGCGTGCAATCGTCCACCAAGCACGAAGCGCCCCGAGCCGTACGCAGCGCGGCAGGCTCGCGCCAAGACCTCGGGCAGGAAGAGGCTCGCCAACACCAGCCACCAGCGCGGTTCGAAGGTCGCTTCGGCCGCGTCCAGCAACCCGTGCGCCAACACGACGAGCAACAGGTGCGGCAGATGGACCACGGCGCGAGTCTATCGCGACCAGCGCAGCCGGATGGGCGTCATGGCTGCTTGTGGCGTGGCGTGGGTGGCAGGGCGGAAACGACAAACAAGCGCGCGCTGGCGAGACGATGGCTCCGCCGAGCTGCTAGCCGCGGCGCAGCTCCAACACCGGGCCGGTCAACAGCACCTCGCCATCGGGACGACGCGCGACATGCAAGGTCCCGCCGGGCAGGCGCAGCGCCATGGGCAATTGGGCGCGCCCCAACGCCATGGCGGCGACGGCGGCGGCGACCGTGCCGCTGCCGCAGGCTTGCGTCTCGCCGCAACCGCGCTCCCAAACGCGCAGATCCGCCTCGTGCGGGCCGCGCAGGGCGAGGAACTCGATGTTCGCGCCGCGCGAAAAGGCCGGATGTCGTTCCAGGCGCGGACCCAGCGTCGCCACCGGCGCGTTGGCGACCGAGGCGACTTGCAGCACGCAATGCGGATTGCCCACATCGACGAGCGTGGCCGACACCAAAGCGTGGTCGAGCGCCAGCAAGCTGTGCAGCGCGAGCACGCGCGGGCGCCCCATCGAGATGCTCGCTCCCACGACGAGGCCGTCGACGCGCTCGACGACGCAGTCGTGCGCACCGGCGCCGTCGTCGATCACGAAGCGATCGTGGGCCACCAGCCCTTCTTCGCGCGCGAGCTTCGCGGCGCAGCGCAAGCCGTTGCCGCAGGTCTCCGGCACGCTGCCGTCGGCGTTCCAGATGCGCATCGTGCACCGTTCGCGATCATGGCCGGGCTGCACGACGATCAGGCCGTCGAGCTTGAGGGCGCCCGTGGTCGAGGTCCCGCCCGGCGCCGCGCACAAGGCGCGCGCCAAGTCGCAAGTACGCTCGTCGACGGGCATCTCGCGACCATCGAAGACCGCGAACAAGTTGCCCGCCGCCGAATGGATGCGTACCGAGTGGATGCGTGCCGAATGGATGCGTGCCGAGGACGCGCGGCGCCCATGGAGACGGAGCTTCCTCGCGGCGGCACTCACAGGCGGATCCTCTGCGTGTTCTTGAAGTGGAGCTTCGCCACCGCGCTCAAGGGCCCGCGCCCGTGCAAGCGCACGAACTCGCGCGCGGACGCGTCGGTGGGTGCGCCGGCGCCCTTCCTCAGCTCGACGCCGTAGCGTTCGGAGAGCTCCTTGATGGCCGTCAGGAACTCCTCGCGCGCCACGATGCTCGCGGCGGCCACGGCCAGTTCGCTCTCCGCCTTGTGCCGTTGCTCGAGGTCGATGTCGAGCCCGGCGAGGCGCGAGGCGACTAGGCGCTCGTCGGCGAATTGGTCGACCACCACGCGGTCCTGCGGACGCGCCAACTCGCGGATCGCCTGCGCATGCAGGTCGGCGAGGATCCCGTTCAAGGCTCCAGGCCGCCCATGCGCCTCGTTGTACTGGGGCGGATCGAGGCGCCGCACGGCGACTTGGTGGCGCGCGCGCAACGCTCCGCCGAGGCGCAGGCACATCTCGTCGGTCAGGGTCTTGGAGTCGCGCACATTGGATCCGGCCAAGGCGCGCGACTCCTCGGGCTCGAGCCGCACAGCCGCGACGACCAGCGGCCCGAAGTAGTCGCCCTTGCCGCATTCGTCGCTGCCGATCGTGGGCACCAGCGCGGCGCGTACCGCGCTCGAGTCGGCGGACGAAGTCGCACGCGAAGCGGCCTTCGCCGGCGCGGTGCTCGGGGCGGCATGCAGATCGAACCAGCGCAGGGCGAAGCCCGCCGGATCGGGGCCTTGCAGGAGGAGCTTTCCCGACTCGTAGAAGGTGACGACCGTGCCCTCGCCCTTGGCCGAGAAGGCGGCATGCGGCACGGACCGCCACTCGAAGGCGCCGGGCTGCAGGCGCCGGCGCAAGTCCGAGGCTGCCGAGGGAGGCAGCTTGAGCACGAGGGTTTCCTGGACCAAGGGTCGCCGATTGTGGCGCTTGCGGGCCCTCGGGGCTAGGTTCCCCTCGTGCGTACCCCCCGCCCTTCACCGCCCCACAAGAGCGGGCTGCGCGTCGCCGACCTGTCCAGCCAGCGCGGACGCCATGTGGCGACGCCGTGGGGCGACTACGCGCTGTACCTCGTCGATGGCGCGCCGGTGTGCGTGCAGGCTTTCTGTCCACACATGGACGGGCCGTTGTTCGAAGGCACCGTGGCGGGCGGCACGGTCGTGTGCCCGTGGCACCTGTGGCGCTACGACTTGTGCAGTGGCAAACGCGTCGACGCCGCGGGACTGCTCGACCGGCGAGTGCTGGAGCGACTCGTCGTGGACATGGCGGCCGATGGCGAGCTCGTGCTGCGACCGCCGACGCGTTGAGCGGCGCGCGGCGCGTTCGCACGACGACACCTTGCGCCAGCGCGGCCGATGGGGAACGATGCGCGTTACGCGACAGGGTGCCGTATGCGCCCGGCGGCGAAGCGAACGACAGCCATGGGCCAGATCTACGATTCCATCCTCGACGCCGTCGGCAACACGCCGCTGGTGCGCCTCAAGAATGTCGGCAAGGACACGGGCTGCGAGTTCCTCGCCAAGTGCGAGTACCTCTCCGCCGGCGGCTCCATCAAGGACCGCATCGGCAAGCGGATGCTGCTCGAAGCGCAGAAGAGGGGCCGCATCAAGCCGGGCGACACGTTGATCGAGCCCACGAGCGGCAACACCGGCATCGGCCTCGCGCTGGCCGCGGCGGTGCATGGCTACCGCATGATCATCACGATGCCCGAGAAGATGAGCCGCGAGAAGCAGGTCGTGCTCGAGGCCTTGGGTGCTGAGATCATCCGCACCCCTACCGAGGCCGCATGGGATTCGCCACGCAGCCACATCGGCGTCGCCAAGCAGTTGAAGGAGATCCTGCCCAACGCGCACATCCTCGACCAGTACGGCAATCCGGACAACCCGGCGGCGCACTACGACGGCACGGCCGAGGAGATCCTCGCGCAGACCGACGGCAAGCTCGATGCGTGCGTCATGACCGCCGGCACCGGCGGCACCATCACCGGCACGGCGAAGAAGCTCAAGGAGAAGGTGCCGGGCGTCAAGATCGTCGGCGTCGACCCCAAGGGCTCGATCCTCGCCGGTCCTGGGCCGATCCACAGCTACAAGGTCGAGGGCATCGGCTACGACTTCATCCCCGACGTGCTCGACCGTTCGCTGGTCGACGAGTGGGTCAAGACCGAGGACCGGCCCTCCTTCCTCATGGCGCGCCGCCTGATCCGCCAGGAAGGCCTGTTGTGCGGCGGTTCGTCGGGCTCGGCCATGTGGGCCGCCAAGGAATGGGCCAAGCGCAACGGCCCCGGCAAGCGCGTCGTCGTCATCCTGTCGGACTCGATCCGCAACTACATGACGAAGTTCCTCGACGATCGCTGGATGAAGGAGAACGGCTTCGTCGAGAGCCAGTGGGAGACGAACTCGCTGGGCGACCTGCTGCGCAACCTGCCGCCGCGCAAGCTGGTGACCGCCTCGACAGCGGACACCGTGGCCGACAGCGTCATGGCCATGAAGGAACATGGCGTCAGCCAACTGCCCGTCGTCGACGGCGGACAACTCGTGGGCATCGTGACCGAGAGCGACCTGTTGGCGAAGCTCGTCGACGGGCGTGCCAGCCTGTCGAGCGCGGTGGCGGAAGTGATGTTCCGCAACGTGCGAACCTTGGTGGCGAGCGAGGACGCGGGCAAGCTGCTCGAGGTCTTCTCCACCGGCATGGTGGGAATCGTCGTGGACGAGTCCGAGCAGCTCCTCGGCATCGTCACCAAGATGGACTTGGTCGATCTGCTCACGGCGCGCAAGGGCGGAGCCTGAGGCACGGAGCCGGAATCGGCGCGAGGGCCTGGTCGCGCGGGCCCGGTCGCGCAGTCCAAGCCGCGGTGACGATGCTCCGCGCAGACCATGGGCGGCGCACTGTCACCGAAACTTGGTCAAGCAAACGCGGTCAAAGAAACTTGACAGTGCGCGGCGGGTGCACGCGGCGCGACCTCAGCCCTGCGCCTGCAGGCCGCTGGTCGAGTCCACCGCGACCGGAGGAGCTGGCGACAGCGACCGCAGGCGGTCGACGAGCGTCAACGTCCCCACCCACGCGAAGCTGGCGAAGAACAGCGCCTGGAACGGCAGCGAAGTCCACAGTTCCAGCTCCACCGCGCGCCACATGCCCCAGCCGAACCACGCGGCGAAGAGCAGCTCCACGCCCGGCAAGCCCTTGAGCGCCGTGGCGTAGCGCTTGGCGCGCGGCGCGTCGCCCTTCTTGGGTGTGCGCACGAAGGCGCCGGTCCGTCCGAACACGCCCTCGAACACGGCGCGCGTCTGGCTGACGCACATGCCGATGCCAAGCAGGATGGCGGCCAAGGAGTCGATCAGGCGGCGACCCAACGGACGCCCGATGGCGTCCTGGCTGCGCTCGTAGAACATGACCACCGACAAAGAGCAGGTGGCGAAGAGCGCCATCGAGAGCCAAGGCGCGAAGTCGGCGCGCAAAGTGGTGCTCAACGGCAGCAGCAGCGCCAGCAGCAACACGGTTGGATAGCCGACATTGCCGGTGAGGTGCGCCATGGCCTCCAGCTTCACTTTCAGCGGCTCGCGCGCAACGAGAATGCGCCAACCGAGCTTCTTGCAGACCTGGACGCTGCCCTTCGCCCAGCGGTGCTGCTGGCTCTTGAAAGCGGCGATGTCGGGCGGAACTTCCGCCGGCGCGACGACCATCGGCTTGTAGATGAAGCGCCAGCCCGCGAGTTGCGCGCGGTAGGACAGATCGAGGTCCTCGGTCAGCGTGTCGTGCTGCCAACCGCCCGCCTCGTCGATGGCCGCGCGGCGCCAGATACCCGCGGTGCCGTTGAAGTTGAAGAACACGCCCGTGTCGTGCCGCACGGTGTGCTCGATGACGAAGTGGCCGTCGAGCAGGGCGCTCTCGGCGCGCGTCAACAAGTTGTCGTCGCGGTTGTCGTGTCCCCAGCGCGCCTGGACCATGCCGATCCTCGGATCGACGAAGTGCGGCACAAGTTGGTGCAGGAAGTCGGTCTGCGGCAGGAAATCGGCGTCGAAGATGGCGATGAACTCGCCACGCGCACTGCGCTGGCCGTGAGCAAGGGCGCCCGCCTTGTACCCCACGCGATCGGCGCGGCGCACGACCTTCGCGTCGATGCCGGCGGCGACGAGCTGGCGCACTTCCTCATCGACGATGTCGCGCGTCTCGTCGTTGGAGTCGTCCAACACCTGGATCTCGAAGCGGTCGCGAGGCCAGTCGAGCGCACCGCAGACGCGGACCAGCCGCGCAGCCACAGTGCGTTCGTTGTAGACCGGCAACTGCACCGTCACGACGGGCAGCTCGTGCAAGGGCTGCGCGGGGCCGTGCGACGCGCGTGCGGAGCCCCAACGAAAACGCCACAGCAGCCACACGCGATGCAGGCCGTAGATGAACAGCAAGCCGAGGGTGGCCATGTAGGCCCAGATGAGCAGCGTGTCGGCGTTCAATTGGCGCGCCGTGCCACCCCGGTGGAGCTCGGGGGGGCCTCTGGCACCACGCGATCGTAGCAAGCCGCCCCCCCGCGGCTGCAAGTCGCCACGCTACGAAGGGGCCCGCGAGCGGGTCCGTTGGCACACAACACCCCGCGAGCGATCGTCCTGCCAACGGGACCGAGGCTGTCAGAACAGCTGTTGCTGGCCCTCGACCCTCACACGCGCCGCCAACTGAGGGTAGGCAGCCACGATCTCACCCGGTCCTGCCACCGGACCCGCTCTCAGGCGCGAGGACAGCTCCAAGGCGTTGGCCACGGCCGCGCCGCGGAAGTGGTTGTTCGTCACCACGGCCAATTCATCGACCTCGCCAGCGATGCGGGCCGCCCTTTGGTGCAGCTCGTCCAATTCAGCGGGTCCATAGAGGTAGTCGTAGCGCGCATCGCGCCCCACGCCTTGGCGAAACCAAGTGGCTTCGTTGCGGCCATGGAGGCGCAGGTAGCCGCGCGGCGAGAACGGCTGGAACCATGCGGGGGGATGGCTCCACGAGGGAGGCAGGTCGATGTGCGCGACGGTCACGCCCAAGCCGCGCAGCGAGTCGAGCAGAGGCGGTTCGAACCACGAACGGTGGCGCAACTCGACGGTGAGCGGCCAAGGATCGAACAGCACCTTGAGCTTGCCGATGCGGCGCAGGTTCGACGACGTGGCTTGGTAGCCGGCCGGAAACTGCGCCAAGAGGGACCACAGACGGCGCGCCTTCCAGATCGGCTCGAGTCCAACGCGGAACTCCGCCACCAAGCGCAGCCATGCGGCGGGATCGTTCGGCTCGGGGGCGTGGGTGAACTCCTTCAGCAGTTTGGCGCTGAAGCGGAAGTCCTCGCGTGCCGCAGCCAATTGGACCCAGCGCTGCGCATGCTCGGCGCGCGGCGTGGCGTAGAAGCTGGCGTCGATCTCCACCAAGTCGAACCAGCGCGCCAGCCACGCCAATGGATGGAAGCCGGGCGGCTTGTGGTCGGGATAGACGCGACCTTCCCAGTCGGGATAGGACCAACCCGCGGATCCTACTCGGGTCACCAATCGCGCACCGCCCCTACGCGGTCGAAGGCGCGTTGTTCGGCGTCCAACAAAGCACGCCGCACTTCATGGGTGACGCGTTCGAGCTCGGCCTCGCCACCCTCGCGACCGACGCGGATGGGCGCGCCATGGACAAGGGCGATGCGAGCGAACGGCTTGGGCACCGTGAAGCTGTCCCAGCTGCTGGCGCGCCATGCGCGGTCCACGCCAAAGCCCAGAGGCACGATGGCGCGACCGGTGGCGCGGCTCATCCAGGCGAGGCCCAAGTTCATCGCATGGCGCGGACCGCGCGGCCCATCCGGCGTCACGACCAACGCGGCGCCAGCGTCGAGCACGCCCAACATTTCGCGCAAGGCCCGCGCGCCACCGCGACTGCTGGAGCCGCGCACGACGCCGTAGCCGAAGCCCCGCAACAACTTCTCGCTCACATCGCCGTCGCCACTCATGGAGACCAGCACTTGGAACCCGCGCCGACCGTATTGCGGCAACCCGCAGACCATTCGGCCGTGCCACAAGGCCAGCAAGCATCCGCGCTCGGCGCGCAAGGTGTCCTCGAGGTTGTGGCGATCGACGAGCTCGAGGTTCCACGAGCGCGACAAGGCCTCGAGCACGGGCGGCAAGAGCGTGTCGCCCAACGCCGCGCCGACGCGGCGTCGCGCATGCTTGAAGCGACGACGGAGCGTCGGCCTCTTCGTCACGGCGCCTTGATGTCGTCGCCGACGCCGCGCTGGTCGACTCCATCCGGGCCGCTGGAGCGCAGCGCGTAGCTAGCTCCATCCGCAGCGGGTTCGTAGACGAAGGCGCGGTTCCACGCGTCGAATGGCACGCGCTTCTCGGGCAGGAAGCCCTCGGGGAACGCATCGGTCCCGCGCAACAGTTCGTCGAGCGACGCAGGGAAGCGTCCAGCTTGGGACTTGTACACCGCGAGGGCCGTCTTGACGCTGCGCAAGGCCTTGGTGGTGCGCGCCGGCGAATCATCCGCGACCGGCTCGGCGGCCTTCGTCGCCGGCTTGGTCTCGAGCAATTCCGCTTCGGTCGGGGTGGCTTGGCGCGAGCTCATGCCCGCGTACAGCATGCCCATGAGCATGAGCGGGGTCTCGGGACCGAAACTCGACTCGCTGCGCGCATGGACCAACGGCGCACCACCCTCGCGCGCGATGCGACGTGCAAAGGAGCGGGTCGGTTGCAGCGCACCGAACAAGTCGACGCTCGTCGGCAACAAGGACAGGTCGACGGGCTCCGTGCCGCCTTGGGCCAACATCGGCACCAAACCGCGAGCCTGGTCCCACAGGTCGCCAAGCAGGCGCGACCAATCCATCGTCGAGACCTCGAAGGCGCCCTCCATGCCCAACGACGCCAAGGCATGCGGCGCAGAGCCCTCCTTCTCGTCGATGAGGCGCTTGATCTCGCTGCGCGCCGTGGTCGGCGACAGCGCGAGCAACACGCGGTCGCCGTGCAGCGCCACGGTCGGCCGCATGGCGAAGTCGACCGCCCCCATCGCACCCAGTGGCCCGGCGGGCGCGGGGGACGCCACCGCCGCCGCGGGCTCTTCTTCCGCCGCGAAGACCCACATCGGCTGGCGTCGGTACGGCTTGGCGTCGACGCGCTGCTTGGAATCGGCGGCGAGCACGGCGGCGGCCTTGGCGTCCATGGCCGCGATGAAGGCCGCGCGGTCGAGCGTGCGCATGGCGACGACGACGCGCGGCGGAGCCTGCACCGCTTGCATCAGGGCTGGATAGGGCAGGAGGTACACGGCGCAAGGCTTGTCAAGTGATTTTGACAAGGCGCCGGCTCCATCGCCCGTTGCAGCGAGGCCTAGAAGTCGGTCGAGCAATGGCTCGAGCGCCTCGGGCGCCATGGTCGTGGCCCAGGCACCCACCGCCTCGACCGGCACCATGGCCGTCGCCGCGGGAGGCACGGGTCCGATCCCCATCGACGCATCCAACTCCTTGGCCGGTCCGATGCGCTCGACGAGGCTTTCGGTGGCGAAGCGAGCGCCATCGAGCTCCAACCGCCATTTGCCGCGCGAGCCGACGAAGGGCAGGAAGCCCGCGGCCCACTTTTGCAGCTCTAGCACGCCGGACAGCGCCCCGAACTCGGCCGCGCCGACGGCTTCGAGGTCGGACCACGCGCGATAGACCAACGCCCCGGCGCGCGGGCCGAGGCCCTCGTCGTCGAGGCGCGTCGGATGGGCGGCCATCGACGCCTCGGCGTCAAGGGCGGCGAGGTCGGAGGGCTCCGTGGCGCCGATGCCCGCGACGACGCGCGAACCTGCGCGCACCGACCAGCCGGCCAAGCGCAGCTGCATGGCGTCCGCCCTGTAGCGCGCGACCTGCAAGTCCTGCCCGAATAGTCGGATGCTCTCGGCCTTGGCGTCGGTGACCACGAGGCTGCCCATGGCTCGCAAGGCTTGCTCGGCCGCCGCCTCGTCGGCGAAGTCCGCGACCATGAGGCCGCGCATCTCCCCGCCCGCGGGTTCCAGGCCCGACATGGACATGGACATGCTCGTGGCGGCCGACCACGGCCAGAAGCGATCGTCCGGTCGCGTCGGGTCGGCCTGCGGCAGCAAGCCATCCAGCGCCGAGCGTAGGTTCCAGCCCATCTGCTGGCCGAACGCGTCAAGCTTGGCCATGGGCTCGCCAGTCATCATCGCCACCATCGGCGCCGACTGCATGGCGCGCCATGCAGTGCGCGCAGCGGACATTTCGACATACAAGTCGACGTCGGCGCGATGCAGGTGGCGTTGGTCGAGCGGCGCTAGAGCCAGCAGGCTGACAAGGAAACTTGACAGCATCGGATCAGAGGCCCGCCCAAGCCTTCAGCGTCGCTTCGTGCTTGGAGATCTCGGTCTCGAGCGCCTTGACGAGGGGGTCGAGGGCCTTCTTGTCCTTGCCCGCGCGGAAAGCCTCGAGGAAGGCCTTGTTCTTCTGCTGCACGGGCTCGCAACCGCCGTCTTGCAGGAAGGCCACGAGCAAGCCCGCTTCGTTCATCAGCTTGGCTCCATCGCCACCCATGGAAGAATCGAGCTTGAAGTCGAAGACCTGCTTCAGCTGGCGCAGACCGCCCTTGGCGGTGATGTTGGACACGCTCCACTTGCGCGCCCATTGCTTGTCGCCTCCGGTCTTCACCGTGGGATCGCTGAAGTAGCGCTCGGCGTACGATGCGGCCCCATAGCGGTACCAACGAGGCAGGCGTTTCTCTTCCCAGAAGCCGCGCGGGTCCACTTTGCCGTCCTTGCGCAGCTTGTCCAACCACTTCATGCTCGGATCGATCGCCTCCAACCATGACTGCGCTGCGGCGTGGCGCACGCTGTGCACCCCCCACTTGTCGCCGTCCTTCGCCGCCGCGTCCCAGTAGCCCACGCCAGCGCCTAGATAGGTGGAACGCGGGTCACCCGTCTTCTCGAAAGCGATCTCCGCGTAGTACGCGTGGTGGATCGACGATAAGCCATCGATCTCGGTCGGGTAGCGCTCGTCCACTTCACTGCCGGCTGCGTAGGCGCCGTACTGTTCGGCGTCGCGCAGCAACACCACGATGGGCGCCAGCTGGGGCTTCATGCCAAAGATGCCCTCGAGGTCCGCGTAGGCATGACCCGCCGTCGCGGCTACCGCCGTGGTCAAGGTGCCGCGAGCGATCGTCGAGTAGTAGGTGAAGTTGTCGCCGGGGATGCGCCACCAATCGCCAAGGTCGTTGTGGTACTCGTCGGCCTTGTCGAGCGGCAACCACTCGCTGCCGCACTTCCACAACCCTGCTGCGACCTTGCTCGCTTCCTTGGGATCGATCCACTCGAGGTCCTGGCGCGACCAACCTTCGGCCAACTTCTTGGCCTCGTCGGCGCTGATCCAGTTGCCACGATCATCCTTGACCAGGCCGCGCTCTAGAAAAGGCACATCGTCGGCCGGCACCCATTCGCCCTTGTACGAGACGAGACCTTGCGCCTTCTTCTCTTCCTCTTCCTTGGCCTTCTGGTAGTCGTCAGCCTTCTTCTGGGAGGTGAACCACTTGCCATCGAGGAACACATGGCCAGAGGCCACATTCGCCTCCTTGTGGTTCGCGTCGATCTTGAGGATCGCCTTCAGCGTGGACTTGGCCTCCTTGTCACGCTTCTCGGCGACGCACCACTCGTACAACTTCCAAAGCTTGGCGAGGTCCTTGCCGGCTTCGTTCTTCTTCTTGTCGTACTCCGCATCGAGGACCATGCCGGCGTAGTCCTCGGAGTGGACTCCGGGAATGGCGCGCAGCGCTGAGGAGGGATTGGGAGCGAGAGCGACGGCGAAGGCGAGCAGGACAGCATTCATGGCTAGGCACTCTTTTAGGGGGTGGGCTCCACCCTTACTGTGCGCAGCGTACATCAGGGGGGAACCTAGGACTCCGCCGGCCACCAGCTGATGCCCTGTTTTTGCTTGCGTTGTGCAGCAACGACCTTCGTAGAATGACCGAGCGGATCTCACGCTGGTACACGCTGACGAAGTAAGTTCGCGTCCCGAAGATTCATCCCAAAAGGTGTCCATCCGCCCCTCAAGTGGGGGCCAACTGGGCACGAAAACGACCCCATGGCGGATCACAAAGCCCCGACAGCTGTCACCATCGCTCCTCTAGAGGAGAAGTCCGGACTTGCCACGTTCGTTGAACGTTGGTGGAAGCTGGCCACCGTGCTTGCCGTTGCCTGGACGGCCTGGACGATCTGGCAGCACAAGTCCGCACTGGACGCCGAGGCGGGGGAAGTTGCCGTTTGGGCGGACTTCCGCTCGAAGGCTCCGGAGGATGCCACAGGCCTGCCGCGAGGCGCCACGGCCGATCTGCTCGCCATCGCCGAGGCCCACAAGGGACGCTCCGCAGCTGCTTGGATTGAGTATATGGCTGCCGTAAATGCCTACGAAAACAAAGATTACGACGACGCTGAGCGTGCGTTGGAGCGCCTAGAATCCAACCATCCCAAGCATCCGCTTGTCTTGGACTCCTACTCCTTCGGTTCGGATGCCAACATCACCAAGCGCTCTGTAGTGGCTGAGATGCGCACTCGTTTGGCCGGCGTGAAGGCTTGGCGGGATGCGAATGCCGACCAATTGAGCAATCCTGAACTGCCGGTGGACGCCCCACGCGTTCGCCTGAGCACCGACAAGGGCGATATCGAAGTGGCCCTCTACGTCGACCGCGCCCCGAAGCATTGTGAGAACTTCCTGAAGCTAGTTGACGAAGGTTATTACGACGGCATCAAGTTCCATCGCGTCGTGCCTGGGTTCATGATCCAGGCCGGGTGCCCCAACACCAAGGACAGCGCCAAGGAACCCGCGACTTGGGGTACCGGCGGTCCTGGCTATAAGGTTGACCGCGAGGAATCAGGACTTAAGCACTTTGAAGGCTTCTTGGCTGCCGCCAAGCAGGGCGGTGATACGCAAAGCTCGGGCTCGCAGTTCTACATCACCGTGGCCGACGCCAACCAACTGGACAAGGACTATGTCGTCTTCGGCAAGGTACTGAGTGGCATGGACACCGCCCACGCGATCGAGAAGCTCGAGATTGCCGAAGGTACGGTGGATCGACCTGAGACCCCTGCGGTAGTCCTCAAGGCTATGAAGCTCTGAGGTTTTTTCCTGCGTACATGGAACAGCGAGGTCGGCAAAACGCCGGCCCCACTTCTTTTTGAACACCTAGGTTGCTGTTCCACGTGGAACAGCAACCTAGACCATCGGCTTGGGTGCCAATCTATCGAGCAAGCGCTCAAGGTCAGCCCGGTTGTAGTACTCAATGTGAATAGAACCTTTGAAGCCCGGTTGGTTGTTCAGGCTTACTTTCGTACCCAGCGCCTCGCGCAGGCGCCCTTCTAGCTCAGTTACCCAAGGTGGGGTCCCAGTAGCGCTCTCAGAACCGACTCCTTTGCCGACGCTCTTCGGTCGGATGCGCTCCGCCACGGCCTTCTCGGTATCACGGACCGACATCTCCTCCCGAACAACCCGGTTCAGGAGTCCCAGTTGATCGTCAGCTTGAGGTAGCCCCGCCAAGGCGCGTGCATGGCCCATGGAGATAAGCCCACGCTGGACGGCCGTCTGGACGGCCTCTGGCAGATCCAGCAAGCGCAGTAGGTTGGCCACTGAAGACCGTTTCAGCCCCACCATGTCAGCAACCTGCTCCTGCGTCAGGGAGAGCGCGCTCATCATCTCCCGAAAAGCCTGGGCGCGCTCAATGGCGTCAAGATCCTGACGCTGGACATTCTCGACGAGTGCGAGCTCCAGCATCTGGTCATCGGCGATGTCCGAGCGGACCACCGCAGGAATGGTGGTCCTGCCCGCGGTGCGTGCTGCACGCGTGCGGCGTTCACCAGAGACCAGTTCGAATCGGTCACCCAATGGTCGCACGACGATCGCCTGGAGAACACCGTGCCGCTGAATACTCGATACCAGCTCTTCCATGTGCACCGGGTCGAAGTGCTTGCGCGGCTGCCTGGCATTCGGAACGATGCGGTCCAGTGCAATTTCCGTGGCCCCTTCGTTGACCCCAACCGGAGTAGCAGCAGAGCTACCCAGCAGCGACCCCAGTCCTCGACCCAAACGCCTTTGCTCAGTTGACATGTGTCCTCCTATTCGCACAGTAGAAGCTGCCAAGTATCGGAACAAGCAGAAGTAGCCCCATGTCCCCAACTCCCGTTACGACATGTTCTACTTCCAACGACGTCAGTCTTTGGCTGACGCTCACACTACGCCACAGACTCTTTTGGGCGTTCCTTGCGGCAGCTTCCGCCGCAATCGCCGCCCTGAGCCTCGAAAGCGTCCTAAGCCCCTATTCAGAAACGATTTATCTAATTTGCTGGCTCATCCCCAGCACTGTACTGTGCTGGCTGCAAGCGTCCCTTCTGAAAGCCGCTAGCCAGCTCGGTGGCGCCCCCCGATATTGGGCATTCCTAACGGCGACACTCACCGTTGGGCTCGGGCTACTGCTGCTGCTCACACCTCTTGCGACTGAGTTTCCCCACTACTGGATCGATGCAATGCGTTGGTGGGGGATGGTGCTCACGGTTTCCTGCCTGCACCTTTCGCCTCTCTTTCGTTCGCTCCTATTGGTGACCATGGCTTGGTTCGGATCGACATGCGCAACCTACAGCCCTCTAGGTGTGTGGGTCGATATCTGGCCACGGCCGGATCGGCCCCTTACGGTCTCGATCTTGCTCGCAGCAGGGTGGCTCGTCCTTGGGGCCTGCCTTGCACTGCGCGGTGCACCACATGAAGTACGGCATTCTAGGTGACATCCACGCCAATCTGAACGCGCTCAGGTCTGTGCTGGCTGCATTGGATGCCGAAGGCGTCGACGAAGTGGTCTCCGTGGGAGACGTGGTCGGCTACGGAGCCGCACCCCGCGAGTGCTTGCACCTCTTGCTAGAGCGCAAGGTTCGCATCGTCATGGGAAACCATGACGCCGCCGCGGTGGGGCTCTTGCCAATCGACAACTTCAATCCAGCTGCGGCCTTTGCCGCACGCTGGACCGCGACGCAACTGTCACCAGAGGAACGCAGTTATCTTGCCCAATTGCCGCTGAGGCTTGAGTACGAGCACATCCTAGTCGCGCACGCCACTTGGGACGCACCAGAGCGCTTCGACTACATCATGAGCAGCACAGACGCGGAACCGTCGTTGGCGCTGCAGCCCCGACGCGTGTGCTTCATCGGCCATACCCACAGGCCTTTGTTGGTAGGCCGCCTACGCGACGAGATCAACCGCACCTTCTGGACGCACGACACGCGTGTCGACTTGTCCGAGTGGCAACGCGTGCTGGTCAACGTGGGCAGCGTCGGCCAACCGCGTGACGACGATCCGCGGGCCGCGGTCGCCGTGTACGACACCGAATCCGAGTTCTACAGCTTGTTGCGCGTGCCCTACGACATCGAACGCGAGCAACAGCGCATCTTGCGCGCAGGACTGCCTCCCATCTTGGCGGAGCGTCTAGCCTTGGGTTTCTAGCCACCCGGCCGCGACACTCCAGAAACTCTTTCGCTGCGCACCTTCCAAGCCGGCGACGAGAGTCCATCTCTTCCGTCTCGATCGCCGAAAGCCATCGATCATTCGCGGGGTCGCGTTCATCAAGCCACAAGTCCCGGCTGAGTCGCGTCAAGAACAGCCTCCCACCCGTCCGATTCGTCGTCCTGAGCGCGCATCACGCGCGCCGCCGACCCCAACGGAGAACTCCCATTTCCAACGAACGCTGCCTGGAGACCTATCTCCACGAGATCAACGAAGTGCCGCTCCTGACCGCGAAGCAGGAGATCGAGCTTGGACACCGCATCCAAGCCGGTGACCTCGAGGCTCGCGAGCACATGATCCGCGCCAACCTCCGACTCGTCGTGTCGGTGGCGAAGATGTACGCCGAACGAGGACTCTCCCTCCAGGATCTGATCGCCGAGGGCAACATCGGGTTGATGAAGGCCGCCGAGAAGTTCGACCCCAATGCAGGCTGTCGATTCTCGACCTATGGTACTTGGTGGATCAAACAGTCCATTCGTCGCGCACTGACCAACACGGTCAAGAGCGTGCGCGTGCCGAGCTACATGAACGAGATGATCTCGCGTTGGCGCGTGGTCAGCCAAGAGTTGACCTACCTCATGGGCCGAGCACCGACCATCGAAGAGGTCGCGGAGGAGATCGGCATCCCCGAGGACAACTGGCCTCTGCTGCGTCGCACGATCCTCGTGTCGGGGATGGGCCCGCAACTCTCGCTCGACGTCCTCTCCGCCAACCAAGATACGGTCGCCGAAGCCGAGGACCGCACTCCCGACGCGCAATTGCAGGACTCCGACTTGCTCAAGCGCCTCGGCGAATTGCTCGACTCGATCGACGAGCGCGAAGCGACCATCCTGCGCCTGCGCTACGGCCTCGGCACGCCCGGTGGCGAGACCTTGACGCTCAAGGAGATCGGCCGCATCGTCGGGCTGACCCGCGAGCGCGTGCGCCAAATCGAAGTCGATGCACTGCGCAAGTTGCACGCCACGATGGCCGACCGCGAATAGCACGAACCGACCAACGCAACCTATGGGGGAGGCGGTCCACGGGCCGCCTCTCTACGTTCACGCGCCGCGCGTGCTACAACCTCGCGGTGCAAGCCTCCATTGGCACCCCGCTGTACGTGCACCTGCCGTTCTGCGCGGCCAAGTGCCACTACTGCGACTTCTACTCGGTGCCGGCCGAGGGTCACGATCGCCGCGGCATGGTCCGCGCCATCCTCGCGGAAGCCAAGCTGCGGGCTCCACGCGCGCCCTCGACGGTGTTCTTCGGCGGTGGAACACCCTCCTTGCTGGAACCCGACGAACTCGCCTTGCTCTTCGATGGTCTCGACGATCTGTGCGGTTGGCGCTCGAGCAGCAGCGAAACAACGGTGGAGTGCAACCCCGAGAGCCTCGATGGCGCGAAGGCCGAGACCTTGCTGGCCTTGGGCGCCACGCGCTTGTCGATCGGCTTCCAATCGCTCGACGCGGGGACCTTGCAGCTCTTCGGCCGCGTGCATGGCGTGGAGGATTCGTTCCGCGCGTACGCCGCGGCGCGCGAAGCAGGCGCACTGAACGTCAACGTGGATCTGATCTACGCCACGCCCGACCAACCACTGGAACAGTGGCTCGAACACCTTGGTCGCGTGCTCGAACTCGAGCCGGATCATGTCTCGGCCTACAACCTGACCTTCGAGGAAGACACCGTCTTCCGCCGATGGCTGGAGCAAGGTCGCTTGCGCCGCCAAGACGAAGAGCAGGAGCTGCGCTTCTTCGAGGACACGCGTGCGCGACTGGCACAAAGTGGCCGCCCTGCCTACGAGATCAGCAACTTCGCCCGTGTCGGCCGCGAGTGCGCGCACAACCTCCACTACTGGCGCAACGGCGACTACATCGGCCTCGGACCAAGCGCCGTCACCAAGCAAGGCTCCACGCGCAGTGGCAATGTGAAGGCGATCGGCGCCTACGCTCGCGAAGCGCTCGACGGCCGCAGACCGCAAGCGTGGGACGAAACGCCCACCGAGAAGCAACGCTTGGCCGAGACGTGGTGGCTAGGTTTGCGCACGCGCGAAGGCCTCAGTCGCGAACAAGCGCAGACGCGCGCAGCCAGTGGATCCGACGACGAGTTCCTCATGCGCGAGGTGCGTGCACTCGCCGAACACGGTGTCCTCGCCTGCGTCGACGAGCATTGGCAATTGACGCCGCGCGGCTTGCCGCTCGCCGATTGGGTCGCCAAGCGCCTGCTGGCGCTCGCGGATTAGTGCTGCGTCGACTTGAGTCGGAACACGAAACGCTGCCGATAGACCATGTTGGGCTCATCGCCCGTGCGCGGCTTGAAGGTCCACCCGCGAACCGCGGCCAACGCAGCTTCGTCCAAGCGCGCATGTCCGCTGCCGCCCACGATGCGCACGCCGCGCAAGCTCCCATCGTTGGCAACATCGATGGCGAGATCGACGCTGCCCTCCTCGCGCAGCTTGCGCGACAACTCGGGATAGGCCGGATCGCCGCCACTGGCGATGCGTCGTCCCAAGGCCGTGCCGGCGGCCGGCAGCGGCGCAAGGGGAGATGCGACGGGAGCCGAACCCACCTTTGCTGCGTCGATGCCGGGCGCTCGCGCCACACCAGATGTCTGGGCCGACCCCGTGGAATCTGTGATCACAAGCTCCGCGGACTCTTCGCGCGCCGTGGTACGACATCCCATGGCCGCGACCGAGGTAAGGAAGCACCCCAAGACCACCCACGAGCGGGATTTGCCGCCAGCCTGCTGGTGGATCTGCGGGGTGTCGTCGCACGGCTGCATGACCAGACTCTAGGCCTGGTCCACGCGTCGAGTCACCCCTCGTTCCCTGCGCACCTGCCCTTTTCACCTGCGCGGGCCGCTCGACGCCGTGCAGGGACTGACTAAGATGCGGCCAACACCATGACCTACGCCGACCGCCTCGACGCCGCCATCGCCAGCCTCGGCAACCCTTGCCTCGTGGGGCTCGACCCGCATGTCGACTCCCTCCCGGAAGAGTACGCCGTGGTGCGCGACCCGAAGGCTCCCCGTGCTGCCAAGGCGCAGGCCTGTTCTGACTTCTTGCGCGGCATCATCGATGTGGCCGCCGGCAAGGTCCCGGCCGTGAAGCCGCAGTCCGCGTTCTTTGAGATGTACGGCGCCGATGGCGCCAAGGCCTGGGAAGAGGTCGTGGGGGCAGCTCGCTCGGCGGGCCTGCTCGTCATCGGCGATGTAAAGCGCGGCGACATCGATACGACCGCCAAGGCCTACGCCAAGGCCTTCTTGGAGGGCTCGTCGCCCGAGGACCGCGGCACGACTTGCGACGCCATCACGATCAACCCCTACTTGGGAGCCGACTCGGTCCAGCCCTTCATCGACACCTGCGCCCGCACAGGCACGGGCATTTATGTCCTCGTGCGCACCTCAAACAAGCACAGCGCCCTGTTCCAAGACCACGGCCAACCACTGTTGCACGAGAAGGTAGCCACTGAGGTGGCCGCCTGGGGCGCCCAAGTTATGGGCAAATGCCGCCTATCTTCCATCGGCGCCGTCGTAGGGGCGACCCATCCGGCGGAACTGGCGCGTCTGCGCGGCCTGATGCCGACGACGCCCTTGCTCATCCCCGGCTACGGCGCCCAAGGTGCGGGAGCGCGCGATGTGGTGGGTGGCTTCCTCACCGGCGGCCGCGGAGCGCTGGTCAACAGCTCGCGCGGCATCCTGTACGCCTATAAGCAGCCCAAGTACGCCGGGCTGCATTGGAAGGACGCCGCACGCGCCGCCATCGACGACATGATCGCCGAAATCAACGCAGCGTTGAGCGTCCCCTCCACCGAGACGTTGGCCTGAACTGTCCAAAGCCCCAACAGCCCCAAGTTTCGAACCCTACTCATGTACGCACTGCGCCTCGAGCACCTGCGCGCCGACCTGCACGGGCCGGGCGCGATGGCGCGCGACGCGCTTTCTGGCCGACTCGCGCCGGACCTCGTGCGCGTGCCCATGGGCATCGAAGAGCTCGTCGCGCCGCCGTCACGCTTCGAGGACGAGGACCGCCTCGAACTCGCCACCGCCCTGGAGTCGCATCTCGCACCCCTCGCGCCTCCCGTCGCGGTGTTGGACTCCGTGCGCCTCCTGCGACGCGCCGACGCGCTCTGCGTGGTGACCGGCCAGCAACCGGGACTGTGCGCCTCGCCGCTCTACAACCTGTGGAAGGGGTTGCACGCCGTCCGTCTGGCGCGCGCGCTGACGCAGCACCTCGAGCGGCCGGTCGTGCCGATCTTCTGGAACCACGCCGACGACCACGATCTCGCCGAAGTCCACCACCTCCACCTCCTCAACAAGAACCTCGACATCCAAAAGGTCGGGCTTGCGGGCATGTCCTCCGGCCGCCTGCCCTTGTCGCGCGTGGTCTTCGACGAAGAGAAGCACCGCTTGTCCGCCTTGCGCGCCGCCATCGAGGAAGCAGTGCATGGCTTGCCGCACGCGCAGATGGCGCTGGACCTATGCCTGCCACGCGCCGGCGAGAGCTTCGCCTCCGCCTGGACGCGCACGATGATCGAGCTGCTCGGCCCTCACGGCTTGGTCGTGCTCGAGCCCGACTGGCTGCGGGCACGCTTCTCGCGAGCACTCGCCGGGCTGGTGGCCTCCGACTGCTGCGAAGACCTCGTGCGCGGCGCGCAAGCCGTGCGTGAGCGAGGCTACGACGCGGCCATCGATCCGAACGAGGCCGCGCTCGTGTTCCGCCAAGACGACAAGGGGCGGCGCGCCTTGCGCATGATCGATGGCGAGTGGCGCTACGACGGCGAGGATGGCTCGCGCACGAGCAGCGAACTCGCCGCAGAAATCGTCCAAGAACCCGCCCACTGGTCGCCAGGCGCGCTGTTGCGGCCACTGGTGCAGGATCTCGCGCTGCCGAATCTCGCCTACATCGGCGGCCATGGCGAACTCGCCTACCACGCGCAACTGGGCGCAGTGCGCGCGGCGTTGGATCTGCCACGCACGAGCTTCGTGCCGCGTCTCTCCTGCACCGTGGTCGAACCCGCGGTGCGACTCGCGCTCGCCAAGCTCGGCGTCGGAGCCGCTGAAATCATCGCCGGGCGCGGCGCGTGGCAACCACAGGCCGAGGTCCACGCCACGCCGGAGGTCTTCACGCGCTTGCGCCAAGTGGCACGCGACGGAGCGCGCGCGCTCGACGGATGCCGCGAGGAGCTCGCGGAGCTCGACAAGGGACTGGCGGTGCACTTGAAGCGCATCGGCGACCAGTTGAAGAAAAACGTCGACGAGATCGTGGTCAAGGCCGAGCGCGTGCAGCAGAACCGCTCTGGCAAGGGCCGTCGCCACGAACGGCGCGCCAACAACGCGCTCGCGCCGCGCGGACTGCCGCAGGAACGCGTCTTCGGTCCGTTGGCCTTGGTGGCCGCGCACGGCACCGACTGGCTCGGCGTACTGCTTCCGCAGCTCGATGCGCTGCCGCGCGAACACCTCGTGCTGCACCTGGGCGCCGACGTGGCCGAGGAGGGAACATGAACGACGGCGAAGGACTCAAGCTCGATGTGCTGGTGGTGGCCGCGCATCCCGACGACGCCGAGATCTGCGTCGGGGGTGCGTTGCTCAAGCTCAAGGCCGCTGGCCGTCGCATCGGCATCGTCGACCTGACGCGCGGCGAGATGGGCACGCGCGGCACGAGCGCCGACCGGGCGCGCGAGGTCGCGGCCGCCAACGAGATGCTGCGCCTCGATGTGCGCGAGAACCTCGACCTGCCCGATGGTCGCGTGCAAGACACGCTCGAAGCACGCGAGCGATTGGCGGCCCTGTTCCGCCGCCACGCGCCCTCCGTGGTGCTAGCCCAACACCATGTCGACCACCACCCCGACCACGCGGCGGCAGGCCGCATCGCGCGCGAAGCTTGGTACCTCGCGGGCTTGAAGAAGCTGGCGGAGGCGACCGGTGGCGGCCAAGCGCGGCGTCCGACGCGCTTCTACCACTACATGGGCCATGTGCCCTTCGACCCGACCTTCGTGGTCGACATCGGCTCCGTGTGGGCAGCCAAGCGCGACTTGGTGGCCTGCTACGAAAGCCAGCTGCGTCCCGCTGGCCGCGCCGACGACGGCAGCCACTTCCTCTACGGATCGGACATCCAGCAACGCATGGAGACGCGCGCCCGTTTCTACGGCGAACGCATCGGCGTCCGCCACGGAGAGCCGTTGCTCGCCATCGGCCCGCTGCCCTGCTTCGATCCGCTGCTCGGCTGAGATCGCGCGGGTGCGCCCAGTTCCGCTGGCCGGGCCGGCGCGGCGCGGACCAAGCTGGCCCGACGCATGGCGCGACAGACGCTCTTGACCGGCGCGTGCGGAGCTCGCCACTGCTAGAATCGCGGGCGACACCATGCGCCGCATCGCGATCATCAACCAAAAGGGCGGGGTCGGCAAGACGACGACCACCGCCAACCTCGGCGCCGCCTTGGCGCTGCAAGGACGACGAGTCGTCGTCGTCGACATGGACGCGCAAGCCAACTTGACGCTGGCGCTGGGCGTCGAACCCGATCCAACCAAGTGCAGCAGCTACAGCGTGCTGGTCGGCGCGGGGCGCTTCGGCGAGGCGCTGGTCGAGACCTCCATCCCCGGTTTGCGCCTGTTGCCGGCGAACATCGATCTATCGGGCGCCGAGTTGGAGCTCGCCAGTGCCATGGGACGCGAGTTCGTGCTGCGCGACGCCTTGGCCGAGTGGAACGAAGCCGAGAAGACCCGCACCGGGCGCGATGCGGCCGACTACATCCTGTTCGACTGTCCGCCGAGCCTCGGACTGCTCGCCATCAACTCGCTCTCTGCGGCGAGCGAGGTGCTCATCACGCTGCAGACCGAGTTCCTCGCGCTGCAAGGCATGAGCAAGCTCGTCGAAGTCGTGCAGTTGCTGAAGAAACGGCTGAACCCCGAGCTGCAAGTGACGGGCATCCTTCCTTGCATGTACGACTCGCGCAAGCGACTGGCGCGCGAGGTGCTGGGCGAGATCCGCTCGTACTTCAAGGGCCAGGTGCTGCCGGTCAGCATCCGCAGCAACGTCAAGCTCGCCGAGGCGCCTTCGTACGGCAAGACGATCTTCAGCTACGCCGCCGACTCGAGCGGCGCCCAGGACTACATGGATGTCGCGCGCTTCTTGCTGGCGGGCGAGGCTCGCTTCGCGCACATGCAGGGCCTGCCGGCCTACGACCCGCAAGCCAAGGCTCCGCTCGAGGCGGATGAGCTCGCGCGGCGCGCCGCGGCCAAGGCGCGCAGGCCACCGCCCCCGCGCCGCACGGCGACGCCCAAGCCATCCAAGCCGCAGGCCGACGCCGCGACGCCGGCCGACAAGGCCGAGCTCAAGCCCATGCCCAAGCCCGCGCTCGCGCCGACCAGCGTGCCGCAACCTCCGACGCAGCCGAACGCTTCGTTAGCCAACCAGGTCGCGGCGTCAAGTTCACTTGACATGCCGGAGCTGCCGCCGGACGCCTTCGCCATCTTGTCCTCGCTGCCCGACGGCCCCTGACAGGCCGTCGCGCGGAGCGACGCGTCGTCGCCATGAACCTCCCGCCCACCCAGCCCGGCGCCAGCGCCTCCACGATGCTCAAGGTAGGCATCCTGTGCCATCCGACCTACGGCGGGTCGGGCGTGCTCGCCAGCGAACTGGCCTTGAGCCTGGCCGACCGCGGCCATCAGGTGCACCTCTTCAGCTACGACGCGCCGCCGCGTCTCGCCCGTTCCAGTGGCCCGGTGCAGATGCACGTGGCGCAAGGCCTGCCGTATCCGTTGTTCGCTTCGACGCCGCATGACTTGGCTCTCGTCAGCGCGATCCTCGACCAGCACCGCGCCGAGGGCCTCGACATCCTGCACGCGCACTACGCCTTGCCGCACGCGGTGACGGGCTACCTCGCGCGGCAGGCAGCCTTGGCGGATCGGCACCGGCGCGCGCCAAAGCTTGTCACGACGCTGCACGGCACGGACATCACGCTGGTCGGCAGCGATCCGTCCTACGCGCCGCTGACGCAGTTCGTGCTGGAGCAAAGCGACTGCGTCACGGCGGTCAGCGAGAACCTGGCGCGCCGCACCCGCGAACAGTTCTGCCGCGATTTCGGCTCGCGCACTTGCCGCATCGACGTCGTGCGCAACTTCGTCGATGTCGATCTGTTCCGACCCGCGAGCGCACCGCACGATGGTCCGCCCACGGTCGTGCACGTCTCGAACTTCCGCGCGATCAAGCGCGTGCCGTGGCTCGTGCGCGCCTTCGCCCGCGCCACGGAAGGCTTGGACGCGCGCCTCGTGCTCGTCGGCGACGGGCCGGAGCACGCGACCACGCGCGCTTGCGTGCGCGAGCTGGGCCTCGGAGCGCGCGTCTTGTTCCTCGGCGAACGCGACGCGTTGCCGGAGTTGCTCGCGCCGGCGGATGTGTTCGCGTTGAGCTCCTCGGACGAATCGTTCGGACTTTCGGCGCTCGAAGCGATGTCGTGCGGCACGAGCGTCGTCGCCACCGACGTGGGCGGCGTCGCGGAAGTGGTGGCGCACGGAGAGTGCGGCCTACTGAGTCCCGTCGACGACCTCGCGGCATTCGCCGCCAACCTGCGCGCCCTGCTGCTCGACCGCGCGCGCGCGCAAGCCATGGGCGCGCGCGCGCGCGCCATCGCCGTCGAGCGCTTCGCGCGTGGTTCCGTCGTGCGCGAGTACGAATCGCTGTACCTGCGCACGCTGTCGACGACACCGTGGCCATTCCCGTGACGCGCGTCAACCTCGACCACAACGCGACGACGACGCTGCGGCCGCAGGTGCGCGCCTTGCTCGGCGAGCTGCTCGATGCGCCCCTCGGCAACCCCTCGAGCGTGCACGCCGCCGGACGCGCCGCGCGCGCCTTGCTCGACGACGCGCGCGCGCAAGCCGCCGTGGCGTTGCGAGTGCGCGAAGAAGAGTTGGCGTTCGTCGGCGGTGCCACGGAAGCGTTGCACCTCGCCTTGCATGGCGCGCAACGCGCACGCGGCGGGGGCTTGGTCGCCACCAGCGTCGAACACCATGCTGTCTTGGGAGCCGTGCGACGGCTCGCGGCCAACGGCGCGACCACGGCGCTGGTGCCTGTAGATGCCTCGGGGCGCGTCGACCCCGAAGCGGTCGTGGCAGCCGCCCGAGCAGTCGGCGCCGGCGTGGTGGCTGTGCAGCTCGCCAACAACGAATTGGGCACGGTGCAGCCGGTCGCGGCCGTGAAGGCAGCCTTGAGATCGGCAGGATTGCCGGCGACCTTGGTGGTCGACGCGGCGCAGGCTCCCGGCCGCATTCCGTGCGACGTGCGGGGGCTGGGAGCCGACATGGCGGCGTTCAGCGCCCACAAGTTCGGCGGGCCGGTGGGGGTGGGGATCTTGTGGGTGCGCAGCGGAACCCCCTTCGTTCCCTTGGGCGACGGCGAGGGCCAGGAACACGGCTGGCGCCCCGGCACCGAACCCGTTGCGTGCATTGCGGCGGCGAGCTTGGCGCTGGAGCTGGCGCAAGCCGAACAACCACAGGCGGCCGAGGCCATGAAAGCCAACTGCCTCCTACTGTGGAACCAATTGGAGGCCAGCATCCCTGGATTGCGCCTCCACGGCCCGCGCCTCCATGACCCCGAGCGCCTGCCCAACACCTTGAATCTCGGTTTGCCGGGTGTGGATGGACGCACGCTCGTCGCGCGCCTAGACCTCGCAGGCTTGGAGTGCAGCGCCGGGTCCGCGTGCGCAAGCGGATCGTTGGAACCCTCGCATGTGTTGCTCGCCTGCGGCTTTGCGCGCGACGAAGCGCGCGCCGCGTTGCGCTTGTCACTGGGGCGTGCAACGAGCGGCGAAGATATCCACATGGCTGTGGATATCCTGCGGAGAACTTTTTCTCCGTCGCGCTAACCCGCGCTCGCGCCCATTGGTTGCGCGTCGCCCGTGAAGAACTCGTTGACGGTGTTGCTCGCCTCGTCACAATCACCCCTCCGCGACGACGCCTGCCTCTCTCGCAGCACGCCTTCGCGGACCGCGTCAGCAGCCCCCCTGCAGCGCCCACCGCTTACCGCCCCGCTTCGTTCCGCCCCACGGCGGACCGAGCGCCCCCCTGCAGCCCAACCAACGCCACTCGATGGAACCCGGTTCCCTGCCCCAAGCCAGCGCTCCCGCCCTGCAAGCAGGGGCCGACCACCTGGCTCGCACCTGGGACACGGTCACGCGCGCCCTGCAGTCGCGCATCCGCGCCGAGGCCTTCCAGACATGGTTCCGTCGTTCGGCGCTGGTGCGCTGCGACGACCAGGTGCTCGCCTTCGCGGTGCAGAACGACTTCGCCCGCAACTGGATCGTCTCCAACTACCTCGCCGAGATGGGCGAGGCGGCCCGCGAGGTGTTCGGATCCCCGCGCCAAATCGAGATCGAGGTCGACGCCGAGCTCGTGCGTCCGCGCGACGAAGAGCGCGAGACGGTGCTCGTCGCCCCCGCGCCGCTCGCCCGCACAAGGGCCACGCAAGCCGCGCCGACGGCCATGCCGGGCGAGCTCGTCCTCAACCCCAAGTACACCTTCGACAACTTCGTCGTCGGCCCGTGCAACCGCTTCGCGCACGCCGCGGCCGCAGGTGCGGCCGAATCGCCGGGCAAGACCTACAACCCGTTCTTCCTGCACGGCTCCGTCGGCCTGGGCAAGACGCACTTGCTGCAGTCCCTGTGCGGCTCGATCCTCGCGCGCAACCCGCAGGCGCGGATCCTGTACTTGTCCTGCGAGTCGTTCGTGAACCACTTCATCGACGCGCTGGAGAAGAGCGACCTGCAGCGCTTCCGCGACAAGTACAGGAACGTGGACGTGCTCGTCGTCGACGACATCCACCTGCTCGCCAACAAGGAACGCACGCAGGAGGAGTTCTTCCACACCTTCAACACGCTCTACCAGGCGGGCAAGCAGATCGTGTTGTCCTCCGACAGCCCGCCGAAGGACATCCCGACGCTGCAGGAGCGGCTGGTGTCGCGCTTCAAGTGGGGCCTCGTCGTCGAGATCGAGCCGCCGTGCTACGAGACGCGCATGGCGATCCTGAAGCGCAAGAGCCGCGATCGTGGTCGCGAGTTCAACGACGATGTGGCGCGCCTGCTCGCGGAACGCATCGAGAGCAACATCCGCGAGCTCGAAGGCGCCGTGACGCGCGTTCTGGCGCACTGCAGCCTCGTCAACGCGCCGGTGACGGTCGAGACGGCGCGCGAAGCGTTGCGCGAGGTGTTCGCCGCGCGGCGCGGCGAGCCGACGATGGAGGAGATCATCGCTTGCGTGTCGCAACGCTTCGCCGTGCGCGCCAGCGAGATGCAAGGCAAGAAGCGCACGAACGCCATCGCGTTCCCGCGGCAGGTCGCGATGTTCCTCGCGCGACGCCTGACCAATCACTCCCTCGAGGACATCGGCGGCTACTTCGGCGGACGCGACCACTCCACGGTCGTGCACGCCATCACCAAGATCGAGGCAAAGAGCAAGAGCGATCCGCAGTGCGGCGACATGGTCGCGGACCTGTTGTCGCGCTTGCGCGGCTTGAAGGCCTGAGCGCGAGCTGTCGCGCGCGGTCCATACGGCCATGCACGTGTCGACCTGCCGCCATGCAGCCACGCGCTGCACGGCAGCCATTGCCGTTCGGCGATGAGCCGAATTCGACCCGTGTTGGGGCCTGTCTGATGGCTCCCTAGGTTCGGAATTTCCAATCGTCAACTTGTTGATAAGACGATGTTTATGGTGACTTATTCTGGGTTGCGCACGCTGTATTCGGCCTCCCATCTGCGCTAGAATACGGGCCTTGGCCTGAATGGCTGGATCTGTGCGCTGAGAGTGCCCACCGGTACTCCAAAACACCTGCCGTCCATGCCCTTCGAAGCCTCCGCTCCTTGGCTCCAACGCTGTGCATCACGCTCCCATGGTCGTGGTTTCCTTGTGAACAACTTCCAGGTTGTCCACGGTGCTCCACGCGCCGCATGGGGCTTGTCGTTGCGTCTCGTGGATCGTCGTGCACAACCTGCGGCGCATCCACGAACTGTCCACCGTCTCCACTGCTTCCTCCACCGCCACGGCGTCACCACGAACCTCGCCACCACAACGACTTGTGGACGCCACACCGCTCGTTCTCCACGAAACTCGCTGCCCTAGATGAAGATGAAGAAGATCTAGATCTTCTTCTCTCTCCAGAAGGAGCGCTGCGAGTTTGTGGATGACTGCGAGTCTCTTCTCCTCCGCATGCAACCATGAAGATCACCTGCGACCGCGCGAAGCTGCGCGACGGCTTGGCCGTCGTGAACAATGTCATCCCCGGCAAGAGCACCAAGCCCGTGCTCGAGAACGTGTGCCTCGTCGCCACGATCGACGCCATCGAGATCCTGGGCACGGACCTCGAATGTTCGGTGCGTTACCGCATCCCGGTCACCAGCGATGCGGGCGAGGGCAAGACCGGCGTGGTGCGGGTGGATGAACCAGGCATTGCGGTCGTGCCTTCGCGTGTCGCGCTCGACTTCGTGCGCGACCTTGGCGCCGAGTCGGTGGTCCTCTACACGCAGGACCAAACCTGCACCATCCAAGGTGGCGAGGACCAGTGCGAACTGGTCACGATGGACCCCGACGAGTTCCCTGTGATCGCCAGCTTCGGCGATGTGCAGATGCTGTCGATGCAAGGCGGAGCCTTCACGCGGCTAGTCTCGCGCACCGCCTTCGCCGCGGCGCGCGATGCGGGGCGTTATGCGATGCATGGCGTCCTGGCGGAAGTCGACGACACCAGCCTCAAGATGGTCGCCACCGACGGTCGTCGCTTGGCCATGGCCTCGGCCCCGGTCGAGCTGCGCCCGGTCGATCGCCCCAAGCCGGCCATCGTGCCCACCAAGGGCATGCACTTGTTCTGCCGCGTCATCGAGGATCCGCTCGAACAGGTGCAGCTCTACTTCGGCGGCAACCAAGTTGGCTTGAAGACGAAGAACGCGGAGATCTTTGCGCGCCTGATCGACGGTGAGTTCCCTCGCTACTCGGCGGTCATTCCGCGCGAGTCGTCGCACCATGTCGAGGCCGATGGCGAGACCTTGGCGCAGAAGCTGCGCCTCGTCGCCAATGTCACCGGCACTGAGGCGCGTGCCGTGCGCTTCAAGCTGACCTCCGGCGACCTGGGCCTCACCGGTCAATCGGTCGGCCGTGGCGGCGCGCGCGCGCGGATGGACGTGGACTACAAGGGCGACCAGGCGGAGATCGCCTTCAACCCCGACTTCGTGCTCGAAGGCTTGAAGAACGCCGAAGGCGCTTTGGTCAAGCTCGAGTTCAACGAACGCACCAGCCCCGGCAAGTTCACCCTCGGCGAGAACTACATCTACATCGTGATGCCCATCACGGTGGAGGCGTGAACGCGGGCGAGGAGAACGACGACGCGACGTCGGCACGCCAGCCCTACTCGTCGGAGGCGCGCAGGCGCTGGCTCATCGCCCGCTCGGGACCTCGCGAGGGGTTCCGCCGCCTCGGAGACTCGGTCCAGGCTTGGTGGCGCGAGAGCGGCCTGGCGCGCCGCGGACGCGAGGGCGCTATCCACGACGCGATCCACGCCGCGCTCGGGGCCGAGTACGGCCGCCACGCGCGCGTCGTCAAGTTCACGCGCGGCACGGCGGTGGTGGAGGTCTCTTCCGCCGCGCACCACGCCGAGCTCAACGCCTTCGCCGGCCAAGGCATCGCGGCCGCCGCCAACCAACTGCTGGGCGACCAGCGCATCCACAAGATCGTCTACAAGCGCAAGGGCTGAACAAGCCCGCGCCAGGCGCGCTCGAGGCGCCAACCACAAGCGCGAAAGCACGACATGACCAGCGAGATCCAACCGCAAGCCTACGACGCGCAATCCATCACGGTCCTCGAAGGGTTGCAGGCGGTGCGCGTGCGCCCCGCGATGTACATCGGCGACACCGATGTGCGCGGACTCCACCACCTCATCTGGGAGGTGGTCGACAACTCGATGGACGAGGCCTTGGCCGGCCATGCGCGCAACTGTTGGGTCGTGCTGCGCGCCGATGGCGGCGTCACCGTGCGCGACGACGGCCGCGGCATCCCGGTCGACATGCACCCGACCGAGAAGAAGCCGGCCGTCGAAGTCGCGCTGACCAAGCTGCACGCCGGCGGCAAGTTCAACAAGAACGCCTACAAGGTCTCGGGCGGCCTGCACGGCGTCGGCGTGTCGTGCGTGAACGCGCTGTCCGAGTGGCTGGAGGTGGTCGTCGAGCGCGACGGCAAGTCGTGGTCGATCGGCTTCGAGCGTGGCGACACGAAGAAGCCGCTCAAGGAGCTCGGCAAGAGCGACCGGCGCGGCACGACGGTGTCGTGGAAGCCTGACGCGCAGATCTTTTCCACCACGGAGATCGAGTGGAACCGCGTCGCCACGCGCCTGCGCGAACTGTCCTACTTGATGGGCACCCGCGGCGTGACGATCACGCTCCAGGACGAGCGCACCGGCCAGTCGGAGGTCTACCACCACCCCGAGGGCCTGCAAGCCTTCGTCGGGCACATCAACTCGGGCCGCAAGCCGCTGCACCCCGACGTCGTGCACATGCAGAAGGTCGCGACGACTGATCTGTACCCCGACCGCGAGTACGAGGTCGAAGTCGCGTTCCAGTACACCGACGCCTACGCCGAGACCGTCTTTGGCTTCGTCAACAACATCAACACGCATGGTGGCGGCACGCACGTGCAAGGCCTGCGCACGGCGCTGACGCGCTCGCTGACGGCGTACATCAAGAAGGCCAAGCTGGTGAAGGACAGCCAGGAGATGCCCTCCGGCGACGACTTCCGCGAAGGTCTCACCGCGATCTTGTCGATCAAGGTCCCCGAGCCGCAGTTCGAAGGCCAGACCAAGGACAAGCTCGGCAACCGCGAGGTCGCGGGCATCGTCGACTCGGTCGTGGCGCCGTACCTCGAGGTCTACCTCGAGGAGCATCCCGCCATCGCGAAGGCCTTGGTCCAGAAGGCGCTGCGCGCCCAGGAAGCGCGCGAAGCGGCGCGGCGCGCGCGCGAGTTGGTGCAACGCAAGAGCGCGCTGGCTTCGGGCGACTTGCCGACCAAGCTCGCGGACTGCCAGAGCAGCAACCTCGAGGAGTCGGAGCTCTACCTGGTGGAGGGCGATTCCGCCGGTGGTTCGGCCAAGGGCGGCCGCGACCGCCGCTTCCAGGCCATCTTGCCGCTCAAGGGCAAGATCCTGAACGTCGAGCGCGCGCGCCTCGACAAGATGCTCGGCCATTCGGAGATCAAGACGATCATCACAGCGCTGGGCATCGGCATCGGCGACGAGATCGACATGTCGAAGCTGCGCTACGGCAAGACGATCATCATGACCGACGCCGATGTGGACGGCAGCCACATCCGCACGCTGTTGCTCACGTTCTTCTTCCGCCACATGTCGCAGATCATCGACGCGGGGCGCCTCTACATCGCGCAGCCGCCGCTCTACAAGTTGACGACGAAGAAGGGCTCGCGGTACGTCACGACCGACGCCGAGCTCAAGAAGATCATGATCGAGCGTGGCGTCGAGGCGTTGTCGCTGGTTGACGAGAAGGGCGGCAAGGCCTTCGAGGGCGCGCCGCTGCGCCAGATCGGCGAGGACCTGCGGCGCGTCGAGGACCTCTCTCGCGATGCCTTCCCGGCGTGGGCGCGCATCTCAGCCGACGAATGGTTGACCCGCTTCGATGGCGCGCGCCTGCCGACGCATTGGGCGCGCGTCGACGGCAAGGACCATTGGTTCGATGCGCTTTCCGAGCAGCAGAACTTCGTCGAGCTGCAACGCGGGCTGCACGGTGGCGAGTTCAAGCTGCACGACGGACCCCAATGCCCGATCGGCCGCGACGAAGCCGACGTGGTCGTGGCCCACGCCGCGCACGCCGAGGACATCGCCCGCGCGCTCGCCAGCCTCGAAGCCAAGGGCGTCTCGTTCCGCGATGGCATCGCTTGGCAGGTCGTGGGGGGCAAGGAAGCCGTGTCCTGCTCGAGCCCGGTGCAGCTGTCGCTCGCCATGCGCAAGAGCGCGCAAGGCGACATCGACGTGCAACGCTACAAAGGCCTGGGCGAGATGGATGCCGACCAGCTGTGGGAGTCCACCATGGACCCGTCGCGTCGCAAGCTCTATCTCGTGCGCGTCGAGGACGCGATCCAGGCCGACCGCATCTTCACGACGCTGATGTCGGAGGATGTCGAGGATCGTCGCAAGTACATCGAGGACCACGCCCTCGAAGTGACCAACCTGGACGTGTAGCGCTCGGCGATCGGATCACCACCGCACCCGTGCCCCTCCACGGGGAGTGGTGGTCGGCGTCTGCGGCTCGTCCCCGGGCCTGCTTGGCGATTCCCGCGCGGCTGATTCAGTCCGGGGGCCGTTCGAGCCGATTCACCCAGAGCGGCTCCCCACCGGTCGGTTCCGGCGCGGCCCGTTCGTCGTGAAGCCCAGCCAACGCCTCGACTACCAACGACTCGCCTCGGCCCTCGTGGAACGCGGCGTGTGCGACCAGAAGCAGGTCCAAGAGGCCATGCACATCGCGGAACAGGGCCATGGCAGCCTGCCCGAGGTGCTGGTGAACTCGAGCACGGTCTCGGATTGGGAACTGTCGCGCCTCGTGGCGGAGATCTACGGGCTGCCGTTCCTGACTGTCGACTTGGTGGATCCCGACCCGCTCGCGCGCAAGGGACTCGACCTGCAGTTCCTGGCCCAACACGGCCTCGTGCCGCTCATGCGCTGCAACTCGGTGTTGACCGTGTCGATGCCTGGCATGGTGTCGGCCGAGGTGCTCGGCGAGATGGCGGCGATGACCGACCTGACCATCCTGCCGGTCGTGGGCAGCGTGCAGACCAACCGTCGCTGGATCGAGAAGGTCCTGACCGGCGAGATGAAGGCCGCCTTGGGCGACTCCGTCGAGGAATCCAACGCCGGCTCCAACTGGGACAACTTGTTCGACGCGGCCGACGCGTCGATCCAGTCGCCCGGCGCCGAGGCGACTTCGGGCACCTTGGATCCCGACTCGATCCCGGCGCCGCTCGCCAAGCCGTCCCATGCCGGCGAGGGCCGCCACGCGGGCGCGGCCGAGGTCTTGAAAGGCGCAGTGCCGCTGCCGCCTCCGCCGGTGTTCTGAGCGTCCTTGCTTGCGCAGGTCGCGCAGGTACGTCAAAAATACTTGACGCAATTCGAGCCTGTCCAGGCGCCGCCGTGGCGCCAAGTTGCAAGGTGCGCTAGAGTCCATCGCACATGGACGCATCCCGAGCCGGATCCAAGCGAGAGTCGCTGCTCCTCGCCTGCTTGGCGCTCTTCGTAGGCTTCTTCGTGGCGGCGAACCTCTTCGGCGCCAAGCTGTGGGAGTTCACGTTGTTCGGCTTGCGGCCGATCGACATCGGCCTCCCAGGCGAGACCTTCGTCGCCACGGCGGGCATCCTGGCCTTTCCGCTGACCTTCGTCCTGACGGACATCGTCAACGAGTACTTCGGCCGGCGCGTGGTGCGCACCTTCACCTGGCTCGCCATCGCCGTGAATCTCGTGTTGCAACCCATCGCGCTTGGCGCAGCCGCCGCGCCCACCGTCAGCTTCACGCCTGGCATCGACTCGCAGACCGCGCATGCGGCCTATGAACTGGCCTTCGCCTCGACCTGGACGATCACGCTGGCGAGCCTGGCCGCATTTGCGCTGGGTCAGTTGATCGACGTGGGCGTGTTCAGTTGGCTGCGCCGTCGCACGGGCGGGCGGATGATCTGGCTGCGCGCCCAAGGCAGCACCATCGTCAGCCAGCTGATCGACACGCTGATCGTGATCTACCTGGCGTTCTACGTCCTGCCCATGCTGGTCGGCGATCCGCACATGAGCGCGGCGGAGGCGGGGCGCGTATCGCTGACGAACTACATCTACAAGTTCGCCATCGCCGTGCTGTTGACGCCAATCCTCTATCTCGTGCGCGGACTGGTCGTCGGATGGCTGGGCCGCGACGAAGCTGACCGGCTGGCTCACGAAGCGCATCCCGCCGATCCGGGCTAGGTGGATACGCCCCTCGCGGCGGGCAGGGATCCGCCCAGCGCGTTCAGGCCGCGGCCGCGCGTTGCAGTCGGACGCGCCGCGCTTCGCGGAAGTCGACCAACTTGCCGCGCGCTTCGTCCCACAGGACGAGCGAGGCTGCGCGCCAACTTTGGCGCAAGCCCATCGACTTGACGCGCTGGAACAACGGTTGCGATCGGTGGCACTCCTCGAGGTGGTAGTTCGGGATGCGCGAGTCGAGGTGGTGGATGTGGTGGAAGCCGATGTTGCCGGTGAACCACTGCAACAGGCGCGGCAGCCGGTAGAACGAGCTGCCCACCAAGGCCGCCGCCGTGTAGTTCCACTCGCCCGTGCGACGCCAATAGGCGTCTTCGTGCTGGTGCTGCACGTAGAAGAGCCACATGCCGGCCGCGCACGACACGAGCGTGGCCGTGCCTTGCAGGACCAGGTACGGCACCAGGCCGACGGCCCAGATCATGCCGGCGATCATCGCCACGATGGCGACATTCGTCGCCCACACCGACATCCGATCGCGCCAAGGCACGCCCTTGGTGGCGAAGCGTTGGTAGACGAGGAAGATCGGCAGCGGCGCCAGCACGAACAGGATGAACGGGTTGCGGCTCAGCCAGTACAAGACGCGCCGCGTGCGCGAGGCATGCACGTACTCGTCGAGCGTCATCGTCCAGATGTCGCCCACGCCGCGCCGGTCGAGGTCGCCGGAGGTGCGGTGGTGCTCGGCGTGCTCGCTGGTCCAGTGCCGGAACGGCACGAAGGTCAGGACGCCCGACACGAAGCCCAGCACCGAGTTGACCGTGCGCGAGCGCGAGAACGAGCCGTGGCCGCAGTCGTGCGACACGATGAAGATGCGCACCAAGAGTCCCGCCGCGACGAAGGCCAGGGGCAGCGCCAGCCACCAGGCGACTTGCCACAAGGCGATCATCGCCAGCCACACGAGCACATACGACCCGTGCGAGTTGATCACTTGCCAGAGGGCCTTGCCGTGGTCGGCTTGTTGGTAGGGCGCGATCATCGCCCGCCACTCCGCGGGAGAGGGAAGCTGGGCGGCTTCGGGCGTGGCGGCCGTGGACGCCATGGATCGCGAGGCTTGCTGCGGGTTGCTGGCGGTGAGCGTCATGTCTGGGTCGGGGCTGCGCCACCTCAGCTCGCCCACCACGCGCGACGCGGGCGGACCGTGCGACACGGCGACGCAGCATCATGTTAGCCCGCGGACACCGTCAAACCCAGTCATGTGGCCAGTGGCCGTCCGCCACGGCCGCCGGCAGCACCACGGGCCGCTTGGGGCGTCCGAGCGGTGTGGCGACCAACGCAAGCGAGGTGCCGCACGGTACCTAGGCGCCACGGCTTCGAATCAACGCGTCTACGTGCGTGGCATCGGACCTCCCGACGCACCTTTGCACTGGTAGGGTCGACCTCCAAGGGCTGCAGGCTGGCGCGCGCATCTTGCACGCCAAGCAACTCCGACGCCAACGGGTCGACGTGGGTCGTTTCTCCCACTGGTTGCCGCAACTCGCGTGTTGCCACGAGGACTTCGCCTTCGAAGGCCTCAACCGCTGGCTGGTTGTTGTTGCGTCAGGCAGTGGATGGAGCCCAAGCCCCAGATCAGTTCGAAGCAGTCGATGCCGACCACTTTGCGCGTCTTGCCATGGAACCTTTGCAGGATGGCGAGCGCGGCCGCGTCGTTGCGCTTGTTCCGGTAGGTCGGCACGAGCAACGCGCCATTCACGTACAGGAAGTTCGCGTAGGTGGCCGGCAAGCGTTGCCCGTCGTGCACCACGCGGCCTGGCATCGGCAATTCGACGATGTCGTAGGGCCGTCCGTCGGCGTCCTTCATGGCGCGCAGGCGGCGCAGGTTGTCCTCGAGGATCTCGTGGTTCTCCTCGCGCGGGTCGGGCTCGACGGTGGTCGCGATCGTGCGTGAGTCGAGGAAGCGCGCCAGGTCGTCGACGTGGCCGTCGGTGTCGTCGCCGACGATTCCTTCGCCGAGCCACAGCACGCGTTCTTGCCCGTACCAATCGCACAACGCGCGCTCGATCTGGCGCTTCGACAGGTGCGGGTTGCGGTTCTTGTGCAACAAGCAGCCCTCGCTCGTCAGCACCGTGCCGCGTCCGTCGAACTCGACCGAACCGCCTTCCATCACCACCGGCGCGCCATCGACGCGCGGCAGCCACAGGCCTTCGCACTTGCCTTCGATGGATGCATCGCCCGCCGCCATCAGCTCGGCGATGCGAGTCGGCACGGCGTCGTCGGCGTCCCACGGCGGGTACTTGCCGCCCCAAGCATTGAAGCCCCAATCGACGATGGACAGCTGCGTCTTGCCGCGCGCCTTGCGCGTCAAGAACGCTGGACCATGGTCGCGACACCACGCCTCGTTCGTGGGGATGTGGTGGAAGCGCACGCGCCGGCCCAGATCGCCTTTCTTGACGCCGCCGGCCAGCAGTTGCTCGCCCACGATGCGCTCGTAGTTGCCGTTGGGCACGTTGATGTGCACCAACTCGCGCGGCGCGATCTCCTTGACGATCGCGGCGATGTTCGCCGGCACCGTGTGGTACTTGTCGGGGAAGGAGATGCCCTCGGGCCGCGGCCAGCTGAACCAGGTGCCGCTGTGCCGCTCCCACTCGGCGGGGAAGCTCCAGCCCGCCTCGCGCGGCGTGCCCGACAGGATCTTGGGTCGCTTGGTTGCCATCGTCACACGCCGAAGCGCTGCGTGATGCCGCCGTACGCGTCGATGCGTCGGTCGCGCAGGAATGGCCAGTGCGTGCGCGCGAACTCGACCTTGTCGAGGTCGGCGGGCAGCACGACCACTTCCTCCTTGTCGATGCTGGCGCGATGGACGATCTGGCCGTTGGGTTCGGCCATGAAGGACTGGCCCCAGAACTGGATGCCGTCGGCGTGCACGGGCTGCTTGTCGAGGCCGAGGATGTGCTCGTGGCCGATGCGGTTGGGTGCCACCACGTAGCAGCTGTTCGCCACGGCGTGCGAGCGCTGGATCAGCTCCCAACTTTCGTGCTGCGCTTTGCCGTACTCGGCCTTCTCGCTCGGATGCCAGCCGATGGCGGTCGGGTAGAAGAGGATCTCCGCGCCCTGCAACGCCGTCAGGCGTGCGCCTTCCGGATACCACTGGTCCCAGCAGATCAGCACGCCGATCTTGGCGTGCTT
>Ga0172367_10001224_pt1 | contig 38051 bp, 38 predicted proteins | sample Lak10m_FD_114542 | JGI IMG/M metagenome (GOLD analysis project Ga0172367, IMG submission 114542) | Freshwater microbial communities from Kabuno Bay, South-Kivu, Congo - kab_022012_10m | ecosystem: Environmental > Aquatic > Freshwater > Lake | place: Democratic Republic of the Congo: South-Kivu... | reverse complement strand
TATGCTCTGCCAGATGAAAATACCATACGCATCATTTCTGCGCGCAAACCAACCAAAAGAGAGGAAACCTACTATGCGTAGAGAATATGATTTCAGTCAGGGAAAACGGGCAAACAATATACCGCATCTTGCCAAATTGCAGGCTGAAAACTCGAAAGGTAAAGTTCGCATCACAACCTACCTTGACACCGACGTGCTTGATCTACTGAAAGCCCGTGGCGAATCAGAAAACAAAGGTTATCAAACTGTATTGAATGAACTTTTACGGAAACAATTTGAAACTGAAAAACCTCTGGAAGAGATACTGCGCAAAGTAATCAGAGAGGAATTGAAGAAAGCGGCTTAAGTAAACTTCTTCGGAGAAAGACGGTTTTTCTCGATACTGCGGATGAATGCGGTATTACTCTTGTCATGAGCGAAATCATTTCAAGAGATTGTGACAGCAGATGCTTTGAGGGTACAAAAAATTTAAATAGTAGCGACAGGGCGACAGGAAAGAACAATCATGAATGATGCCAATACCGCTGTTATAGAGAAAATCAAAAAATTACTCGCGCTGGCTAATTCCAGTAATGAACATGAAGCGGCTCTTGCCGCTGGTCACGCACAACGTTTGCTTTCAGAACACAATCTGGCAATGGCAGATATAGATGCTGCTCACAAGCCGGATAAAGCTGAAAAGATCGAAACTGAAGTGCCGAAGACTCTCCCCAAATGGTTGCGCCACTTGAGCGCCGGAGTCAGCAGCGCCTTTGATTGTCAGACTGTTCATTACCCGGCAACCGGGAAAATGCTGTTTATCGGTGTTGGAGCTGATGTGGAGATTGCCAGCTATACCTTTTCATATCTGAACCGCGTTGTCCGTAAGCTCTGCAGCAGCTACTTGCGGCATCATGTCAGCGACAGGATCATTGGCAGAAACCGTGAATTGATGAAACAGTCGTATCTGTTGGGAGCTGCCAGCACCATAACCGGTCGTTTGCGTGAGCAGAAGATTCAGACACCGGTTACAACCGGTGCATTGGTTCCGGTTAAAGAGGGATTGATCAAGCAGGCGATGAGTGAAATTGGTAATCTTCGCACTGTCCGGAGCCGTAAGAGCTATGTTAATGCTGATGCATACGGCAAAGGTCAGGCTGATGGTCGGAAGGTAGGGATTCATAAAGCGGTTGGTGGTGGAGGCGCCAAAGTAGGGTTAACAGAATAGCAAAAAAACTTGTGGCATCTGATTTGTACGTCAACCTTTTTGAATACCTTGTTTTGGTTTAATCCTTTGATTTCTTAACAGTTCTCCAGTTACCCCGTCTATCGAACTGCCGTTTTTTGTCACCTAACTATGACATTTTGCCGCCAGCAGAACAGTTCCCAACGGGGGATAATAGACTGTAAAACAAGTAATTTAAGTATCTTGACCGAGTTTTGTTTTTTTGGTCTTGAAATTGCTAAAAGATATGGTAACGTCTCAAACAACGCTCTCACATAGTAGAGCATAACCAACGAAAGGAGTACATTATGTTAAACAAGCTTCGTAGCAAAAAAGGTTTTACCCTCATCGAGCTGTTGATCGTTGTTGCGATCATCGGTATCCTGGCAGCAATCGCTATCCCGTTCTTCGGCGACCAGGCAATCAAAGCAGGCAACTCGGCAGCAAAAAGCGATTTGAAGAACTTCAAATCCATACTTGTTGGTTCCCATGCTGATGACTCTGGCTATTTTTACAATTAATTCTATACTTCGCTGCGCATAATTAAATAAGGAGACATTACAATGAAAAACACCATTAAATCGCTTTTAGTAATTTCTTTAGTACTTGCAGCTTCCAGTGCATTTGCTGGCGTAATTTCACCAGGCACAACATATTCTATCGGCAGCACACAGCCAACCGTGTTCAAGACATCACCAAAAGTTACTATTGTTACCGATTTGACTGCGGGAACATCAGCAACAGCCTGGGTTGGTAACTCATTACACCTATCAGGTCTTAACAAAGCAAAGGGTCTTATGTACGGCACCAGCAGTGATGATCCAGGGACTTATTCAAAGAACTTGTCTGGCACTAGTGCACTCCCAACAGCAATAACAGCATTGTCAGCAATGACCCAAGAACAATAGAATTTTTCACATCAGAAAGGAAAGGAGGGGAGGGAACTCTCCTCCTTTTTTGTTTATGATACCTTTAGCAGTTGCAACATTACGCGGTTTCTTGCGTGATCGGATTTTTCAGGGGATTATGGTCATATCCTCTCTTTTTCTGGTGATTCCTGCTATCAGCAACATTTCAATCCGCCAGATTTCCGAGATGTCCATCAGTCTTTCACTTTCCCTAGTTTCCTTTGTCCTTCTGCTCCTGGCCGTATTTCTGGGGGGCACAACCTTGTGGCGCGACATAGAGCGGCGCTATACCTACAGCGTGCTGGGTCTACCCATTTCACGGAGCGATTATTTGCTGGGACGTTTTTTTGGGGTAACACTCTGCCTCATTCTTGCTTCCATAGTGTTAAGCCTTGGAGCATTGATAGCAATCACCATGGTTGCAAACGCCTATCCACCAGACCGTCCCATTATGTGGCTTAACATTGCCATGGCGTTTTCATTTGATACCCTTAAATATATCCTTCTCGTTGCTCTGGCGTTCTTGTTTTCATCCATAAGCACCTCTTTCTTCCTACCGGTATTCGGGACGATCTCTTTTTTCTGGCTCGGCACGGTATCGCAACAGGTGTATGACTACCTCCACTCGCCTCTTGGCGCGGCAACATCTCCTGTTGTCAGAAATGCGGCAACATTACTCTATTATGTCATCCCTAACTTCACCCCGTTTAATCTGAAAAGCCAGGCTATTTACTCCCTGAATCTTTCTCTCAATGGTGTCTGGCTGACATCGGGTTACTTTGTGCTTTTGGTGACTATTCTGCTGACATTGGCATGCACTATTTTCTCCCGGAGGGAATTTCAGTGAAACGCTGGGCGCTATTGGTTCCTGCTGTTTCGCTTTACTTCCTGCTGGTACCCTCACTGGCGCACTATCTTACAACCGAGCACCAAAAAATTGCCATCTCATTTCCGGCGACAAAAAATGTTCTCAAGGCTGTTTCCCTTGATCAAGGGTTCTTGATTGGGGAGTACATGGTCGTGAAGGTCATAACCTTTTTCGGCGGACGCTCAACTCCTGATGCTCAACCCCTAAAACAGGGCGATTACGCGATTATGTACCGCAATTTGGATGTCGCCACAGCACTTGATCCGTATAACAATGATGCCTATTACTTTGCCCAGGCAACATTTTCCTGGGAAGTTGGCGAATTTGCCGGGACAAATCAGTTGCTGGAATATGGCATGAAGTACCGTACCTGGGATCACTACCTCCCATATTTCGTCGGATTTAACTATTCTTATTTTTTGAAAGATCCTTCAAGTGCCGTCAAGTATTACCAGAAAGCTGCTGAAATCTCTGGCGATGGGCTTTTCATGAGCCTTGCCGGGCGCAATTTGTACGAAAGCGGCCGGACTGCCGAAGCAATGGCGTATTGCAAGATTATGATCGATTCCACAAAGAATGAATCGATCAGACGCTTTTTAAAAAAGCGCTTTAAAGCATTATCGGCGGTCAGAAAAATCGAGCAGGCACGGGAGCAGTTCCGTACTCAATCCGGCATTGAGCCAATAACCATTAGGCAGCTCTCGTCTTCCGGTCTGTTGAAAGAATTACCGGTTGATCCTTACGGCGGAACTTTTTTTATTGATAACAAGGGCTTGGTACGAACTACCAGCAATTTTACTGAAGGCTGGAATAAAAATGGGAATAAAGATAAGCATTAATTGAGATCAACGAGGTTATCAGATGGCTGTTATAGAAATTGATAAGCTTTCGAAAATTTACAAGGGTAAACGAGGGGGAAAAATTGCCGCACTGACCGAACTTGACCTGTCTCTTGAACAAGGCGAAGTCTTTGGTTTTCTCGGCCCCAATGGCGCAGGCAAGAGTACGACTATCAAGCTTTTAATGGGGTTGATTAAGCCAACTTCAGGAACTGCCGCGATTAATTCTATTCCGATTTCATCCACCGAAGCACGGAAAAATGTCGGATTTCTTCCGGAAAATCCTGCTTTTTATGACTACCTGACAGCTGAAGAGTATCTCGGTTTTGTTGGCAGCCAGTTCGGGATAAAAGGAGAGCATCTCAAACAACGCTGCGAGGAATCCCTCAAACTGTTTGACCTTTGGGAAGCCCGTAAACGCCCGATGCGTGGTTATAGCAAAGGGATGGTACAGCGACTTGGACTGGCACAGGTAGTGGTACATGACCCTGAAATTTTGATACTGGATGAACCGATGAGTGGACTCGATCCATTGGGACGCGCTTTGGTCAAGGATGTTATAAAAAAGCTGAAACAGCAGGGGAAAACCATTTTTTTCAGCACGCATATTACAGCGGATGTGGAACAGGTTTGTGACCGGGTTGGCGTTATCCTTAAAGGTGAACTAAAAACAGTTGAAAAGATTGAAACTATTCTTACAACCGGGATTAGTGGCTATCATCTTCGTATCAGAAATCAGGATGGCACTATAACAGAAAAAAACGTTGGGGCAGAGTTGTTGTCCTCCACCATCAACTGCATTGAGAAGGAAGGGCGGATTGTGTCGTTGATTGAACCCATACGCAAAGATCTGGAGCAGTTTTTTCTCGATATTGTAAAGGCGGGGTGATGCTTCAGAGACGTTCTCAAATCCTGCTTATTATATTAGTCGCCGTGGCTGTTTTTTACCCCACGTTTTTTGCCGAATTCTGTCGTGTCGATGACCTGCAGATGGTCAGTTCTCTCAAAAGTATTCAGCACATTTCTTTCAAAGATATATTCATTCCTGGCGCCAGCGGCGGTCTTTACTACCGGCCGTTGATCCACGTCAGCTTCCTGCTGGATCGTTTTGTTTTCGGCATTGACAGTTTCACCATGCATTTTCACAATCTTGTCTTACACACACTTAATGCCATTTTGCTTTACGGCATTGCGCGTAAGGTGGGTAAATGGATTTCTGTAACAAGCCCTTACATGCCGTTCGTAGTTGCGCTACTATTTTTATTGCATCCGATTACAACAGAATCTGTAAATTGGGTTTCAGGGCGAACAGATATTCTTGCAGGTACTTTTTTGCTGGCAAGCACAAGCCTGATTTTTAACTATCTGGAGAGTGGCAAGCGCATATCTTTGTACACTGCTCTTGCCCTTTTTATCTGCGCTGTGCTTACCAAGGAATTTTCTCTTGCCTTTTTACCCGGCTTTGTCTGGTTATCGGCTTACCGCAATTCTTTTCGCTCTTCAGCAAAAACATGGCTCATGCTTGCTCTTCTTGGCACAGTAGCGGTCGGACTGTTTTTTATGCTGCGTTCCATGGCTTTCAGCTCCAATGCAACGCCAATATCAACAACATTGATGATTATTTTCAACACACCGAAGCGCTCCCTGCAATTGGTGCTTACAGCCATTGGATTTTATGTAAAAAAACTTTTTATACCGATGCCGCTCAATTTTGCAATTTATGAAGTTAATGCTCTCTACGAATTAGCAGCCTGGCCGATACTGGCATTGCTCGGCTATATTGCATGGAAAAGAACTCTTTTATCAATTCTGTTTATATCTGGAATCCTTCTCGCCTCGCCAGCGTTAGTTATTGTATTTAATCAGGTCGCCTGGACACCATTCGCAGAGCGTTACCTATATCTCCCAGCTGCCTTCGTGACTCTCTCTACAACGTATTACTTACAGACACACATTGATTTCCCGAATAAATGCAGCAAGTCAATAATCGTAATTGCACTCATTACACTATTTGCCGGAGTCACATTTCAACGAAACTGGACATGGAAAACAGCCTATACGATTGTTGGCGATACAATACAGAAATCACCGGAGAGTAGCGAGATGAAATTTGTCTACGCTGCCATCCTAGTTGAACGTGGAGAGCACGAAAAGGCACGGGGAATCTTGACGACTGTCAAATCGCCTCCCGGAATTTTTTATGAAGAGCGTGGAGATCTTATAGAAGTTGATATACTTGAGCGAGAGGGTAAGCGGGATAACGCAATTACACAACTTGAATATGTTCTTAAGAGTTCCGGTAACAAGTCAGCAAAAGCACTGAATGCACTACTTGAAAGATATTTGGAAGAAGAAAAGAGGACAAATTATACAACAACCTTATTTTATAGACATAAAACGTTGAATGCACGAAAGAAGCTTTTCCGCCTAACCCATGATGCGACGATTTTATACGATTTAGCCAATGATTCACTTATATTGGGTGATCGCCAAAAAGCAAAAACGTATTTCCGGCTGGCTTCTGGTAATATTCCTTTGAAAGACCTAAAAAATGAACGTTCCAAAACAATGCTACAAAGCTTGAATTCAAAAAATTAGGTCTATCAATTCACTTGCGCCGCCACCACCTGTTTCTGCAACGATGCTGAATCATCACAGACCCGCTAAATAGAGACTGATTTCTCTTGACGATTCAGATAAAAATCAGATAATTATCATACAATAAAACAATAAGGAGTTGTATGCCATGGGCGCCCTTCTCGAACGATCCAGTCAAGCTGTTTCTGTTACTGAAGTTTCCCGTTCTGCCAAGACAATTTTTGATCGTCTCTCCAGCGGAAAACAGGAGAAATATGTTGTCATGCGGAATAATGAACCGGCCGCAGTTATGATGCCTGTTGCTGTATACGAGGCAATGATGGATGAATTGGATGATCTGCATATACAAATGACAGCGCGCGTACGACTGCAATCTTTTGACTCCTCTAAAGCAATAACTCATGATGAGATGCTAAAAAGATTTGCTGGTGAGGATGAAACGTGATCTGGCGCGTGCTGTATCACCACGAGGTCGCCAATGATCTGGATGGGCTGGGGAGGTATCAGGCTCGTGCTGTGCTTAAGACGATTGAAGCCCGGATTCGCGACGGAGAACCGGAAAAAACCGGCAAACCTCTTGCTGGTGAACTTGCCGGTTGTCGCCGTATTCGCACTGGTGATGTGCGTATTGTCTATCGCGTCAATGCCGAAATAATTGAAGTTTTGATTGTGGCAGTCGGGCCACGTCGCAATGATGAAGTGTATCGGACAGCTCGCAAACGGGTTTGAAACAAATGTTGGTAATCAAGCACCGAGGAGGCATGGAATGGGTACTTTGGCGCTTAAAGCAGATGAGCGAGTCAGAAACATACATATTGATGATTATGTGATTGCAGTGGATCTTATGGATGGCAGAAGCATATCTGTGCCACTAATCTGGTATCCACGGCTTGCCAGTGCAACACAAAAAGCTCGCGAAAACTGGCAGACCAGTGGAGGCGGGTACGGTATCTACTGGCCTGATATTGATGAAGACTTGAGTACGGAAGGGCTCTTGCGCGGGGCTCCTGCACCGAGAAACGCAACTCGTTAGTCGATATAATAATTACTGCAACGCACTGAATAAACCTAAAAAACATTTGAAACAGAGTGCGCACAGAGTACACGGAGAAAATCAGAGGAGCTACAAGCAATTCCTCCGTGCTCTCCGTTTCTCCGTGTTATTCAACTGCCGTTTTCAGGATAAATAATCTTGTACTTTAGCGCCACTCCAGATATACTTGTACAACTAAAAGGACAAGGGGTGCGCTATGCGAGTGGTAAATTTTTCAGAGGCACGGAACCATCTTAAGCATGTATTCGATCAAACCATCGCGGATGCAGATTTTACTATTATTTCACGCCGTGACTCACCAAATGCGGTGCTGATGTCCCTTGACACGTTCAACAGTCTGATGGAGACGGTACATCTACTTAAGACACCTGCCAATGCAATTCACCTATCTGAATCAATAGAACAGTTCCACTCGGGAAAATTAATAGAGGGAACGCTGACAAATGATTGAGCGTCTCGCATGGACGCATGCTGCCTGGGATGACTATCAGTATTGGCAAACCCAAGACAAAAAGACGATTAAACGTATTAATATTCTGATACAGGACACCATGCGCACCCCTTTTGAAGGGATTGGGAAGCCGGAGCCTTTAAGGGAAAATCTTTCCGGTTTCTGGTCGCGACGCATGGATGAAACAAATCGACTGGTCTATGCCATTGACGGAACGAATCTGGTCATTATCGCCTGTCGGTATCATTATTGATGATTTTTTACAAATTTAACTACAACAATCCCCTGTAATCACAATGCAGAGCCTCTGCCAGTTTTTTAGATCGTTCTTTCCCCACACTACGCTTACCTCGTTCCATTTCAGAAATATGACGCTGCGGTATTCCAGTAAGAGCGGCAAGCTGCATTTGAGTTAAACCTTCCCGGAGACGATAACCACTTAACATTGTCCCGACTTCATTCCCTTTAAACTCCGGGAAAACTTCACGCCATGGAATGCTGTCAACCGACTCCATAATTCCTATTGTTGATGCATAGTTACGAAGCTTCTGCAATTTTTCAGTTGAACCTACAAAACGAGCACTATCAATATGGAGCTTTTTCGTGCGTTCCAACATATTGAACCTCCACTAGCTTAACCTTCTTGTCAAACTCTTTCCAAACAGCAACATAAGTAGGATTACCTTTCTTCAGGTGGCAATGGTGGATCCCATCTGCCAGTTTTCCATAATTCGACCAGTCACCACGAACCGGACCAGAAACTTCAATATTATATGTAAGCGCAAAGAGGATTTTTTGCACACTCTTTGGCAATTTGATTTTCTGTTTTTCAGCTTTTCTTGAATAAGTTACACTCCATGTCATGGATTATACCTTTTTTGTGTATAAATGCAAATTGAATTTATGATGCTTAAAATTGACTTCATGATAATTACAATTTCATCTCCTGCTTCTGCAACCGTTTGTAATAAAAATTCTGACCGTACAATACCGCCACCGGATTGTGACCAGTCACCCGGTCTTTTACCACCAGCGTTGTCACCGGCGCTTTTGAGTGCTTGTTAAAAAGCATGTCATGTCCCACGCATAAGCCGACAATTATATTCATGTCTGTTCCGAGCTGATTGCAGATTTCCGCCTGGGCAATCGGGTTGCACGCCGGCTCAAAAGTCCCCGGGCGAACTTTGTCGCTTTCCTGTAGCCCCAATTCCAGTTTGTCAATACTCCCCGCCTTGCAACAGACGCTTTGTGGCTCCAGCCCCTGTGCTTTCAAAATCTGGCTTAATCGCTCGGTCTCTTCCAGCATTCCAATGCAGGTTGCAATCCCAATTTTTTTGTACCCCATCAATTTTGCAAAGGCGATTGTGTCTTCAACTCTTGTCCAGCGGGCGTTTATGGCATCACTCCCAGGAGTCGGCTGATAGCAGAGACCTTCCACCCGAGCGGCTACAAAGGCAATTCGCGCATCTTCGCTGTCGCCACGATATTCATCAAATGAGTTCTTAACCAGATCTGAATAACAATCAGAGGGGCAATTCCCCGGACGAGCCGGCGCTGTGACAGGATCACCACTCCAGCAGTTGGTTGTTCCACGGTTTTGCCATACTGCGGAGCATTTTGAACACGAAACGGTTTTATTGTCGGACATGGGTGTCTCCTCTTATGTGGATTAAATTTGATGGCTTCGCAAAAAGTCCATCTGCTTCGTTACGCTCATCTTTCGTCACTGCAGCGTAGATTGTAGCTACGCTTCATTCCTCAAGATTCGCAAGCCTTGCATCTGGAGCTTTTCTGCTTTGCCATTTAATTCGCGAGTGGATTAAATTTGGAAGACCTGGTCGATTCGTCCCGCTTTCGGATCATTGTCAACTGCCAGTTGCTCCATTAATCCTTCCATAGTCTTCTGCAGCGGTTTTGAGGAAAGCTGGCGCACCATATTCCATGCGTTTTCCTCGGAACGTCCAGGTTCGGTTGCCTGGGCGATCCCTCCGGTTGTGGAGTGGGTGAGGCTGAAAAAGTCTGCTAAAGAGATAATGGCTGTCAAAAATGGATCTACGGTGGCAAGTTCCGATGTGTGGTGATAGGAGATGCAATCGCAGTAGGATGGGGGGAAGTTCCAGCGTTGTGCAAGGCAAAGCCCTATTTCACTGTGGGTTGTGGAGAATACTTCCGATTCAGCTTCGTATGTGGTGTACGGCTGACCATTAATCTGGGCGAGCATTTCTGCATACTCTTCCCGGTAATAAGAACCGAGAAAAACTTTGCCGATGTCGTGTATGATGCCGACCATGTAAGCTTTTTCCCGATCCTGATACCCGACCATCCCTGCGAGACGCTGTGAGATAAAACCGACATCAAAGGAATGTTTCCAAAACATATTGATGTCAAAGGATGCTGGTTTACTCTTGAATGAATCGACAAATGAGTCTGTCAGAATTAATTCACGAACCTTATTGAAACCGATATACAATAGCGCCCGCTTGACGGAGTTTATTTCAGCGCCATGCCCATAAAGCGGCGAGTTGACAACCCGTATGACCCGGGCTGCCAGTACCTGATCCGATAGGATGAGATCTGCTACGGTGTCCGGTTCGGTGGATGGATCATCAAGAAGTGTTACGACTTTTGAAACAATTGCCGGAATGGCTGGCAGATCATCAACCTGTTTCACCATTTTACGGGCGGCAATCATCATTGTTACTTTATCCACAAAAACCCCTTTTTAATTTCTATTCCAACTCTTTTTTCCAATCTTCAACTTTTTTCTGATATTCGTGCAGTAATTTCAGGGCAACTTTATGCTCCTTTGCTTCTGCAACGATGTGAACAGTTGGGAGATACTGATCGGGAAGAACAAGAACCCAGTCGTTATTAAACTGTACCTTTATTCCATCAATAAAGGTTGCTTCTTTTTCAAGGCTGTCTTCGCTCATCTTGCGCATGATGCCACCTTTCATCTCCCAGGCGCATGAGATAGAGTTCTGCAGGTATGAGCGGGACGGTAGTTCTGCAACAAGTTTTGAAAATGGTATGCCGCGCAAAGCCCCAAGTTCTATAAGTTTGACCACGGCAAACATACCATCAAAGGCAACCTGAAAACGGGGGAATATGAAGCGACCATCGATTGTTCCTGATAGCTGGAGTTGAGAAGAGCCTGCGGCTTCCAACATGGCGCGATCACTGCTTTTTGTGCGAACCACCTGGCACCCTTTTTCTCCTGCCATTGTTTCAATGATTGACGGTGCCTGAACCGGTATGGATATTTCTCCTTTTTGACCGCTTTCCAAGGTCAGATGGGTAACAAGCGACAACAGTTCCACGCCGCTTATTTCTCTTCCGGTTTCGTCCAGGACTGTTATCGCTTCGGCGCTTGGATCGAGCCAGACACCGATATTTGCACCGAGTGAACTGACTATTTTGGAGAGCTGATCCAGAGCTTCACGTCTGCTTTTAACCTGTTGTACTCCCCGCTGTTCATCAACGTAAGCATTAAGGGCAATAACAGCGCAGCCGAGTTCGTTGAGTATGGGGGGGAGAATCTGACTGGATGTGGAAAAATTGAAGTCTATTACAACGGTCCATGCCGCTTTTTTTACCGTATCCCTGTTGATGGCGCGCAGAAATCCTTCCCGGTAAAAATCAGCAACATTATTGATGTCTGTCAATGCGCCAGGTTCGCTGTGATGGGCGCGGCGGAAGTTTTCCTTGTAAAATATGCGTTCTACATTTTTTGCCATGCTGCTTGAAAAATCAAGTCCGTCATTGTCGAGAAAAACGATCTCCATCGCTGCCGGATCATCGGGAGATTGTCGGAAGTGAAAACCACCGACTTCACCAAATGTTTTCAGTTTGTAGCGGAGCATTGGAAGGGCTGTCATCTTCATATCCCGCACATTGACGCCGGCGGATAGAATTCCCCCCACAAAGCAGCGTTTGAGCATACGGGAAGCGCGGTTTGAATCACGACCGCCAAGCACAAAGCTCCCTTTGGGAAGCATTGTGCCGTAGGCGCAGCCGAGCTTTGCCACAAATTCAGGGGTTAGCTCCACGTTTGAAAGTCCGCGAATTATTGCCCCTTCAAAGAGTGATTTTTTCCACTTGTCACCCCATATCATGTTTGCGGTAACGGTTGCTCCTGCTTCGATGGTTTTACGGGGCCAGATTTTTACGTCGGTTTTTATGGTCGATTCATCACCGACTGAACTGTTGTCAGCGACAATGACACCTTCTTCCAGGGTTGCTCCCTGACCAACTCTTACGTTGGAACAGATGACGCTGTCGGTGATTTTTGCGCCTCGTTTTATGTAGGCATTATCCCAGATGACACAGCGATGGAGTTTTACTCCCGGCTCAATGGTGCAGTTGCTCCCGATTACCGAATCCTTTATCCGTACATCGCCAAGAATCTGTGAGTTATCCCCCACGACAACGGTTCCCTCTACCCCGGAAGGGTGCTCGAGGTTTACATCAAGACCGAGCCGCAGGTCTTTTCCCACAAGATCCTGTTTCGGCTCGTCAATCTTCAGATTTATCTTTCCTTTGAATATGTCATGGTACGCTTCGCGGTACGAATCGGTATTTCCGATGTCACGCCAGTATCCTTTTGCCGTGTAGCCAAAAAGAGCATCCTGTGCAGCGAGCATTCGTGGAAAAAGATCCTGGGAAAAATCAAAGTTTTCAGTTGCAGGGATGTAGGATAGAATTTCCGGCTCCAGAACATATATGCCGGTGTTGATTGTGTCAGATATGACCTCCCCCCAACCCGGCTTTTCCAGAAACTGGGTAATCCGTTTTTGCTTGTCCGTAATTACGACTCCAAACTGTAGCGGATCTTTTACGGATGTGAGAGTTATGGTTGCCTTTGCGTTGTTCTCCTCGTGGAAATCAATCACTTTTTTCAGATTGAAATCAGTCAAAAGGTCGCCGCTTATAACCAGGAAGCGCTCATCAAGATATTTTTCCGCAGCTTTCACAGCCCCGGCTGTTCCCATATCCTGCAAAGGTGTTACATAAGTTATCTTCACGCCAAAATCAGAGCCATCCCGGAAGAATTTTTTGATAACATCCGGCTGATGGTATAACAGCATGACAAGATCGGTTATTTCATGTTTCTTGAGCAACTCAACAATGTGCAGCATGATAGGGCGATTGAATAACGGTATCATCGGCTTTGGCAGACTGCTGGTGAGCGGCTGGATGCGAGTGCCAAAGCCACCCGCCATAATGACAGCTTTCATCGGAATCTCCTTTTTATCAACTTCCAAAACAAAGCGTCATCATTGATTTGAAAGTGGCATATATCAAAACAGAGCATTAAATTTTGAGGCTAATTTTTCCCTTTTTTTGCCAGTACACGGGCAATTTCCTGTTTAAGCTCCGTTAGATCTCCTGATTTCACCACATATCCGTCTGCAAGCCATGCGGAAAAGTCGTCTTTGTAACAGGAAAAGGCAGAGCATAGAATCACCGGCATATCGTGCCGCTCCTTTACCAACTGCTGCAGAAGCTCGATTCCGCTTTCATTTTTCAACTTGATGTCAAGGAGCGCCAGGTCAAACCTGGCATTCTGGAGCCGTTCAGTCGCTTCGCCAATGCTTGCGGCAGTCACAACCTCATATCCTTCATCCTTCAGCTCTTCCGAATATAACAACCTGATATTTGCTTCATCATCAACTATCAGCAGTCTGCTCATTACTATCCTCCTTGGATATTGGAAGTGTGATCATATAGGTTATCCCTCCTCCCGGAGGGGCTATAACGACCAGCGGAATATTCTGTTTGTCAAGCATGGTGCGGCATAATGCAAGTCCAAGCCCACTCCCCATGTCGTGGGTTATTGAAAATGGGGTCAGCAGCATTTCAAGTTCGTCTGGTGACACTACCCTTCCCTTGTCTTCGATGCGAAGCTCTATTCCTGATTCATGAAGCGCAAGTGAGACTGTTATGGTCTCGCCGTTTCTACCGTCGCAGTCGTTATGTATCAAGGCGCGAATACAGTAGGAAATCTGTTTTATGTCCATATAGGCAAACGGTAGCTCTGGCACGGGAGTAAAAAGGCAGGTGCTGTTTTTCTCTAACAGTAATTCCTGTAAATCGCGTATGGCTGTTTCCACGACCTGGTTGATATCCCAAAAATCGCAGGTCGGGTATAATGAGTCGGAATAATTGAGTATTTCATCCAGCACGCTTTCCAGATGCACTGTTTCACGCACAATTGATTCTATGAAATCCCTTTTTGGGTCATCTTCCCCGGAAGCCTTCAGAATGGAGCGGGCAAAACCGCCGATAACCATGAGCGGATTACGGATGGAGTGGGCAATGCTGGAGGTTATGCGACCGACAAGCGCCATTTTCTCCATTTTTACGATTAGTTCCTGCTGCTCTTTCATTTTTACATTGGCTGATTTGACCCGATCCAGTTCAACCTGCAGCCGGTCGTAAAGGGAAGCACGCTCAATGGCAAAGGCAACCGGGAATGAAAATGTTTCAAGGGAGTGCATATCTTCGGGAGTTATGGGACGTCTGGTTATGCAGTTGTCGGCGATAATCATCCCAATACGGCGATGTCGCGAAACAAGCGGCATGAGGAGGAATGTGTCAACACCTAGCAGTGCCGCAAAAGCAGGTTCAATCTCTGGATGGTAAAACGCATTTTCAACAAGAACAGGATGATTTGATTCCAGTGCTTTTACAAAAAAATTGTCGTGATTGGAAAGGTCAACGGTCATCTTCTCCAGAATGTCATGGAACTTTGCACGCTCACTGTTCAGCTTGTTGGCGCGGAAATTCTGCGCCAGAGTTTTGAGATCCATGTCGCTGCTGGCAATTTCACCCCAAAGCTGACTCGCCTCCTCAAGATGGCGCGGTCCGATTGCCAGATGCCCTTGAAGCAGAGTGCGCTCCTTGTTGGTTAGGAGTAGGAACGCCCGGTTCATGCCAAACCCTTTTCCGGCTGTTATGGCGGTCAGGGCGACGGAAAGGACTTCATCTATATCAACCGAGCTTTGCAGAACAGAACCGAGCTCGTGCAGGAAGCGAACCTGAAGTGTCTGGTTGTCGAGAAATGATGCGAGGGATTGAATCTGACTTTTCTGGCGCTGAAACTCTGAAAAAAAGAGGGGTAATATTGTTGAAAGGGGGTGATGATTGTTTTCCTTGAACTGCTGGAGATCTCTTTGAAAACGGTCGCAATCGGAACATTTTTCAATCAGGCGGCGTTCCCGGGAAAGGAGTAATTCTTCGTCCCCATCCTGTATGTATGGGCAATCATCCGGCGTGATAATATCCTTGTCCCAACAACACTCCCAATCCATTTAAATCTCCGCTGTTTGTAGAATCTACAACCAGTTATTTGACCTGCCAGGTCGTGCCATTGGCAGAATCAAGCAACTGAACTCCCTTTTCAAGGAGCAGATCACGTATTTCATCGCTCCGTTTGAAATTTTTCGAGCTTCGAGCCTCGGCGCGCTCTGCTATCAATGCTTCAATCTCTTGAGTGGTTATCTGAATCTGACCGACTTTTGCATCTTTTATTTCCGCAAGCCATGATGCCGGAGCTGTGTTGAAAATTCCGAGCACTCCTCCCGCTTCATCAAAAAGATGACGTATCCGGGCAATGAGAGATATTTCAATCGGTGTTATTTCTGTAATTTCCGCCAGGAAACGGTTTGTTCCCCGCACAAGCTCAAACAGGAGACCGAGTGCCTGGGCAGTATTAAAATCATCGTCCATTGCCTCCAGAAAGCGGGGGATAAACTGCCCGCTCTTTTCCTGCAGATCAAGTCCGGCTGCAGACAACGCCGCTGTTGGCGGAAAATCACGGGGCGATGATGTCCCGTTCAATATCTCGTCAAGTGATGCAAGAGTGGAGTAAATCCTTTCCAAACCGGTCTGGGCATCGTTAAGATTCTGGTCGCAAAAATCTATGGGCGAACGGTAATGGGCTGAAAGTATGAAAAAACGGAGGGTTTCAGGGTGATAGTTTTCCAGCACTGTGCGAATGGTGAAGAAGTTACCGAGCGACTTGCTCATTTTTTCGCTGTTGATATTCACAAAGCCGTTATGTAGCCAGTAACGAACAAATTGGCAGCCGTTGGCGGCTTCGGACTGGGCAATTTCATTTTCGTGATGAGGGAAAACAAGATCCTTGCCACCTCCGTGAAAATCAAAGGTTTTGCCAAGGAACTTCATGCTCATGGCGGAACATTCGATGTGCCAGCCGGGACGCCCTTTTCCCCATGGTGATTCCCACCACGGCTCGCCCGGTTTGGAACTTTTCCAGAGCGCAAAATCCATTGGGTTCCGTTTTTTTTCTCCGACTTCTACTCGCGCTCCAGCTTGCATTTCCTCAAGATTTCTGCCGGAAAGCTTCAGATATCCCGGAAATGTTTCCACTGCGTAGTAAACATCACCTTCCGATTCGTAGGCGTGTCCTTTGGCAATCAAGGTTTCAATAATCGATATGATGCCGTCAATATGATCCGTTGCTTTTGGCTCGACAGTCGGTCTGGCAAGATTGAGGCGACCCATATCCTCGTCAAAAGCCTGGATATAACGATCTGAAATGGTGCGATAGTCAACCCCTTCAGCATTGGCGCGATTGATTATCTTGTCGTCAATATCAGTATAGTTGCGCACATATATGACATCATAGCCGGCGTATTTAAGATAGCGGTAAATAACATCAAACACCACGTTTGCGCGGGCATGACCGATGTGGCAGTAGTCATAAACCGTAACTCCGCAAACGTACATCCCGACTTTACCAGGATGTAACGGAACAAAAATTTCTTTTTCACCTGTTAACGTATTATAAACGCGCAATGCCATCTGACCGGCTCCTGTCTTAATTATGTTGCGTATTGTGCCTTTTTTTAACTCTGTTGGCAAGTGATGAGGTCACAGCCGCCTGTTTTTAAGCTTCAAAACGACCTGCACAGTCACTTTGATCGCCGCGAATCTTCTCAACCGCATGATCCATCACTCCCCATACTGCCGACAGATTTTCCAGAGCTCCCTTCGGGCTGCCGGGGAGATTGATAATGAGTGAGTTGCGCCGAATGCCAGCGGTTGCCCGTGAAAGCGCAGCCATTCGGGTGATTTCAAGACTTTTAAGGCGCATCAGCTCGCCAATGCCTGGAATCATGCGGTCGCAAACTTTCATGGTTGCTTCCGGTGTGACATCGCGGGGGGAGACGCCGGTTCCTCCGGTTGTCAGAATCAGTTCGGCAACATCACGGTCACCCCAATCGCACAAGGTTGCAACAATCTGATCGTATTCATCAGGAATAACAAGGGTCAGGCTGGTCTGTACGCCGTGTTCGGCAAGCCACGACATCAGTGCAGGACCGCTTTCATCGATCCGCTCTCCGCGAGCCCCTTTGTCACTCAATGTAAGAATGGCAGCTTTCATTGTTCTCTCCTTTGGTATACGCCGCTTTTCCCACCCTCTTTATACAGGAGACGAATGGTGCTGATGCTGATCGATTTATCACACCCTTTACACATATCATAAATTGTCAATGCCGCAACGGTTGCGCCGGTCATCGCTTCCATTTCCACCCCGGTACGCTCAAAAGCCTTGACAATGCAATTGACAGATATGCTGGATGAATCCGGCAAAGTCTCGAAATCTACCGTTACATGGTGGAGGGAAAGTGGGTGGGATAGGGGAATCAGCTCCGATGTTTTTTTGACAGCCTGAATACCGGCAAGCCTTGCAACAGCGAGTACGTCACCTTTGGCGATTGTGCCGCCTGTAATCGCAGACAGAATTTCGGCTGACATCTGAACAACAGCTTCGGCGCGGGCAATACGCATGGTCGGCTGTTTATGGCTGACATCTACCATGATAGCGTTACCGTGCTGGTCAAAGTGATTGAAATTCATAGCCATACCTCCGGTTCATATTCTCTTGAAGATTTTTTCCAGTTCGTGAAGTGTTACTATATGGGAAACGGGGCGTCCGTGGGGGCAGCTGGCTGCAAAATCCGTATTATCCATACTGGTCAAAAGTTCCCGAATCTGCTGCTGGTTCAGTGTATGAAAACCGCGCACGACAGAGTGACACGCTATGCGGGCAAAAAGCGCATTCTCTGCATCACGAAATGCGCCGCTTGTGCCGATTTGCTGCAAATCATGAATAATATCGCGGATTAGCGCCGAAACTGAAGCGCTGCCGGACAATCTTGGAACAGTGGAAACAAGGAGTGTCGCACCGCCAAACGATTCACATTCAAAGCCGATTGCAAACAGCTCTTGTTGGAATTTTGACGCCACAGCTACTTCGCCAAAGGAAAGCTCAACTGTTTCAGGGAAAAGAAGTCGCTGGGATTCAACTCCAGTATTTTTGTACTGAAGGCGCAGACGCTCGAATGCCACACGCTCGCTTGCGGCATGCTGGTCAATAATCACCAGTGAGGAGCTGTCCTGGCAAAGGATATACTCCCCATGAAACTGCCCAATGATGGAAAGGGATGAAAAATATCCAGCTGTTTCAGCTTCTCCATTAACCGTAAATGGTTCAACCGGATCATGGGATGTTGATGGTGGCGTCGGTTCATTTGCGTACACCCCACTCTCTGTTGATCTGAAACGATTTTCACGAACCGTAATATTGAGTGATCGCTGGGCGGCGGCCGCGATTCTTTCTCGATATGCCTGGCTGACAGACGATTCTGCAGAAGCCGTTGATGACACCGCTGTTTTTGGTTCTGAACGGCGTGACGATAGCCATGGGGAAGTGCGAAGCAGCTCTTCAACAGCAGTCTGAATGGCATTATGAACAGCAGACTGATGTCGGAATCGCACTTCATGCTTGGTTGGATGAACATTCACATCTACTTCACCTGAAGGGATTGTTATGAAAAGAGCAGCGACAGGGTATTTCCCACGGTCAAGCGAACCTTTGTATCCCTGCATTACGGCGTGCTGCACAACCTTGTCACGCACAAAACGACCGTTCACGAATGTAAAGAGTGAGTTATTTCCGGAGCGTACCAGAGATGGATCTGAAATATAACCAAAGATGGAGGCGCAGTCGCTTTTATGCGAGAGTGGGTGCAAGGCTGTTAATGCGTCCTTCCCGATGAGTTGTCCAAGACGCCGGAATAGATCCCCTTTCTGGAGTTTCAACTGTTCACGACCGTCTACAGTCAGGGTGAATGACACATCCGGGCGTGAAACAGCCATGCGCGTCAGCAGATCGCCAATATGACCTGATTCTGTTTCCGCAGTTTTCAGGAACTTGAGGCGTGCAGGTGTGTTGAAAAAGAGATGTTCCACGGTGATAACAGTGCCGACTGCCATGCCGCACGCTTTCACCTCCCGAACCTTCCCCCCCTCTACAATGATTTCAGTTCCATCAAGAGTTTCCCGCTGCCGGGATGCCATGCGGAATCTTGAAACCGAAGCAATGGATGGAAGAGCCTCTCCACGGAAGCCGAGCGTCAGTATGCTCTCCAGATCGGCTTCGCTTTTTATTTTACTGGTGGCATGGCGTTCGAGGGAAAGGAGTGCGTCTTCCGCAGACATTCCGAAACCGTTATCGGAAACGCGCAGCAGACGACGACCTCCGGATGTAACTTCTACGGAAATTTCCGTTGCACCGGCATCAAGACTGTTTTCAATCAACTCTTTGATGACGGATGCCGGACGTTCAACAACCTCGCCGGCGGCAATCTTGTTGGTTATGGTTTCAGGAAGAATTTTAATGCGATGCGACACAAGGGACTCCGGAAAATTATCAACAAAAACCCGCATATAAAAAATGCGGGTTTTTGGATAAACAATGGATGCTGGCATTGCTGGAGTTATTTTTTTGCAGCATCATCCATATCGCCAAACAGGGAATCAAAATTGTCTTCTTCCGGTTTGGCATTCGCTGCGCCGGGTGATGTGGCAGCGGGAGTGTCATCCCATGAAAAATTATCAAGATCAAATTCGCCGGGAGATGATGCCGGTGCGGCCGCAGGCGGGGTCGTCGGATTGACAGGTGCAGACGAATCACCTTCGACCTGGGATGTTGATTCAAGGAGTGAGGCAAAGGGGTCAGCCGGTTCTGTTGCGGGAGTTTCATCAAAAGAGAATGCACCGGTTCCGAGGTCGCTGGATGTTGGCGTGTCATCAAAATCAAAAGGATCCTTGGGAGGCGCAGCCTGAGTGGGGGAGTCATCCGGGAGATCAAAGGAAAACATATCATTGGATGGTTCGGCTGTTTCGTCAGAATGATCGGTGGATTCAAGTTGAGACATGATGCTTTGAGCCATGGCAGACCTGACGTTTATAGGAAAAACCAGAGGGGTCAATCCGAACGTTCCTTTGAAACCGCTCACATCCGCAGTACATTTTGGACATACGTCATTATGTTCAAAACTGTTGAATCCGCATTTCGGGCATTTCATGTATGACTCCTCGTGTTCAGATATCATCCCATATATACTGTAAAATCGAGACGGTGGCAAGTGCGGCTGTTTCGGTGCGTACAATCCTGCGTCCAAGTGTTACTGGGTGAAAACCTTTTGCAATTAAAAGTTCAGCTTCTGAAGCTTCAAATCCACCTTCCGGACCAATTGCAACGGCGACGGTCTCTGGTGTTCGGCTGTTGTTAATCAGCTGTTTAAGACCCCTTTGTTGCTCCGCTTCCCATAACAGGATTTGCAAATCATGTTCCAGATTTGAGCACAAATCGTTGACATCTCCATGCCAGTTTACAGCCGGAACTGTTCTGCGGCAACATTGGCGGGCAGCTTCCGTAACAATTTTATTCCACCGCTCCAATTTTGCATTCTGTTTTTCTATCCTTACCTTTGCCACAGAGCGGGCAGCAGCGAAAATACGAAAATCATGCACGCCAAGCTCGGTTCCTTTTTGCAGGATCAAATCAATTTTGTCACCTTTTGGCAATGCCTGACAAACCGTAATTCTCGGTGTTTTATGATCTTTTTCCGGCGCTGCTTCAGTGGAAACAATTTTTGCAGCCACCCACTCCCGGTTAATCTGGTCAATAAGCGCCCGATGCTCTGTGCCATGCTCATCAACAAGTAGAATCTCGTCGCCGGTCCCAAGGCGCAAAACACGCACGATATGGTTGAAAAGCTCGCCGTCAAAAGATGCATATCCGTCACGAATCATTCGCGCACGGATCATAAAACGTCTGCCACTCATCTTTCGGACTGCTTCCGGTAGTGAATGGCAATCCATTCACCAGAATGCCGAGTTTCCACATACTCCAGACCGTAATGTGAAAAACCTTCACGCACCAGCGATTCTTTTTCAGCCAGAATGCCCGAAAGCACCAGGCTTGCTCCTGCTTCAAGGCGGTCAATTAACGCCGGAGATAGTCGCACAAGCTCTTCAGCCAGAATGTTTGCAAGTATAATATCAAATGTTTCAGATATCGCTTCAAGAGGTGTCGTGTCACAACGAATCTGGTCGGAAAGCTCGTTTATTGCAATGTTTTCAGTGGCAACTTCCACTGCCAAAGGATCGATGTCAACTCCCCATACGCGCCCTGCGCCAAGCTTTACGGCTGCCATGGCAAGAATACCGGAGCCGGTGCCAAGATCAAGAAGTGACGGGACTGTCATGGTCGGCATATCATTCAGAATTTCTTCCAGCAACTCAAGGCAAAGCCTCGTTGTTTCGTGACCGCCAGTGCCAAAAGCCATTCCGGGGTCAATTCGTAAAACAGTTTCATCGGCAGTCGGCTCAATCTCTTCCCACGATGGAACGATCAGGAGGCGGCGACCAACGCGAAGCGGTTTGAAATTAACTTTCCAGCTATTGCTCCAGTCCTCTGTCTGAACAGTTGAAACTGTTGGCGGTTCGTAGCTGTAGAGAGGTTCCTCTGCAGCCAGTTGCTCCAGAATGGTTCTGATTTCATTCATATATCCGGCTGTTTCCGGCGGTTCTGAAAAATATGCTTTTACGGTAATAAGGGTTGATTCCGGAATTTCACTGGTGGAAAAAGCGTCAACCTGGAGATTCTCTGTGCAGACACCATTTCCGGAAAGCGTTGTCAGCTGTGCTGCCAGATTGTCTGCAACGATTGCCGGGATATGGCAGGAAACTTCAAACCATTTGTTGCTCATTCATCCACCTGTTATTCCATGTTTAATTGTATTGGCTCAGAAGTTCAGGAAGTTAGCAGAATGTCAGCATACAGGCAATAAAAACCTTGACAAAATATTTACGCTCGGCTTTAATCCTCATTAGAATAATTAATTTAATATTAATTCTTTAGACCGTTAGAGTGGAGCAAGGCGTGAACCACATAATATATGTCATATCCGACTCAACAGGTGAAACTGCGGAGAGGGTAATTCGCGCTGCACTTTCCCAGTTCTATGACAATGAAGTTCGAGTGCAGCGTCTTCGCCAGGTTCGCAATCAGGACGATATTCACCAGGCTTTTTCAGTTGTGGTTCATGAACCGGGGATGGTTGCATATACACTGGTTGACCCTCAACTGGCTGAATCTGTGGAAAGGCTGGCGGAAGAACATGGGCTTTTTACCGTAGATCTTTTGAGTGGGCTGATATATAGCCTTTCACGTTTTCTCGGTTCTGCGTCGAAGGAAAAAGCTGGATTGCTGCACCGCATAGATACTGATTACCACAAACGGGTTGAAGCTGTTAATTTTACCGTCAAGCATGATGACGGTCAGGAAACACGCTATTTGCACAAAGCAGATCTTGTGCTTGTGGGAGTTTCCAGATCCTCCAAAACTCCCCTTTCCATGTATCTGGCTCACAAAGGGTACAAGGTTGCTAATGTGCCTCTGGTGCAGGGAATAGAGCCACCGGAGGAGCTTTTTCAGATTGATCAAAGCAGAATTGTGGCTCTTATTATTGACCCTAAACGATTGGTGGAAATCCGCACTTCCAGGCTAATAACAATGCAGCAAAGCCCGAAGGCGAGTTACGCGGATTATGAACAGGTTGAGGAAGAGCTGAACTCCTGCAAAAAACTTTATCGCCGCCATCCCGAATGGATGGTTATAAATGTCACCAACAAATCGGTGGAGGAGGCGGCATCCGATATATTAAGAAGAATGGATACTGTTTTAAGAGATTCTGACAAAACCGGAAATCAGTAAAAATACAGAAATTAAAAGGAGAAAAACATGAGAATCCTCGTTGTTGAAGATGAAAAGAAAGTTGCAACATTTATCAAAAAAGGGTTGGAAGAAGAGGGGTATGAAGTCGTTGTTTCATATGATGGCGCAGATGCGTTGAAAAAGCTTATTGCAACAAAATTTGACCTTCTGGTAACCGACATAATGCTTCCGAAAAAAGACGGTTTGACTCTTGTGAGGGAAATCCGCGAAGCAGACCAGCATATTCCGGTTCTTATGCTTACCGCCAAGAGTACTACAGAAGACATCATAGCAGGTCTCGATTCCGGTTCAGACGATTACATGGTTAAACCTTTTGCCTTTGAAGAGCTGACTGCCCGTGTTCGTTCACTTCTACGTCGCAGCGGCTATGACCGTGGCGCAGAGTTGACTTTTGCCGACCTGGTTCTTGATCCGGTTTCTCACAAAGTATGGCGTGCAGGTCAGGAAATCGACCTTACATCCAAGGAATACGGGCTGTTGGCATATCTGATGCGGAATGCAGGAACAACCCTATCACGCAAGATGATTGCCGACCATGTCTGGGATTACACATTTGACAGCTTCACAAATATTATTGACGTTTATGTCAATTACCTGCGTAAAAAGGTTGACCGGAATCATCCAGTTCGCCTGATTCACACTGTTCGTGGTCAGGGTTATGTCCTGAAGGAAGTTTAATCGGCGGCTTGACAATTTACAACTGACTGACTATTTTAAAAAGGGCGGTGTTGTGCAATAGCAACCCGCCCTTACTTTATTCATTTCAAAACAATCAGAGTCAGGAGGTATCAAAATGTCAAAACTTGCCGTATCCACAGCTCGTTCCCTTCTTTTTTTCCTTCTTTTCTCTTTGGTATGTCCTCTAATTTCATACGCCAAACCTGTTTCCCCCGATTTTGTCGAGCTGGCTAAAAAGCTGAACCCGACCGTCGTAAATATCCGTACCGCCAAAACAATCAAGCCAAAACAACGTCAGTTCAATCGCCGTCAAAATCCGTTCGGCAATAATTTTTTCGATGACTTTTTCAATCGCTATTTTGATGAAATGCCACAGCAGCGACCACGTAAGGAGCAAAGCCTTGGCACCGGTTTCATCATCAGCAAGGACGGCTATCTGTTGACCAACAACCACGTCGTTAATGGCGCTGACGAGGTCGTGGTAAAACTTTCTGACGGGCGTGAGCTGAAAGCTGAAATCAAAGGGGTCGATGAAAAGGTTGATCTGGCATTGCTCAAATTGAACGATAAAGACCCGCTCCCTTTTGCAGAACTGGGTGACAGCGATACCCTTGAAGTTGGCGAGTGGGTCATGGCCATCGGCAATCCTTTCGGTCTCTCTCATACCGTGACAGCCGGTATTGTCAGCGCAAAAGGGCGTGTCATAGGGAGCGGGCCGTATGATGATTACATTCAGACCGATGCATCAATCAATCCGGGAAATTCCGGTGGCCCTCTCTTTAGTGCCCAGGGAAAAGTGATCGGTATCAATACTGCTATCATTGCCGGTGGAGGTGGTGGAATCGGCTTCGCCATTCCTGTTTCCATGGCTAAAAATGTTGTGAGTCAACTGCGTGACTCCGGCAAAGTAACCCGCGGCTATCTGGGTGTTCGGTTTCAGCCTCTCACCAAAGAACTGGCAACATCGTTCGGTCTGGAATCAGACAAAGGTGCCCTGATTGCAAATGTTGAGAAAGACACACCGGCTGAAAAAGCAGGGCTGCAGGCTGGCGATGTAATTCTTGAATTTGACGGCAAGCCGGTTAACGAAGGGAACGAACTACCACGTTATGTCGCCGCCACGCCGGTTGATAAAAAAGTCCGACTGATTATTTTCAGGAATGGCGGCAAACAGGAGATAACCCTGACTGTCGGCAGACTCAAGGATGGAAAAGATACCCCTTCTGACGCATCATCCACTGAAAAAACAAATGATAAAATCGGCATATCGGTAGAAGACCTTACGAAAGAACATGCCGAACGCTTTGGCATCCGTGAAACCAAAGGCGTGCTTATCGGATCGGTAAAACCGGGATCGGCAGCCGAGGAGGCAGGGGTATCGAGCGGATCCATTATCATTGAAATCAACGGTAAGCACCCGCAAAATGTATCTGAATTTAATGCCGTGGCAAAAATTATTAAAACCGGAGACATTATCCGTCTCCTTTTACGCCGTCCCGATGGGAGCATTCATTATGTTGCCATGAAGGCTGAATAACGTTCCAGCAAGAGAGTATCCCGCTTCTGAATCAAGAGTGAAACCAAGGCGTCGAAGGCATACAAGAGAGTACGTTTAGAAGCCGAAGACGAGCCAACACCGATAGCACCTTGATTCAGAAGCGGAACGGAGTACACATGTCTGCTCGCTATGTCCAACCCCTCCGCATTCTTGTCCAATACCTTTTCCTTTCCTTTATCCTCTGGCTTGGCTGGCGTTTTACCATGTTTGTGCTACAGATAAAGTCCGGCGCCATTGGGACAATTCCTGCACGTCCTGACGGTATTGAGGCATTTCTTCCAATTTCCGGGCTACTTGGAACAGTCGCATGGCTGAAAGGGATGGGGATAAATCCTGTTCATCCGGCGGCAACTGTTCTTTTCATTTCTGCCATACTCCTATCTTTGCTGCTACGGCGTTCCTTCTGTTCATGGATATGTCCGGTGGCAACAATATCCGAAACACTCTGGAAAATAGGATTCAGACTATTCAAACGCAATCTGCGGCTTCCGGTCTGGCTGGACATCGGGTTGCGCTCGTTCAAATACCTGCTCCTGGCATTTTTTGTATACTCAATCGTCTTTGCCATGTCTGCAGCATCCATGCAGGCATTCATACATTCTGACTATCACCGTATTGCTGATGTCCGGCTACTTTATTTTTTCCTCCACATTTCACCGGTTGCGCTGGCAATCATTTCCACTCTGCTTATCCTGTCGATTGCCATCAAAAATCCGACCTGCCGTTATCTCTGCCCCTACGGCGCTCTGCTTGGAGTTGTATCTGTTTTTTCCCCTGTGCGTGTAACCCGCGATCGGGAGCGTTGTGTGTCGTGTGGTATCTGCAGCCAGGTCTGCCCGAGCCGGATTGATGTCATGCACAAAAAAAGCGTTACTTCGCCCGAGTGCATCGGCTGCTGGCGCTGTGTCAGTCATTGTCGCTTCAATGAAGCACTTTCAATGCGCTTTGCAGGACGCTATGCGGTGTCGGGATTTCTGTTCGCCATTCTGGTGATAACTATTTTCTTTGGAACGGTTCAGATCGGGAAAGCGACTGGCAAATGGGATACAAACATCACATTACCAGAATACAGGCAACTCTTAAGGGAATAATCATGCAAGCGGAATGCTTGATTTGTCTGCTTGACTGATTTTCAGGGGTGTGAATTTTGGAAAAAAACACCCTGATAACTAGGAGGGAAGTTATCAGGGCAAATGAGGTTCCTTAAAAAGGACCTCGCAAGTCTTGTTTATTAATTTGTAGCAGATAATAAAATCCGATGCAAGCAAATAATCCGCTGATCGTCACCTTCAGAATATATGATAACTCTCAGTAGTGTCCGGTTAAGGACTTGCATGTGATGGTGGCCCGTTAGTTGTGTCATCTATTCCGTCAGAATCCAGTTCATCAGGTTCATCAGACATATCGGCCAGTTCGTTCTTGATTTTTATCCGTAGCTCTCTGACACGATAAATACTGACTCTCTCGTTGTGCTCTTCATGGCAGTAGATAGCCAGAAGCAGATATGTTATGAGTCCGCCAAGTATCTGTGCCATCAGACCTTTGGGGCTTCTGGCAATCAGGTGGTACACGTTGAGATGCTGCTTCCACCAGCCGAAGAATATTTCGATGTCCCAGCGAAGCTTGTAAGCAAGTGCGACATCTTCCGCTGACAGGTCGAAACGGTCGGTGGCAATGTAGTATTCCTTATTGTCAACCGTGTAACCGACAACGCGTACCGGTTTTTCCGTTTGGTTCTGATTTGCCGTTCCGAGAAGGGCTTTGACATCAAGAAAGATGTGAGTTCCTTCGGGAACGGGATATTGTTCAAGAACGGTTTTTCTGGTGCTCTTCCTTATGCGGCATATGAAGTGTTTTTCTTCCGCTTGCCACTCGTCAAAGTTTTTATGGCACTGGTAGTAGCGATCCATCACCCCGGTTTGACCGGGTTCAAGAATCTTTGCAACAAAGGGGCGCTCATCAGCTTTGCCAGCGGAGAGAAATATCTTTTCCGGAATTGCCCGGTTCAGATCAAACCCAACATGCACTTTGGCTTTTTTGCTGCCATCCCGGTAATCAGCCCACTGCATGGAGGCAACAGCGTCGATCAGAGAGCCATCTATCGCTACCAAATTACCCAGGCGTGGATGCAATGCCGGCAGAAGTTTCTTTGCTTTGGCCTGAAGCCGGTGATACATCTCACTGAGTTGTTCCAGCGCTCTGGAATTCATCGCTTCAAAGAAGGTGCTTCTGCTGACTCCTTCAGGCGGAGCGATATGGGAACGGGCAAAATCATCTTGCTCCATAACCTGTAATAGTTCGCGCCCTGATTCGTACTCATGAAGATGCAGATACACTAATGCTTTCAGGTGATGCTCAAAAGTAAACGTCATCGGTCTGTTACTCCTCGAAACAAGTTGTGGTATTGAGGGTAACTCATCAAGGGCCGGTTTGAACATACGTTTGTACGACAATGGCGCTTTACGTCGCATCATGGGTTTTAGCTGTCGCGGCATTCATAACTCCAATAGTATTAGATAGTTATGAAATTCCGCCACCAAAATATTTTCTCAAAAGTCAAGAGAAATATTTACTAACCAGCTATTTTTATTCACATTTTAAAGAACAATCCGGCAAATGCAATTTTCTAACCGGACACTACTGGGGAGGAATAAAAATTATGTGTGAGTGTGGAGCGTCCCATACACCGGGAGCAGGACCGTTTGCCACCGGCAGGGATTTGGTGGAATTTGTAATGAAAGCCCATGGCGGTTCAGTGGCAGAGTCGGCGATACCTGGAGGCGGCCTTGAAACGAAATGTCAGGCTTGCGGAAAAGATTTTGTGCTGAAAACATTTGTTCAAAGTTGTCCATTTTGCGGAGGGGTGCATGCGGTTTCACCTCCTCGTGTCAATGATGCAGATGCTGTTCAGTTTGCCGGGAAAGATTTTTTGCAGTAAAAATTTTTGTAAATGGTTGCCTTGTCAGGGGGGTAATGGAAAATATTTTTCCTTACCCCCTTGCTATTTTTAGAAAGTTCGCTATAGTCTCTTTTGGCTAACCTATTATTTTTATTATAAATAAAAGTTTTTAGCCGTTGTAAAGGTCTGTTTATTTATCTTACTAGGAGGCAGTGTCATGGCGCAGAAGTATGTGTATTTCTTTGGTAATGGTAAGGCGGAAGGTCGGGCGGATATGAAAAATCTGCTTGGTGGAAAAGGGGCTAATCTGGCGGAAATGTCAAGTATCGGGCTTCCTGTTCCACCAGGTTTTACGATAACCACAGAGGTATGCACCGAGTTTTACAAAAATAATAGCAACTATCCAGAATCATTGGCAGCAGAGGTTTCATCAAATCTTAAACAGGTTGAAGCTTTGATGGGGAGAACTTTTGGGGATGCCAAAAATCCTCTGCTTGTCTCGGTTCGCTCCGGCGCTCGCGCTTCAATGCCTGGTATGATGGATACGGTTCTCAACCTCGGGCTGAATGATGAAACGGTAAAGGGGATAATTGAGCAGAGCGGCGATGAGAGATTTGCCTACGATGCATACCGCCGTTTTGTGCAGATGTATTCTGATGTTGTCATGGGTATGGAGAAAGATATTCTTGAACATCTCCTTGAGCAGCAAAAGTCTCAAAAAGGGGTTCATCTCGATACGGAGTTGAGCGCAGGAGATTGGAAAGATCTTGTTGCGCAGTTTAAGAAGGCTATTGCGGATGAGCTTGGCAAGCCATTTCCGGAAGATCCGCAAGAGCAGCTTTGGGGGGCTATTGGAGCTGTGTTCGGCTCATGGATGAATCAGCGGGCAATCACCTATCGCAAACTCAACAACATCCCTGCAGAATGGGGAACAGCTGTCAATGTACAGTCAATGGTGTTTGGCAATATGGGTGATGATTGCGCAACCGGGGTTGCATTTACCCGCGACCCATCAACAGGCGAGAACTATTTTTATGGAGAATTTCTTGTAAATGCACAGGGTGAAGACGTTGTTGCAGGGATACGAACCCCACAGCCTATCAACAACAGCAAGCCGACCACCCTCCCGACAATGGAAGATGTTATGCCGGAATGTTATGCAGAGCTTGCCAGAATAAGAGAGATTCTGGAAAAACATTATAAAGATATGCAGGATATGGAGTTTACAATAGAAAAGAATAAACTCTATATGCTTCAGACAAGAAATGGCAAAAGGACAGCTCCGGCAGCAATCAAAACAGCTGTTGATATGGTTAAAGAAGGGCTTATCGATGAAAAAACCGCTGTCTTGAGAGTTGCTCCAAGCCAGCTCGATCAACTCCTGCATCCATCACTTGACCCAAAAGCGGATAAAAACGTTATTGCCAAAGGGTTGCCTGCTTCGCCAGGCGCCGTTTCCGGTTCTGTTGTATTTACAGCGGATGAAGCGGAGGCTGAGGCAAAAATAGGGAAAAAAGTCATACTTGTCCGTATAGAAACCAGCCCTGAAGATATTCATGGTATGCACGCGGCGCAAGGAATTCTGACTGCCCGTGGCGGAATGACCTCCCATGCGGCGGTTGTTGCGCGCGGCATGGGAAAATGCTGTGTTGCCGGTTGTGGCGATATCAAGGTTGAGTATGTGAATGAAAGCTTTACTGCCAAAAATGGAGTTGTTGTTAAAAAAGGGGATGTTATCACCCTTGACGGTTCAACTGGTCAGGTTATGCTTGGCGCAGTGCCGACCGTGCCGGTGCAGTTAACCGGTGATTTCGGTACGCTTATGGGGTGGGTTGATAAAATTCGCACCCTTAAAGTTCGCACCAATGCGGATACTCCCCATGATGCCAAGGTTGCCCGTGAATTTGGTGCAGAAGGAATCGGGTTGTGTCGTACCGAACACATGTTCTTTGATGCAGAGAGGATTGCTGCGGTTCGTGAAATGATTCTTTCCGATGAACTCGAAGGTCGTGAAAAGGCGCTTGCCAAAATAATGCCGATGCAAAAAGGTGATTTTATCGGTCTGTTCCGCGAGATGAAAGGGCTGCCGGTCACTATCCGTCTTCTTGACCCACCGTTGCATGAATTCCTACCGCAGGAAGATCGGGATATTCAGGAACTCTCCAATACCATGAAGGTAACGGTTAATGCCATTAAGCACAAGATTGACACACTGCACGAGTTTAATCCGATGCTCGGTCATCGTGGTTGTCGCCTCGGCATCACCTTCCCGGAAATTTACAATATGCAGGTTAGAGCAATAATGGAAGCTGCCTGTGAGCTGGTTAAAAACGAAGGTTTCAGCATTGTGCCGGAAATCATGATTCCCCTGATTGCAACTGTCAAGGAACTGCAGACCCTCAAACAAAATGCAGTGGCAATCTGTGAAGAAGTTATTGCCAGTTATGGAGTTAAGGTTGAATATCTGATTGGAACCATGATAGAGCTTCCACGCGCCGCCCTGACAGCTGATGAAATTGCGACAGAAGCGGAATTTTTCTCATTTGGCACCAATGACCTGACTCAGACAACTTTCGGACTTTCCAGGGATGATGCCGGTAAATTCCTTCCGTTCTATGTTGATAACAATATCCTGCCGGAAGATCCGTTTGTATCACTGGATCAGACCGGTGTAGGTAAACTGGTTAAAATGGCTTGTCAGCTCGGGAGAGATACTCGTCCCAAAATCAAGCTTGGCATTTGCGGTGAACATGGCGGTGATCCGGAGTCTGTTATCTTCTGCCACAAAATCGGTCTTGATTATGTCTCATGCTCCCCATTCAGGGTGCCTATAGCACGCCTTGCTGCGGCTCATGCCGTGCTTAAATAGCTGCTTCCATTACGATAATTCAATTTGCAGGGTGGAACAAGCGTAGCGGTTCCACCTTTTTTTCTGGTGGATGCGCTTCGCTTCATCCCCCCTACATTATAGTTATGAGGAAAAAGAGCTTCACCCTGCTGGTGCCTTTTGGTTGAGATATTTTTGCTTGTAACTCCTCTGATTTTCTCCGTGTTCTCTGTGTCCTCTGTGTTTCAAATGCTTTAGATATCAGGTATATGAACTTTTTTACGCTATTGTATGCCTGATATCTTTCCCCTTGACCATAAATATAACCATCTCCGCAATGTTGGTTGCATGATCTGCAATACGCTCCAGCGACTTTGATATATAGTTCAGTTTCATGGAGCGTGATATTGTGCCTGGATCTTCTATCATAAAGGTCAGCAACTCACGCTGAATCTGTATATTTAATTCATCTACAAAGCTGTCATCCTTGCAGACCTTTATCGCAAGATCTGCATCACCTCTGACAAAAGAGTCAAGCGCCTCTTTCACCATAACTTCAGCCCAGTGAGCCATTCTCGGAATATCAATATAAGGTTTAAGAGGGGGCTCTTCATTCAGCTCTCTTGCCCGTCTCGCTATGTTTGTGCATTGATCCCCGATACGCTCAAGATCTGTGACAAGTTTAAGCGCTATTGTAATAAATCGTAGATCGCGCGCTGTAGGCTGCCGCAGTGCCAAAAGTTCAAGGCAACGCTCGTCAATGCTAACCTCAAAGCCATTAACCTCATGATCCTGTGCAATTGTCTTCTCTGCCAGCTCGGTATCACGCTCCACAATTGACTTTACCGAATTGGCAATCATCAGTTCCACCTTGCCACCCATCTGAAGGATGCTTTGACGTAGCTCATCCAGTTCAATATCAAATGCTCTGCTTATATGCTCGTGCCCCATTATTTCTCCTAACCGAATCTTCCGGTAATATAATCTTCAGTCTGCTTCTTTTCCGGATTTGTAAATATTTTGCGTGTTCCGCCAACCTCAATCAATTCACCAAGATAAAAAAAGGCGGTAACATCAGAGACCCTTGCCGCCTGCTGCATATTGTGAGTAACAATAACTATAGTGTACTTTGTTTTCAGCTCTTCTATCAACTCTTCAATTTTCAGGGTAGAAATCGGGTCAAGAGCAGAGCAAGGTTCATCCATCAGGATTATCTCAGGATTTACAGCAATAGCGCGGGCTATACATATTCGCTGCGCCTGACCGCCGGAAAGCCCCAGTGCAGAATCATGAAGACGATCTTTTACTTCGTTCCAGATCGCTGCGCTCTTCAAACTCCTCTCAACAGTTTCGTCAAGAGTAGCTTTATCATTAACTCCGGCAATCCGGAGACCATAGACGATATTCTCGTAGATAGATTTCGGAAATGGATTAGATTGCTGGAATACCATCCCTATACGACGGCGGAGGGATATTACATCTGTAGAGTGGGCATTTATCTCTTCACCGTCAAATCTGATGCTTCCAACTACACGGGCGCTTTCAACCAGATCATTCATCCTGTTAAAGCAGCGTAGAAGCGTCGATTTTCCGCACCCTGACGGACCGATAAAAGCTGTAACCTGATTGCGAGCCATCTCAAGGTTTATGTTCTTGAGAGCGTGTGCGGTTCCGTAATGCAGATTGAGATCGGAGACCGAAAGTATCGGCTCTGTATTTTCACTAAATTTGGTTTGTGCCATATTCATCCTTTGTGCCTCTAAACATATAATTCTGCCTGATTCGTTCTAATATAGAGCTAACCCAATTTATTCTATAAACAAGTTTAATAACACGGAGAAACGGAGAGCACGGAGGAATTAAACAGTTATGAGAAAAAGAGCTTCGCCTGGCTGGTGACTGTTTGTTGAGATGGGTTTAATTGTAACCCCTCCGATTTTCTCTGTGTCCTCTGTGTCCTCCGTGTTATTGAGCTGTTCTTTTTAGGATATCTCTATTTCTAAAATGTTGATGTCGTATATCTGGCGCGCATTCTGTTACGGAGATAAATAGCTGTGCTGCTGGCAACTATGACAATAAACAGAAGTAGCATTGTGGTCACATATACCATCGGCTTTGCTGCCTCTACATTTGGTGATTGAAAGCCTACATCATAGATATGAAAGCCAAGATGCATAAATTTCCTCTCTGCGTGAAAGAAGGGAAAATCAAGATCAAACGGAAGTGTAGGGGCAAGTTTAACAACACCAACAATCATCAAAGGAGCAACTTCCCCTGCAGCTCTTGCCATGGATAGAATCAGACCGGTCATTATCCCTGGGGTAGCCATGGGGAGAAGTATTCTCATCAAGGTCTGAAATTTGGTAGCTCCAAGAGCGAGTGACCCTTCGCGAACCCCTTTTGGAATTGAGGCGAGCGATTCTTCTGTGGCAACTATAACGACAGGAACTGTCAGTAGCGCCAGAGTAAGGCTTGACCATAAAATTCCACCTGTCCCAAAGGTAGGGGTAGGGAGCCTTTCGGGGAAGAAGAGCGAGTCTATGCTTCCGCCGATTCCGTAAACAAAGAATCCGAGCCCGAAAACTCCGTAGACAATAGATGGAACTCCGGCAAGATTATTTACAGCTATCCGCACAATGCGGGTCATCAGACCATCGCGGGCATACTCCCTCAAATATATAGCGGCAATTACTCCGAAAGGGAGCGAGAAGAGGCTCATCAGAAGAACCATCATAACTGTCCCAAAAATTGCCGGAAAAAGCCCCCCCTCTGTATTTGACTCACGCGGGTCGTCAAGGAGCAGTTCGCGAATACGCTCCAGATATGCAGCAGATTTAGCAAAAAGAGACATACTGTTAGGAGATTGCGCAGCAATAATATCGATAACTGCTATATCTTTGACAGCTCCAGTAATATCGCTGAACTGTGCAGTGATTTTAGCTATTTCCGCCTGGTCCGCCGTAATTTTTTCGTTCAATTTGCTGAAATCAGCCAGCTTTTTTTCCCGCAATGATGTTAGTTCAGCAATTTCAGAGGCATTTTTCTCCCTGCCGCCATATTCAAGCTTCAGTAGTTTTAACCGTAGGCGTTCCACATCTACGTTAAGATTAGACATCTCTTTTTTTCTGTTTTCAGTTTCAGTCTGTTTTCCTTCCACAATTTTACGAACCTGTTCCAAGGCGTCAAGCGGAGCAGTTACATTAAGCGGAATCCCTTCAGCCGTAACAGCTTTAAGAAAACCAAAATAGTTGCCATGCTCGCGCCGTTCCAAGAGCATCGCATCGTTTGGCACCGATTTTCTGACAATGTCAGATTCATCAATCCAGCGGAAATCCTGACCAGAGAGATCCCTGTTTCCAACCTTGAGCTGGATTCGCTTCCCCCCTAAATGAGGATCTTTCTCATGCTGGACAATCTGCCCCAGCGCTGCAGAGCCATCCTTCAACTCCAGCTTTATAAGCTCACGAGGCCAGAAATAACCGAGACCGTTTGAGAGTACCACCCCAACCAGGGTAATTGTCATAACCAGTATGATCGCAAGAGTCCCGCCGGTTGCCAGTACATAAGGCTCACCTGTTTTCCAGAATTGTTTCATATCTTTAGTACCGCCCATATTTTTTACGGAACTTCTGCCGCAACGATTCTGCCACTGTATTTATGATGAATGTAAAAACAAAGAGGAGCAGAGCAGAGAGAAAGAGAGTCCGGTATAGAGAGCTGTTGAGCGGTGCTTCCGGTATCTCCACAGCTATATTGGCAGATAGTGACCGCAAACCGTTAAAAAGGCTCAGGCTCATAATAGGTGTATTGCCGGTTGCCATAAGAACGATCATGGTTTCACCGATAGCGCGCCCAAAACCGATCATCACCGCTGAAAAAACCCCTGGCAATGCAGAAGGGAGAGCAACTCTCCATGCGGTCTGCCAGCGGCTTGCCCCGAGCGCAAGAGACGCTGCGGTCAGGTTTTTTGGCACATTAGAAATTGCATCTTCGGCAATGGTGAAGATAATCGGAATAACGGCAAAGCCGAGCGCTATGGCGATTATGATGCTGTTGCGCTGATCGTATCGTATCCCAAGTATGCTATATAGCCACTGTTTGAAATCACCTGCAAAGAGAGTCGGCTCCAGAAGAGCGCCTGCTACAAATGCCAACCAGACTCCAGCTATTATCACCGGAACCATTGCAATAAATTCATTGCCACGCATTATTTTATAAAGCGCAGATGCAGGTTTGATCTGTTTCCAGAAGAAAATAGTTATCAGAAGGGGAACCGGCACAATCAGCAGAGCTAAAAAGAGTGTCAGTATATATTTGTCAATCAGCGGCGCCAGCCATAATCCGGCAAGAAAACCGATTACTACCGAAGGAATAGCCGCCATAATCTCAACAACAGGCTTTACCCGACCTTTAAGTTTTGGAGACATGAATTGACTGGTGTAAAGCGCTGCCAAAAGCGCCAAAGGGACGGCAAAGAGCATTGCAAACATCGTCGCCTTTATAGTTCCGAAAACCAGCGGCACCAGGCTCAACTTTGGTTCAAAATCGTCATTAGCTGCCGAAGATTGCCATGCATACTCCGGCTTATCGTACCCTTCGTACCACACCTTGCCCAAAAGTGTACTGAATGAGATTTCTGGATGTGGAATATGGAGCTTCCAGAGCATCAATTTTCCGCCATCACCAAGAGCCAGGAGAGTTGTCCCTTGCGGAGAAAGAGCAATCTGCCTCACAACTTCAGCCGGTTTTATTGTCAACAGCGCGCGTTCAGAGGTCAAATGGTCGGCATAAATCGTTTTTGAATCTGTGCTGAAAACGGTTTTATCCCGTGGAGATGCTATAATGTTTTTCACCGCTCCGGCATTTGGGCGCAATGTATGAATTCTGGTCAAACGTTTGTCTTCACCACTGCCGGCAACTTTTACAGGAAACCAACTGCTGAACCGCCCATTTGCATCTCCAACCGCTATTGAAACATCGCCAAGAGCCAAGGTTAACGAGGTAATGGCGTGACGCCGATCAGAAGCCTGGACAGTGTCAAGGAGATTCACCCCATCCGGTTCAGAAATATCCCATCGAAGCAGCATTCCGTTCTCTGTGCCGGCATATAGGTAATGACCTTTGGAATCAAGCGTCAGAGCCGAAAGTTTTCCTGGCAATGGGTCGGTTATCAATGCTGTTGAATCGCTTCGTTTATCATTTCCGAGTAGATCTTTTTCTATCAGCTGATGCTGAACCTGCAGACGGTCATCGGCAAGGAGGTTGACACGAACCGACCCCTTTCCTTCAATCGGTCGCGCAAAAGATTGTTTAACTCCGCTTGCAGCAGAAAATGATAGCTCCGGCTCGCTTACAACTTCATGAGTGAATGAGTATTCACCAGCGGAATCTTTGGCAGACGCAAGCTCCACCTTGACAGAGCTGATGGAGCCATTGTCCCATAACAGGCTATAAACAGAGTTGCCACGAGACTCCGCAGAAACGATACGATTAGCACCTGCCGGAATATTCGGCGCTTTTTCAGTTGCCAATATAGAAGCGTCATTTATCTTTATAAAACTGAATGAACCATTTTCATCGAGGGTAAACGCTGCTTTCCCACTATCCTCAACTCCAAGCGCAACAATTTTTTTGGCTGCAACCGATGAATCTAATTTGACAGAGGCAACCATCTTTGCAGAAGCAGGAAAAAAGAGCGGAAGCGCCACCTGTGAAATCATCACCAGTATCCAGACCACTGAAACTATAACCAATGCTCCGCCGATGCGTATTACAGCTTCAGCAAGGCGGTCATTGCGGCGAGAGGTATCGGTAAGATTCTTTTTCATATCATCCTTGGAAATATCGATAGAACAAAATCATTGTAAGAAGAATAGAACGCGGAAAGTGCCGGATTTATGAGGATTAAGGCAGATTTCAAGCAATTATCCTAAAAAACATTTGAAACAGAGATACAGAGAGGAAAAAGAGTAAAAACATTGAGTTAAAAACTCGAAACAGTTTTTGTGGTTTACCCAAAGGAGTGCCTTGTTTTGGTTTTAATCCTTCGCTTTCTCCGTGTTCTCTGCCTCTCCGTGTTATTGAACTGTCGTTTTTAGAATTATTGAATTGAAATCCGTGAAAATCTGTCGCATCCGCCTGAATCCGCGTTCTATTGCCTCGTTCGCTTGATGTTTACTTCAGCAGTTTCAACTGATCAGCCGCCAGTTTTGCTGTCAATGGATCATAACCATCCTTCACAACAATATCCTGCCCATCTTTTGAAAGTGCGTAGCGCAGGAACTCTTCCACCACTTTAGGAAGCGGCTGACCTGGCTTTTTAGCAACATAAATGTAGAGCATTCGGCTCATTGGATAAGAGCCTTTCAAAACATTGGAATAAGTAGCTTCGGCAACTTTTCCACCTTCCTTATCTGAAAGAGCGACTGCTCGAACGCCAGAGGTCGCATAACCGATTCCTGAATAACCAATCCCTGCGATATCCTTGGCAACCCCTTCAACAACAGATGCTGAACCTGGCTGCTCTTTTACGATATTTTTGAAATCACCCTTTTTAAGAGCATGCTCCTTGAAATAGCCGTAGGTACCGGAGGCAGAGTTTCTGCCATAAAGACTTATTGGCTTATTGGCAAGTTTGCCTGTAACGCCGAGCTGCCCCCAGGTTGTAACATCAGAGCCGCCACGCTTGTGGGTTTTGGAAAAAATCGCGTCAACCTTGTCGAGTGAAAGGCTTTTGATCGGGTTGTCCTTGTTGACAAAAACCGCCAGAGAGTCAAGCGCAACACCAATTTTTACAGGTTTAAAACCATGCTTTTTCTGAAACTCTTCAATTTCAGAGCTTTTCATTTCACGAGACATTGGACCAAGCTGTGCTGTCCCTGCAATCAGCGCCGGAGGGGCTGTGCTGGAGCCTTTTCCTTCTATCTGAATATTTACATTCGGGTATTTTTTCTTGAAACCTTCTGCCCAATAGGTCATCAGGTTGTTGAGAGAGTCTGAACCGATGCTGCTTAAATTTCCGGCGACTCCGGCGGCAGGCTTGTACTTGG
>Ga0172367_10001223_pt1 | contig 38094 bp, 54 predicted proteins | sample Lak10m_FD_114542 | JGI IMG/M metagenome (GOLD analysis project Ga0172367, IMG submission 114542) | Freshwater microbial communities from Kabuno Bay, South-Kivu, Congo - kab_022012_10m | ecosystem: Environmental > Aquatic > Freshwater > Lake | place: Democratic Republic of the Congo: South-Kivu... | reverse complement strand
GTGTTTATGACAACTGCAACTCCCAGCACCACGGTTGCAAATTTCAGCAACCGGTTTTCAGCAAAGATGTTGGAGCTTTTTTGCAGGAAAATGTCGAGATTCATGTTTACTCCTGAAAATGTGTATCAAACGATGACGGGTAGCCCTTCAATCGGGCAATCCCAGCAAAGTAGAGGATGTGCCGTAAAAAACCGCGAGGATATTGCCGTTTGAATCGGCTGTACCCCCATGGGATGATAATGACGAGAAACCAGAGATAACCACCAAACTGATTTGCTATGATCAGGCTGGCCGTCATCACAGCCATATCATCCGGCTCAAACCAGAGTACCTGGAACGGTTTGGTGAGATACTGCGGGTAACGCACTTGCATAAAACCTCACAAGATTCAGGGGGGTCGCCCCCCCTGGATAAACTGGATTCAAATCAGATTACACCGCCAATGGCAGTGGTAATCTTGTCAGCGTTGATAACCAGAATGCCGCCAAGAATTGCAAGAATGGCCGGAACCATTTTCTGCTGGATCATAACGACAACTCCGGTGATGATTGCCAGAATGCCAGCAATTGCACCGATTGGACCTTTGAGAATGTTGTTGATGAAGAAGTCGTATGCCTCGAAACCAAAGGAACCGGCTGCCGGAGCAGTGAGCGCCATTGCTTGAGATGTCATCAGGGTCATAAGCATTGCTGCAAAAATCATTGTGTACTTCTTCTTTTTGTTGTGCATTGGTATTACCTCCGTTTTAATGGTGTGGCACTGCTAGCTACTACATTTCTATCGGTCTGCTTGTTTACCAGTCACCCCCCTTTTCAAAAGCGCATCGATGTGGGCAATGTCAGCACCACTTATAGTTTCACCATTTACCCAGATAGCCGGTGTCCCCTGAATGTTCATACCAGTGGCTACTGCCATCATTGCCTCAAGCGCCTCCTGTTGTTCACCATCCCGAACAGGAACCGGTTTGCCATCAAACGCACCGCTCATTACCTCTTTAAGCGCCGCTCCCTTGTCCTTGCTGGACAGGATGTAGCGTGACTTATTCTTTGCTTCAGGGTGCATCTGCAGCGGAAAAAGGAAGACATACCGTGACAGGTTGGACTGCTGATCCAGAAACTGATCTGCTCTACGGCAATAGGGGCAATCGGGGTCGGTGAACTCAATCACGACATTTCTCCCGTTGCCAATCCTGATTGCTTTTTCGAGAGGCAGGTTTTTAATCTGCTGTGCTGCAATTTCATTGCGTTTTTCAGCAGTCAGGTTTTTGCCATCCTTTGACCATATTTCCCCGAAAATCAGATACCCATCCGGGTCGAAGTAGAAAACTTTGTTACCTGCGGTAACCTGATAAAGTTCTTTGGTCGGAGCTTTTTCTATTGCACCGACATTTTTCATGTTCGGGAAAGTCGCCATCAATTTTCTTTTAACCTCGTCTGCCTCGTTCGTTGCTGCGATTGACCTGTCTGTGGTTACCGCCAGAAGCAGCAGCCACAGAAATATGGCACATCTGTTAATTGCTCTTTTCAATGCTTACCTCCACCCTTCTGTTGAGTTTTTTGTCTGTAGCAGAAGCGGGGCAACACTCGCCCTTACCTTCTACGCTCTGTATCGAGAGTCCTTTTGCAATAAGGTAGTCAGCAACACTCTTTGCCCGGCGTTCTGACAGTTTCAGGTTATACCCCTCCGATCCAACATCGCATGTGTAGCCTGAAACTCTAATACCGCTTGGCTTCATTACTGCCAGAGCGTCAAGGTTTGCTTTCTCAGTAGCTACAAGTGACGCTTTATCAAATGCAAAATATACAGTCCCCGTCTGAATTGATGCGGTGGGTGGAGCTTTGACAGTAGCTGCCGCTTTGGTCAGTTCAGGCGATCTGTTTACATCCTGCTTGTTTCTTTCACCACTAAAACGCATTGCGAGCTTGATCTGCATTGGTTGTATGTGGAGTGCATCATCTTTACAGTCAGAACAGACTATGAAGGAATCAGCAGCAACTGCTGCAACTACATCCATTTGATAGGTATATGACCGTTGCTTGATTGTTTCGGCATTGCAGTCGATTGGTGCCGACAGTAAGAGTATCGCGATAATTGATAGACGCATGGTTTACTCCATACTTTCAATTCTGTTTCACTATTGAATATCTGGGCAGGTACGAACTTATTTTGAAAAAAGTCAAAATTAGAAAGTGTTTTTGCAGGCTGTTGGACATTCAAATTTTGAAGTTTGTGAGTATCTGTACGAGGTAAGAATAACGAGGGGTGACCATGTTTTTTCGGTTTATATGCTGCATTTTCTCGGATTATTGATTATAGAAATTCGGTTTTGTATTTACAAAAAGCAGATTATTACGTTTTCGGGAGGTATTTAAAATAATTTAAGTAAATGCTGATTTTATAAATTCTCGTGCTAAAATGAACCATGCAAACAGATAAGCAAGGGTTTCCGTTGTTTTTAGCAGGTATTGTGTCAAAAAAAAGTAGGCGAATAATTTCCAGGAAATATAGGACGCTATATGGGGGAGGTAGTTTGATAAACTTTTTTTGAAATAAATTTCTGATCGGATGCGTCTTTCAATTTTAGATCCATATTTCAATCTTGGAGGGTACCGTGTTTAGATTCATTCTTGCCACTATACTCATCATCCCAACAGCTGTATTCGCAGCTTGTCCTTACGATTCCAACTGCATAAATAACCCATATGGCGCTGGCAGTCCATACAAGGCCAATGGCCTAATGAACCCTTACAGCCAATATGGAAGCCCCTACAGTAATAAATCATGGACAAACCCGTACGCTACTGACGCCCCGAAACTCTATGACAGCAACGGCAACTATAGGGGCAAATTGAGCGCAAATCCTTACGATCCCGATTCGACTTCGAACCAGTTTGGGCGTTACGGAAGTAAATTCTCTCCGGATAGCATCAATAACCCGTACGGTGCAGGCAATCCCTACTCAAATCAGAAAATATATGTCATTCCTTCACGATAGCTGGAGAGGAGTTGATTTATGATATCAGAACCCATCACCCTGCTTCTCGCTGGATTCCGTGGCAGCAGCCAACTTGCAGAGGCTGAGAAGAAAGTAAGCAGTTTTCTGGCCGGATTCCCAGGGGCGTCGTTGTTGATCTATGACAAAATCGATCCGAACGATCCAAATCTTGAAGAAGACCTACAACGTCGAGGTATTGATAGGCTGCCCCATTTAATTGTGATGCACAATGATGAGCCGGTTTTCGGATATGGTGGAAGTTTTGATATGACAGAACTCTCATCTGTGTATTCACGGTATTTTCCGGACGACCGAAGTGACATTGTTCAGCCTTACCTATGTCCTGATTGCATCAATTTGTATCGGGGACTACATCACAATTCAGACTCATCATACTGTCTCAGCTTCGAACCGATTGCGTCACTTGTCTGGAGTGATGAACATCCCGACGGGTCACTACAGGCTGTCAGTCACAATCCTGAATGTAAAAGTTGGATGATTAACCTCCAACTTGCACGAAACCATGTATGGGAGTGCGGTGAGGTTGCGAATGAGCACAAGATATTTTGGGAACAGTCCCGGAAGCTCTTGCCTTCATGGCCTGGCTTTTCTAGGTTGAAACTGAATGGCGACCAAAGTAAATCGTACAGGGCATGTGTTGAAGAGAAAGAACAGGTATTCGAAATGGTCGCCACCGAGTATGGTGCGGAGATCAACTACTACTGCACCGGCACCGGGTTTGTGGTCAAAGGTTTTTCTTGCAGGTTCGAAAATGAGATGGAGATTAATTGAACATATTATGCGTTGCGGAAGACGGCATTTTAATTCGTAGCTGGAGACACTATGGAAATCACAAAAATAGATTACATGCTCTTTTCCTGTCATCATCTAGTCAGGGATTATCCACCTGATATCTACGATCAGAACAAACTCACCGTCTATCAGAAGGCCTGCTCACAAGTTTCGAAACACGAGGGGGATATTGCATATTCACGTTGGAGCGCATCATCTCTGCCCGCCGAAACTGACGTCTCCTCTTGGCAGAGCAGACTTGAGATTAGGCCTGATGTTTTCGGGTATGAATCAACCACCGTATCAGGGGTTATAGAGTGGTATCTTAATTTTGCCCATTATGATCTCTTCTGTGCCTATGGAGGACCATTGCTCGCACAGGATGAGCTACAGGTTGCCGAACATCCAGCTCTGTGTTCATTGCGGGAAGCTCTTTTGCAGCGAGGGAAACCATTCGGGACAGTAGAAGATGACAGACCAACCCCTGTACTGATTCGTAATGTAGAGCGTCGCTGCAGTATTGATACTCGCCCCAACATATCGGATGGGCTCCCTTACGGTCTTTATGGCAATGAGTTCGCCAGAGCCACACCCGCCCAAGTTGTCAAAGCAGTGAAACTGATTACACCGCCAACACTGACCAATATCATTGCCATTGAGGCTCCTTCAGATGGCTATGGCGAATATGAAACCAAGACTATTGAATTTATTCTTAATACAGCAATAACAGGATTTTCGGCGGCCCGACATGAGTCGCACTCAAGTGGTGCCGGTGAAGTTGTTATACATACAGGATTCTGGGGGTGCGGTGCATATGGCGGTGACCGGGTGCTGATGACAACCCTCCAAATTATCGCTGCTAATGTGAGCGGCATTGACAGGTTGATTTTTCATACGGTGAACGAGGACGGGGTCTTACCGGTTCATCAAGCGATTGAGTTTGTGAGAAATGGCATCAGATACGATAAAGGCCAGATGGCTTTCGCCAAGATCATTGAGCAAATTGTGTCATGTGGATTTGAATGGGGTGAGAGCGATGGCAACTGATTTTCGGAGGTGACCTATGAATACTGATGAAAAGGCATATGAAAAACTTGCCGCCGGCTGTAATGCAGAAAAGATCGGTGATTTTGCACGTGCTGTCAGTGAGTACAGGGTCGGGCTTGATTATCCGTCAGAAGACTTCGATACATCATACTTTTTGCACAACAATCTCGGTTTCTCACTAATCCAGATCGGAAAATATGCCGAAGCGGAACATTATTGCCGCCTCGCAATCGAGATAAATCCGCACAGGTACAATGCCCACAAAAACCTTGGACTGGCACTCCAGAGCCAGGGTCAATTAGTTGAGGCGGCACTTTCCCTCCAACTTGCATCTGTGATGAGTAATAACCCGCGGGCCGGAAAACACCTTGACGAATTGTTGGCTGAACATCCGGAAATCAAGGAGCACCTGAAAACATACACTGTAATCGAGGAACCCCACCCATTCACCGAAGGCCGAAGCACTATGGTTCACTGATAGGGGATAACGACATGAGTGACGAAACAGCACAACACGAAGAATTTACTATTTTTTGGACCATCTTCGGTCCGGACGAACCCGTCCTCATGCCACTTCAGGATGGCAGGATGTGCCAATATGCGTTGACTGAGCCTACAAGTTGGCCGATCTACATCTCCGGGAAGCAGTTGGAGAACTTCAATCAAACTGGTTACGGAGCGCTGGAGGTTGATTCTTTGAACATGGCTGCCGGTGCCCTGCTTGGATGCAAGCCACCCCGTCCGTATCTACCGGTGCAGGGGCCATTAGATGTTCGTCCTTTGTTAAGTGACTATCTGGAACGCTATACAAAAGAACTTGGTTACGTGAATCTCGAAGATCTCATTTTTGAGATTTCAGGCATTCTGCGGAGCAGAAACGGCAGTGTCGCTTCGGCTATGGCATTGAAAAATGCCGAATTTCTAAACGTCAATTTCCACAAGATACTAAACGATCTGACACTCGACCTCTGGGCAAAGCTGACCTTGCTTGAGGAGGAAGCATTGCCGAATGCTATTCGGGAACTCAACGCTTACCTCTCTAGGGTAAGTATTGACAAAATTCACCCCGAGTCCGTCGCTTGGTATCATTATGCCAGCTCGGTTTCACTTCTCTATCTTGAAGTCTGCGAAAATGACACTAGCATTGGCGAATTACTGTCTGAAACCATCGCCAGAAATGACAATCCAAGACTTCGCGAGCGCCTTGAGTACTTGCGTCAGAACAAGATATTTGACCGAAGTTTGTTATGATCAACATCATCGACGCCAGCTAAACGGCTTGCGACAGGATACTTTTTAAGGGGGAAATACAATGCTTCCAGGCCCAACAATAATCAAAAAGTGCTATGCATGCTCACAACTTATTGAGGAACCGACGTTGATGTCGGGGAACACATTCGGATCGACAATCTGGACCGACGGCAAAATGGAAGCACTCATGCTCCCTGAACAGCCATGGCTGGTCGAATGTCCTCAGTGCATGGCTAGATGAGTTTGGAAACTGTCGGCGAAGTATCGTGGGATAACCAATGGCAAAAATCGGTTAAAGGGAAACAGTTTCATTATGGCGGCTGGATGTAGCATGTCTAGCAAATAACTATACGAAAAAAGGAGCGGATATGCCCAACGGCGGACCTGACAATTGCGGTAATTGCATGTGGAACAAAACTCAAGGTGACAGGGCTCAGAGCGGCTATTGCGAACTTCGGAATGCCCCCATCACTATCCCGTTTTGGACATACTGCCGAAACTTTAACTCAAGCTGGGATGACACGCCAGCATCCTTTCCAGAACTCAATGGTCCTATATACGCATCAGGCATTTTTGAAGGCTGGTACACTCGTATTCCATGGATTGGGAACAACGAACCTGAGACGCATACGTCAGGGGTTTGCTCCGTCACTGGGGTGAAATTCGCCAAAGGGATTACCCTCACAATTCATGAAACCGGAGAGGTTTTCCATTTTGCATCGAATGACATCTACTGCCGCTGGGTCGAGGAGCGTACAACATCGGGAAGCGACGACAGCAAGCCAGTGATCAGGCTCAGCACAGGCGATAAAGTTTTGCATGGAATATACACTGAGATTTTTCACCAAAAACATCTCTGCTGCGATTACATGCACCTCGGCAAGGACAAGGTATTTGAGTTCAACCTACTGGCAACAACGGATGACGACGGTTTCAGCGGTTTGCTCGACAAGGTACGCGGTGCCATCATCTGCGGCGCAATCGGTGATGCCATGGGGCGTCAGGTTGAGTCACTGTCACCAGGGACATATGAACCAGCTACCTGGTATAAGCCGTGGCATGGCTGGCAGTCTGGCCCAATAGGCACGATCACCGATGACACTCAAATGACCATGTGGCTGGCTGAATCATTGGTCAGCAATGGCAGACTCGATCCTGCAGATCTGGCATGCAGATTCACACGTGAGCGAATAAGGGGCATCGGCCAGGCGACCAGACAATTTGTGGGTAATTTCAAGGACCGGGGCCTGCCATGGGACCAATGCGGTGTCGCCTCCTCCGGCAACGGTGCCGCCATGCGTGCCGCTCCGGTCGGTATTTTCTTCCGGAATGACTTTGATGAACTGAAACTGGCGGGAGGAATACAGGCAATGGTCACTCATAATGACCCGATGGCTATTGCCAGCAGTATCATCATGGCATATGCAACAGCCAAACTGCTCAGGATGCACGTAACTGAAATCGACGACATCGGAACCATGACCCTGTTCTGCCGGGATCTAGCTGAAGCAATCGAAGGTATCGAAGATGGTGGCACCTATACGACTCGGAAAGATGGCACTCCATCAAACCTCGCCCGGCGAATCGGGGTAGATATTCCGCGGCTGCTTGAAGAAAAGATACCGCCAGTCGAAGCTCAGAAGGAATTTTGGAGCGGTGCCTATGTACTGGAAAGCCTGCCGTTCGCTCTCTACTGTTTCCTTTACTCACCTGGCCACTTTGACAGGGTACTCTACAATTCAGTCAATGAAAGCAGAGACTCTGATACCGTTGCTGCCATGGCATGCACTCTCTGCGGGGCTCTTAATGGTCTGAAAAGAAATATGGATCGTAAATACTGGACGAAGCACAAAGGGTACTGCGACAGAGACCTGCTGCCGGCGACGCCGATTGAACCGGAGAAAGAATACCTTGCTGAACTGGAGTTCAAGGACGAATTAATGGCGCTGTCTGACCGACTTGCCGCACAAGCCTGGACAGAATAATGAATAGCACAGCTATCTGTATCGGCTTGGACGGTTGCAAGACCGGATGGCTTGGCGTAAGTAGAAGTGCTCGCTCGCAAGAACTGGAGGCACATCTGTTTACGCAATTATATCCTGATATTATCTCTTACGACATCATTGGAATCGATATTCCGATTGGGCTTCCCTGCAGTGGAAGCCGCCAGTGTGACATTGATGCTCGCAAGAAAATCCAGCCAAGGGGAAGTTGTGTTTTTCCTGCACCAATTCGGTCGCTAATCGGTATTCAAAATTATACTGATGCCTGCCAACGAATTATGCAGATTGATGGGAAAAAGATATCCAAGCAGACATTTTTTATAATGCCAAAGATAGCCGAGGCAGACCGCTTTCTCCAAGCCAGTCCGGAGTTTCGTACTCGTATGTATGAAGTGCACCCAGAGGTTTCATTCTGCTGCTTGAACAGAGATACCCCACTGAAAACCAGAAAAAAGCGATCCGAAGGTAAAAGTGAGAGGACATCCCTCATAGATGGTGTTTACGGCCAGGGGACATGTGCTCAGCTAAAACAATCTCTCGCATCTTATGACGGTTGGGATGTTGACGACCTGCTGGACGCGTGTGCCGCTTTCTGGACGGCAGAGCGGATAATGGATGGTATCAGCAAATCTTTACCTATCGGTCAAGACGAAATTGATTCTACCGGATTATCGATGAGGATCATTTACTGACTTGCGTTGAGCACACTTACTTCGAATTGGCTGGTACAGCAACATGGAGAGTGATTAATCCACCCAGACCGGTTAAAAAACCCGAGGTTCCTGCTTTTGCAATTTGCCATTTGACGAGATCGTTTGCATGATACACCAACGTCCCTCTTTTCTTCATATAATTTGATGCCAGCTTTTCAGCAGTTTCCCATCCCAGGCAAACCATTAACAGCCTTATCATAACCATAATCCAGCGCTTTCATAATCAGGCCTTTATTTAAAGCGCTTGCCATACTAAACTGTTGCAGTGTCGATAAGATTCGGACTAGCTGTTTTTGGCTATTTTCTGCTTTAAAATGTTTTTCGTCTTGGTTAGAAGGCAAGGCTTCTCGCAGAAAGGAATTTTGTGAAGAGGAGATAAGGCAGAAAAGTGAGTCAGCACTTAATGCTCAATAGAAGAATTATATCCTTGAAATAACATATTTTTCCCAGTAAATTATTAAATATGAAAAAAGTGAGGAAAAAATACAGTTGGATCGATATTGGAGATGATGCGAGACGGCAGTACATTGATGCCCAGTCCGCTTTTTCTGCATGGGAAGATGCATCCAAAGAGATGTTGAATGTTCGCGGGAGTATGCGCTGGAAAAATCAGAATGGTACAGACTACCTGATTAGGGTGTCTACGCTTGGCAATAACAAGAGTTTAGGCCCCCGTTCAGGGGAAACAGAAAAGATTCATGACAATTTTGTAGCCAGAAAAACTGCAGCACAGCAGCGTTTCAGAGATCTGACTGAAACATTGGAGCGACAGCAACGGATGAACCGGGCGTTATTTGTTGGTCGAGCTCCTCGTATACTTGTTGATATTTTGAACAGATTATATAAAGAAGGCCTCTCTGAATTTTTCACCATTATCGGAACTCACGCATTATATGCTTATGAAGCAAGAGCAGGTGTACTTTTCGGTGAAACTGAAGCCATGGCCACCCAGGACATCGACTTTTTACTCGATGTTCGAAAACGAATAAGCTTTGTGACAAAAATGAGGCATGCAGCCACTTCGATGCTGAAGTTACTACAAAAGGTTGACCCGAGTTTCAGGCTACGAGAGGATCAAAAATACACTGCCGTTAACAGTAGAGGATTTGAAGTTGATATTATCCGCAGAGAACCTAAAGATGGTGACCCACATCCTATGCGGCTAACTGACGATGAAGGCGATGAGTTTTATGTTGTGCCCGCTAAAAATGCAGGTATTCTTCTGGATGGGCCACTTTTTACAGCTATCATTGTTTCTGCCTCTGGGCATATGGCCAGAATGAATACTATTTCCCCTTTAACATTCATCCAGTTCAAAAAATGGATGGCAGAACAGGCGGATCGGGACACTATGAAACGATCAAGGGATCTTCTTCAAGCAAACCTGGTCGAAGAATTAGTAAGCGAATATCTGCCGCAACTTCTCACTCAAAAACGTTAAAGCCCTAGCGTTACCAGAGCTTTTTTTAGTTGATTACCAACAACACCCCACCACGGGCGGCACTCGGGTTCCGTTGAACGAGTAAAGAGCATGAGAAAAGTTGCTCAACAAAACTTCCCACCCTACACCATTAGCAGGCTGTTGAAAAACTCGTAGCGATAATGCGGATTATGAAAAATGGTTTCCAAATTTGCCGTACAAGGGTCTAATAATTTTTCTGATGGTTTGAGTGGCTGTCATACAGCCCGGAAATTGATGTTCAAAACCCTTTTTCAACAACCTGTTAGGCGGGAGCCAGATTTACATCAATTCCGATACTTGAAATCCGTTTGTGCCCACTGGATATGAAACTCATTTCGGTTACCATTAGTATTTCCGCCAAAACTCCACTCAATCCAATAAACATGAATAATATTGTGGTGTTGTGTTGCCATTATTTATAACGCCATGTGCTTGGGGCTACTGTGCTGAAACATCAGAGGTTTTTCCGGATTGATGGCCATTTGACTCGCTACCAGTAAGCACCTCTGTCCGGAGTTAGTCCGGGCTGGCCAAGAAAACATAGACAGTGTGAAGCCTCATTTTTAATGGTGTTGTCCGAGCTGTCCAGTCCCAAAACTGGCTGTAGCCCTTTTAAAACCATCATTGACACTTGTCATTGCTCTCGTATCCAGTGGCTTTGCCCAAGTGCAAAATAGTATTGCAATCAAAATTGTACATAGCGCAATTGGCTTTAATCGTGCGTCCATAATTATTACTCTCCTGTTTCCATCACATGTCATATTTCAAACGTGCTTCTCAATAAAGGTGTTGATGGCCAAATTTCCAATTGTTTTAGTGGCAATCGCATCAACACTTCCACCAATAATACCACCTACAAATGGCACAGCTTTTCCAAGATTAATTGCACCTGATTGGCCGAACTTTGTGACTAATCGAACGCCAACTGTCTGGTTTATCTTTGTGATCGTTACTCCTGAAATTTTGTTTATGGTGGCAGTTGTCAATCTGGTTCCGACTTGAATTCCAACATCTTTCAATAGGTCAGTAATAGCACTACCGCATAAACACATATATACAAGAGTTCTAACCTGATCACTTCGAATATCATGTCCACTCATAATAGCTATTGCTGCAATCATGCGGATTTGAACATATAAAACAGATGTGATATTTGCTGGTACTGCAACGGGAAGAGTGATTAATCCGCCAAGACCGGTTAAAAAACCAGAAGTACCTGCTTTAGCTATTTGCCATTTAACGAGATTGTTTGCATGATCCACCAACGTCCCTTTATTTTTCATATAACTTGATGCCAACTCTTCAGCAGTTTCCATTCCAGGCAAGCCATTGACAGCCTTGTCGTAGCCGTAGTCAAGAGCCTTCATGATAATGCTTTGGTTTAATGTTTCTGCCACTATTGCCCCCATTAACGTGCCCACGACATAATTGGTACCGTCGATATGCTATGTTTTGGTGAGCCATCAATTAATTTGTCAGTGAACGCCAGATAAACCAGGACATTGCGTTTCTTATCAACGAACCTTACGACATGCAGCTTTTTAAAGAGAATGGAACGGCTCTTTGAAAAGACCTCATCGCCATCCTTCAGGTTGCCCGGCACTGTGATTGGCCCAATCTGACGGCATGCGATTGATGCTTCCGATCTTTCTTCGACTAACCCCAACGCACCCTTGATGCCACCTTTAGTCGGGTAGCTGACATGGCAGGCTACTCCAGGCACCAATGGATCATCAAATGCTTCTATGACAATTTTGCTGTTTGGCCCACTCATAATGAACTCGGTGCTCACGTCACCTATCTTCTCTGCATATGCAGGTGAAACAACAAATAATGCACAGATAATTACAGCAATTGACTTCATAAATCCTCCCAGGGTTAACAATGTGCAGCATTGAAGTAAAGACACCTGTTCAAATAAGCCGCATTAAAAGAAAAAGTCCTATCATGGCAATTCCTATAGAAAATTTGCCGGCCAATCCAATCGCCATCCCTACCACCGTACCAAATCCAGCCCGACTTGCCTCATTTAATCCACGCTGCAGCGTCAATTCACCCAAAACCGCTCCAATAAAAGGGCCGAACAGAATGCCGGGGATTCCCAAGAACATGCCAACGATTCCGCCCAGAGCCGCACCTATCATGGCCCGATTTGAGCCACCGTATTTCTTGACGCCTAACGCCGATGCTGCAAACTCCACCACATAGGTCAGTGCTGTCATAATCGCCAGAATCATGAGCGTCCAAAGACCTATATAGTGGAAACCTTCGGCCCAGGCAGCCAAGAGCAATCCCAGAAACAGTACCGGCGCTCCAGGCAAAATCGGAAGTAACATTCCAGCTAAACCAGTAAGTGCCAGTACCGATCCAACGATCAATAGAATAGTGGATTGGTCAGGCATAATTGAATTTTAAGATGATCACTCTCTTGCCATTTAGCAACAGCGGCCTAGGGAGTGGCAGATGACTGAAATTATTGTCATTGAGTGTCATTTCTTTCCTCGCCAATTGAATAACTTACGTGTTTTAGAGTATAAATTATTTGTTTCAGTTTTAGCCGTTTCAGTATTATCATTACCAGACTCGGTTTTGTGATTGTCAGTAAGCTTTTCATTGTTTTTTGTTCCGGTAAAAGGTAACCAGCTGGTTATTTTGGTTACTTTATCAACGGTTTTTGTTACCGCATCAATTGTTTGTTGAACTCCTGGAAATTTTTTAATGGCATCTCGTTTTCTCTTCCGAATACAATCTTTTCTCTTTCGTATATAGCCCAGCAGAATGTTCCCGGCTGTTTGAGCTACAGCATTCATACATTGAAATGGACTACGCGACATTTGCGATGAATTTCGATGTTGTTGGTCAAGAGCAAGTGAATCGGCGGCGATTGCCATACCATGATAGTAGAGCATGCCACCACTGAGGACGCCTTGCATAAGATCGTCACCATGACTTTCTACAAGCTGTGACATTAATTGAAGTCCCTCGGAACCAATGCTCAAAGCACCATCAATTGCAAACTCGCTTGTAACAAGAGCTGCATTGACAATAGCTCCTGAAACATCACCTGTTGCAAATCTGCTGAGAAACTTTTCTGCATGTTCAAACAAATCCTCGCTGGTTTCATTGACAGCGTCGCTTTCCAAAAAACCTGCCGCATAAGACATTCCAGCAGCAATAGTTTTAGTCGTCATTGATAATTCAAGCGCCTGACTCCTGTTGAGGTAGTCATTTACAAACAGGCTTGAACCTGCCCTTACGAGTAGCTCGTACCAGTCCCTTAAAGAAGGTTTACGACCAAGCTTTGACAACACATGTAGCTGTATTTCGAGTGCAGTTAACACAATAGTAATATGGTCAATTAATTTACTTGAACTGATGCCGATGATAAGACCGGTTGTAATTGCCCGCTCGGCAACATCCTTTTCAATTGATTTCAAAATTGCTTCAGCCACTAATTTTTTATTATCGACATTGGATATCTTTGCGTCATGCAACTCTGCTTTCCATATAGCAGTATTAGCTAAATCAGCTAGGTATTGAGCCTGCTTGTTCGTATTGTCAGGTTCAGACAATGAAATCAGCTTCGCATGCTTATTAGCTAAAGTCTTATCTCCCCAGACGAAAGCGACTTTTTTTCCCCAAGCAGTCCGATATTTCAAATAGCATACAAGCATGAGAAGCAATGGTATGCTGATGAAGACAACAATTACAGAAACGCCCAGTAAATCAATTTGGCCGGGTACAACTCTATATCCAAGAATAACTCTTGTTTTATCTGTCAGTTCAAGAGCATAGTTTAACAACAATGCTCCGTACCCGACCAATATCATGGCTCCTCCAACAGCAGCGCTGAACAGGAGTGCTTTGACTGCATACCTGCCAACTGGTTTGCCATGCAGATGATTGACGTAATTCGACGAGCTGGTCATGTTTATTTCCTTTTTTTCAATAAAGAGTTTACACGGGTTATTTAAATTATTTTGCAACCCTAACAATGCATATACCAACTGCTCTGCTGAATTGAAGTATTAAGCACATCTGTATGTATAGTTGTTTTTAGAGTTATCATAAATTATTCATTTTAATCTACAATACATTACATATCTTAAATTTAGGCTGTTTTACCAGTACTAAAAATATCTCTGAGAATCTTGAAAGAAATAAATATTACACCCACCGCAATCGTTCCTGGGCGATACCCTGCCTTGAATAACATAACTATGATGACAGCAAACCACAGCCACCACCTGTCCAAATCTGTAAATTTAAAAAGCAGCGCCATAAAAGCAAGAAACACAAATGCATTTTTAGTAATCCACACTGCGAAGGTAATACCCAAAATCATCGCCAATAGTTCTAACATTTGTTTACTACCTCATTGATTGCAGTTTAGCCAGTGACTGTTTTTTAAAAATATCACCAGCTGGTCTGTACCCTTTCTTCCTGGCAAACCAGTAGCCAAAATAGATTCCTGGAATTATGACAAATAACGCTGCAGGAATAAAAATGATAGCAGCCCCAATAACAGCAAGGCTAAGCACAATAGCGATTATTTTTCCCAGAAGTCCTACAAGTGCGCCTGTGCAGAAGAGGAGTATAGACAGTGCTATTCCGATTGCCCCGAAAATAATGCCGATTATGGACTTGGTGATGATCCCAAGCAAACCAAGTGCAGCTAATACAACGATGACAAGTATAACGTTCATTTTTCTCCCCCCCTTTGAGAATAATACAGTAACTTAATTGCCACTCCGCTCCAGATACCATCTCAACTCCCTTTCCATCTCTCCCTGCATTCCCTCTGGACTGATAATTCTGATATGAGGAATCCAGTACCGCACGATTGGTAAGACTTGATTCTCATGACCTACTTTTGCGGAAACTATCAAGCCTCCGTCCTCCAGTTCTTTTTCAATAACCTGATTGGCAATCAGCTTGCGGCGTTTGAAATAGCCGGAAATTTCCCTGGCAACTTTAAATACGACTTCCTTTTTTGTTTCACCAAGCCATACGCCATCTTCCTCTTTCAGCATCCGGTCAATATTTGGATTATAGGGGAAACATGTATCGAGCTTTTTTACCTGATCAATTTTAGAGAAAGAAAAGGTTTTCAGCTTTTCTCCATCAAGCGCGACGAGATACCAGATACCTTTGTTGTTGATCAATTTAAGCGGAGCGACTGCAGTATACGTTTTGATTCCTTCATTCTTCATGTAGTCGAAGGAAATATGGCGGCGTGCTATGATCACCCGCTCCAGAAGACGGAATGTTTCTTCTTTTTCGGCAAGATCCTCGTAGTTATGACCTTTAACCAGCAAGGCTGACTGGATACGGCTATCAAAGATGTCTCCCAGAAAATCATCAGAGAGAGATGGAAATAAACCACGTACTCCAGCAAGACCTGCAAACCGCTCAATATCACGGGTATTGAGTTTGCCAAGATAGGCAGGATCGAGATGATAGCGACCATCAGATTTCTGGAGAGGCAGATACGCAAATCTCACATTCAGGTCACGCTGTATGGTACGCAGATTGACCCCAAACTCATCGGCAAGCGTCAATGGGTCAAGTTTTTCACCCTGGTTAAGTTTCACCAAAATCTGTGATAGCCGATAAACGAGTGTGTCATGGTTGCCGGTTGTCATGTCATTTCCTTAACAGAATATTTCATGTATGTTGCTATTTATACCTATCCAGATGACAGGTGGTGTCGTTTCTCTAAAATATCTGTGATGTAATTGAAAATTTGGAAATTTCCTTCAAGTCAAAATTTTTAGCATCTGAATCTATCCAGCATAATTCGTCAAAGTATGAAACATTTACGCCACTCCTGCGAACAAAAGGCCCCTCGGTAACATGACATGGGGCATATCTGAAATATGCCATAACATCAATGTCATCTGGCAGGGCCTCAATATGGAAATCATCACCATTGCCATAACCTCTTAACATCCTGAAAACATTATCCCGCAATGCGTCACCTGTCGGAATTTTATCGAAGTAGTCATGATGAATCATCAACTCATGAAAGCCTGGTTTAATGGCAATCAGCTCTTTGTAGAGTTTTGAATAGTCAAATTGAAGACCTGGAATCCTGAAGATCCCTAAAATCCGCTCTAAATCCACAAAGTCTTTGTGCCAGTTCAGTTCTTTTGCTTTACGGCTGAACCCTGCAATTTGCCAGAAATAATCATTATCCTTCTTTTCAGCAGATTCGTTCTGGGTCACCTGGATTCCGGCCAGTGCCTGGAAGGCCTTGTTATATTTTGCGTTCATGTACTGCTGTGGATTTTCAAAATCAGACAGGTATATTGCCGTAAGATATCTGTACCGCACGCAGTTAAAGATACGTTCCACTTCCATCTCTGGCAAAATGAGATGCTTCAATACGTTTTCAACAGAAGGGGCACTGATTTTGAGATACTGTTCAGCCAACTGAATCATCGAAATATTATGCTTCGGGCTCAATTCAAGCGAGCTGTTTATTTTACCAATAGAAATGATCCCGTCCCGGCCAATCTCGACAAGGATATTTTCCCCATTTCGGGTTAAAAACAGCCCATCCTGATTGACATTGCTCAATAACAGTTTCTTGTCCAGGTATTCAGGAAATTTTTGAAAGCAATCCAGTTTATTTACATTCAAAGATGTCATCGCTTTTATGGCTTTTCTACAACTGCAACCTGCAAGCACGTCCGGTTATTGTATTCGTTAAAATCAGTGTAGAGATCATCCTCATCATAATCATAATAGAGGTCATCTTTCACCATACTGATGAGATTTTTTATTTCCTTGAACGTTAACCGCTTTCTGTCGGCTCGTGAAATCGTAAATTCATAGTAACCTGCAACCTTGAACTCATCCCAAGGTGCATTAAAGAGATCAGCCAGATCAATCATCTTATTTTCACCAGACCCCACAAACGCGCGGGCATATGCCTTTCCGCACAGATCGAAGGTGAAGATATACGGCGCAAGCGGATTTATGGCCGGATCATATGCCTGCATTGTGAGAAACTTATCCATCGGCCGGTTGTCAATGCTTAAAAATGCCGCCGACATCCTGACAAGCTTGATGGTTCCCTCAAGCAGCAGTTCAGGATGCGCATCAATTCCCAGAAACTCCAGATGCTCCCACAAAATATCACGTTGATCACTCTTTCTGGCAATTCGATAATTCAGTTCCCATACGGCAAGTTTGTCAGCGATCACTGAAATCCTCCTGAGTTGCTCATTAAATGTGTGCTATTGCTCCAAACTCCTTCAGCATCTCTATCAGCTCAACATTTTTCTCAAACAACGTGGCAAGAATCTTTGCGGTTTCTGCTGCTGTGCGTGCCATGACAAGCCTCCTCTGAATTTTGATGATTCAGTATGGCATAAGCACGCGACGAAATATGACGCGCTAATTAGTGGAGTTCTGGTGAAGAAGTAATTACGATGTAGGTTTCGATGGTGCCACATTGTCAGGTTCATTCAAAGTGACAGGGTGTTGCCAGCAGGAGAAAAAAGGATAATTCCGTCGTGGACACACCACACGCCAGGGGAAGATGTAGCCAAGTGAGTGAAGTCTTTGCGCTGGTGGTAATGAGATTTTTCTCGGATTATATACTTCGTTTATTAGGATTATTCAGGCGTCAGGCATTGAATTGTCAGCTCACATCGTTGTTCAATTAACGACATGATTTGAGGCAGGATGGTGTGACCATTACCTTCTACCTCAAAAACTGTGATTGTTTTTGCTGCAAGTCCAGGCAAGCGTTTTGCTATATTCAGAATGCGTTTTTTTACCTGTGCCGGCGACAGTCCTGCTGCGGTAGCAAAACGCTCCCAATGCCGCAACTGTACTTCCGTGAAGCGATACTTGCTGCCGATTTTCATCGCCATTTTATCCGTCAGATTCGGATAAACCGCAGTGGCCAGCACATCGTAAAATGGTGCCAATACGATTCCCTGTGTTGTGTAGAGCAATGAAAAGTTCTTTCCGTGGGCATCGTGATTACCGACCATGGCATTGAATATCGCAAAGTCCAATAGTTTCAGAATCTGTGGAGCACTCGGTCTCGTTGCTCGGCGCAATAGCTCAAATGCTTGTGATAGATCTGGTCCACCTTCGTTCTGATATTTGTATTCCGGGGCTACTGCCAGAGCCTGGCAAAAGTCCTCTTGATGCAAACGCATTAAGCGCCCATCTGCTGTTATATGCCGGTCATAACGATCAACAAGCAAATAATGTCGGTCGCTAATACGGCGAATCTCCGCTTTGACGGTATCAAGCTTCAGAGCATTGGCCAGGGCCAGACAAAAACCTTCATTGAAGACGCTGCCATCCACGCCAGCAATTGCCGGTTTAAGAATATGCGAACTCGGAGAGTTGAATAGCGGCAACCCGATACGATCACCTTCAGCAACCACAGGAAGCTTGTCCTGTGCACCCGCCAGAGATAACCTCAAGCCTTCTTCACCGGCGAGCATCGGGCGTTTTGGCATTTCATCGAGAAGGCGCAATAGTTCTACATCATCGAGCCAACGAACGAGATCGTTTTTATCCTGGGCTTGTGGCATCAGCCCGGGCTCCAACAAAGTCACAGCACCGGCACATTCGCCTCCAATGCCATCAAGGAGAGCAAAGTCGTTCTGTCTCGAAACATGTAGAGTCTGGGCGATTAACTTACGCTTGTCTCCTTCAGGCAAAAGCCCTGCAAAAAATGGACGTGCGGCACGATCATCAAACGCCTTTGACTGAAGAAGCAGTGATTGCGATAATGGAATCGCATTGCGCATATTCAGCCAGTCACTCTCATAGGAAAAGTTCAAACGGCCATCAATCTGACTTAATGTTCCTATGTGTGTTCCGAACAGCCAGACACTCAGTTGACGAGTCATAATCTAATCCTCCTGACCTATTGCCAGGCCCTCAACACATAGACTCCCTCCCAACGCATGAAGCACGCGGAGAACGTTTTCCAGACGGAGTGTCGGTTTGCCGGATTCCAGTTCGACAATGAAACGCACACCAACACCTGAAGCCAGAGCCAGTTGCGGCTGAGTTAAGCCAAGGCGTTTACGTTCGGTTCGAACTGCCAGGCCCAGTGAAATTGGAGTGTCTGTTTTTATAATCATAAATATTTCCCTTTCGGGAATTATTACTCCACTAATGACATAAAGCAAGCAATATTTCCTGATCGGGAAACAACAGGTGATATGTCTTAGGGACAATGGAATATATACCGAACGGGAAATGCTTCACTGGATGCATGCAGCGAAAATTAAAAAAGGCGACCCATTATCGAGGCCGCCTCTTTCCGAAGGGTATGGGTTATACCGCTTCGAAGATCAAATTTTGTTTGCAACTGCTATTCGCCAAGAATCAGGCAAACGCAGTTGCTTGCTTTGGTTTCTGCAACACGCCGTGAATACTCAACTCCAAAGTTGTTATATGGCGCACCACGGAGCATCGGTTCTACTCACCATAGGTACAGATAACCAGATTTTTCAACCTCTGCAATAGTTGCATGTGGCCAGGACATTTCATCGTAGTAGTGGGTCATCACATTGTTCTCCCTGATGCTGTAAAGATGTCTATGACTTCGACGCAGCTTGTACAGTTGAAGAACGCTTTTTCAAACTCATCCCACGACAAAGTGAACTCCCTACCATTGATACGAACTTTTACTGACATGATATTCTCCTCTCTCACATTAATTTGGAAAACCCAAAGGGCTCCCTTCAATCACCGAGCTTATTCGGTGACTCAAAGGAGCCCTTTGGGCTGCTGAAAGGAGATAATGGGGTGAGAGAAAACATCTCTTCTCACCCCACGGCTCTATTTAAATAGCCTCTGGTTTTTCAACCGGTGGCTGTTCGCAGTTCTGGCAAACGACTTCATCGTTTGTTACGAGGCGACCAACCTTGCCAACCATGTTCACAAGCCCCATAGGAGCTGCTATAAAGCCCGAAACTCGTGTCTGTTCCTCGAAATTCACCCAACTGCTGTGTGAACAGCCTGTTATGGTGATGCCAGTAGTTGCAATCCAGAGTATCATGGCAATTCGTATCATCTTGTTTCTCCTTTTTGCACACCCCTCCCAGCAGGGGGTGTAATAAGTTCCATCCCCCTACGATAAGGATTGCTCCAAGCAGAGCGCTAATTATTATTGTTGGAGTTCCAGCACCGCCTTTCTGAAAGAAAGACCTTCAAGTTCCATTGTGACGCTGATCGAATCCCATGATTTGTTGCAGACAAAGCAATGGACATGGTTATCGTACAGAGACATGGAAGGGTTTGTGTCCTTGTGAAACAGGCAGCAAACCGTTTTCCTCCCCTTGAAGTCGATAATACTGGTTATAGGATACTGACGAGCATGTTCTATCATCTCGTCAGTGATCGCATTGGTACTCTTTTTGATAATGCCGTTAATATGGTTCAGGAGAAGTTTTGCTTCCCGCTTAAGCGGTTGCAATTCCTTCTCGATATCATTGATACGGGCGCATATCAGAGCTTTTTCAAGTTCGTTCCGATTGCGCTCCATATCTTTGGTCAATACCCATATATCCTTTTCATGTTTTTTGATGATCGGCTGGAGATAGGCGATGCGTCTCATAATCGCATAGCGTTTTGAAACACCCATGCTTTCAGCAGCCTTGATCGTTTCATGCAGCGTCATTGCGTTCCCCCTTCATCGAGCAGCCATGCACCGTTGCCATCAATAAGCGCATCAAGTGTCATCGGCTGTTCCGGCAGGAAGTTCTCCAGAAAATATGCTACCTCTGGCAGTTGCGAACTGCCCAACACTTCCTGAAGCCTTTTTTCAGCCGGGATAAATTCAGGATTGCCTGCTGCTATCTCTTCCCTGCATTTCTGTAGTGCCGATATCCTGTCAGCCGCCTTTATGATCTCCTTGTACCCGTCGGGGATTGTAAAGATTAAACGGTAGACAGGGCGCAGGCTTTCAGGCAACGACTCGACCATTTTATTGACTGCAAGACCTTCAAGCTGATTCATTATCGATTTGACCACACCGCCGCCAAACTGCTTGATCGGTGTCGGTATGTCCCCGGTGAATACTTCTGCCGTATCGTGGTAAAGCGCATACACGGCAGCCATATTTGGGTCGAGCGAACCATTAAAATAGCTATTTCGAATTGTTGCCAGCGCATGAGCAAACACAGCCACATCAAAGCTATGCTGCTTCAGATCCTCCTGGATGCTGCTTCGCATGAGCGACCAACGGAAAATCTGCCGAGTTCTGGCAACAAACTCAAAAAACTTGAATTTTTTCATAGCGTTTTTCTCCCTTTGAGCAAATTCTCCGCTTCGTGGAGCGGTATTAAACCTTCATCCGTGACTGCCATCGGCTCATAGACAATGTGGTAGTTCATATCATGCCCTATTATTCTTCCACCAATCTCACCATCTTCCCCCTGCCAGGTAATTCTGCAGGTTTCATCCGGCAAGATGTGGTCTTGAATAACAGAAATGGCAATGTCCTCCGCATTGCGCCACGTTCCGAATGTTTCCTCCGGTTCAAATACGATGTATCCGTCCCAAATTTTCATTTCGTCACCGATGTCAGGCACTGCCTGCTTGATTTCAGCAAGGCACTCTTTGTTATTGTCAGCTTTGAACGGCTCAATAGATAAACTGTATCCGTATCCCATGATTTTTCTCCTCTGTGGTCGCACTCCCCCTGTCAGGAGTGGATAATGTAATGTTCTCCCGGATCAGGCAGGTACTTTATAAAGGAATGTCTGTTGTTAGTTTTAATACCGTGTCAGTATCAGATCTGGTGATCGTGGTAATGCAGCCAGGCAAGGCATTTCTGCTCGTTGGCGCATCCTTTACCACCATCAAGGTTGATATCGTCGCACCCATCGCAGGGGTAACCGCCCCATACAGCAATCGCTTGCTGGGAGGAACCATAGGCTTTACCGGAAACAAAGTCTGAAACACCTCCCAGATCAATGGTTGGTGATTCAACTTTAATCCTTGTGATGTACGCCTCTGCCGTACTCCCGTCCTGCTGGAGAACAATCCCCAGTGTCGGATCATCAGCATCAATTGTATCGGTATCGTAGTCGATGATTATGAATTCAACATCGAGCGGTTGTGTGCTGACGACACTCCGTACCAGACCTCCATCCAGTACAATCCCTACAACCGGCTTTTGGTGTATCTCCCGGTTACCGGAAACATAAAGGTTGTATTCATTGTCCCCAGTTTCTTCTTCCACTGCGCTGATCTGTTCTTCCAGCCACTGACCGGTAGAACAATAACGTACATCGGTGGCAGTTATGAAAACAGCGCTGCCACCGAAACCGTCCGGCCTCATCTTCGAGCAGCCGTAGGCGCTCTCCACTGTTATGCAGGAAAGTTCGCTGTTGGAACGGCAAATGATCTCTTGGAACCGCTCAAAGAGGTCGTCATCGTCAAGTAGTTCGCTGGAGAACCAGTCTTCTGCATAGAGGAAGAACTTGTCCTCGCCGTCAGAAATAATGGTAATGCCAAATCCTTCGATGAAGTTTCTATCGTCGTCAGTAATGAGGTGCTTGGGAATGGATGGTTGGAATACTGATTGTTTTGTGTAGTCTGCCATGAATTGTCTCCTTTTTGTGTTGGCAAGGAGACATATCCCCCGCAGGGAGAAGTGTCTCCCTGATAGGGTTGGATTACATTGTGTCGTTACAGCGAGACCGGCTCGAAAGATGTTACAACGAAATCATCATGCTCACCGATAATCGGCTCGCCTTCTTCAAGATAGAAGAAAATATCGTCATCCATCCCATCATCGTTTTCAGAGTCATATTCTCCAATTTTGAATATGTATCCTGAAATTCCTTGGTCAGGTTCATCTTTGAAATAACCGCTCACTTCGATATATTTTGCGAGGTCAACCTGTTCATGCTCGAAATTGCTTAGAGCGGTTGCAAGACACTCTTCCATGGATATGCCCGATTGCTTGCAGAGATGCATCAGGTCTGCAAGCAGATCGGAAATATTCTCAATCAACGAGTCAGGACTGAAATGCTCCCCGAGTTGTGATCGTACATAGAAGGCAGATGTGTTTAGCGCACGATTTGCGCGATGCTCATTATTCGTTCCCATTTTGCACCACCTCCCTAGCATCCAACAGATCATAGCTATCAAGTTCGGTAATCGATACCAACTCAGTTTCGCACTCGACACTGCTGTGCTTGGGGTTAAAGGTCCAGTAAAACTCACAATCCGTAACATTGAGGCAACAGCATTCAATGCGTGGGTATTCAGGTTCCACCAGTGGGACACGCCCGTTTTCCAATCCAGAATCATGGTCGGCTCTCATGGTTTCGACGCTGTGATCGAACGCCACAAGTTTATGCATTCCCCTATGAAGCGATTTGGATCCTCTGACAACCGCTGCCATTGTTTTGATCGTGCTGATTTCTGACTGTGTCAGTTCAACAAGAGCGTGATCAATGTCATCGTAATAATCGTCGCAGTTATGTACGGGCAGGATGAGTTTTTTAGTCGGTTCTATCATGGTCTGTCTCCTTTGTGGTTTATGGGAACAAACCACCCCATCGGGGAATAAGTTTGCCCCCGGTGAGGTTTAGTGATGAGAACAAAAAAGGTGATCCGTTTCCGAGTCACCTTATTGGCTTCATTGATATTTTGGGTAGTGAGTTTTAGTGCCGGTTGATCCGTTCCTGTCTTTGTTTGTGTAAGAAATAAATCAAAACACAAGCGGCTATCAACAATACTCCCTGGAAAATAAGGAAAACATCAAATGCTTGCATCATTATTTACCTCCTCAAAAGTATTTTGCCGTAATGACAATTCGCCCGCAATATCTTTTTGTGGGTCATCGAGGAAAAAATCAACAACGAATGCAGCAATGGCTGACATTGTACCAAAGATAATAGCCAAAACGACCTTCCATATAGGGATTGTTTGCATCATAAAACCTGCAAAAGCACCGCTGGCAAGCGACAACTTTGAAACATCCCATAAAAATTTCCCGATATTTTCAATTTGCTTTTGAGTGATCATCCTTCAATCCCTTTCCCTGAAAATAGCAGTCGTGGGATTGCAAAGAATCCAATAATCTCCATTGGCACAGCCAGGGAATTCGGATGAGAACCAGGCTCGGTAGATGCCGTCTTCGCAAACATGACATTCTACCTTGAGATCTCTTCCTGTTTTCTTTCCCCAGTTCCCGCCTGTTTCATATGTGTACTTGCTCTTGTGCTGGAACGCCCACTTGATTTCAGAGAGAACATACTCTGGAAACTTGCCAGTGATCGAGGTCACAGAATACCCGTAGTTGTTGAAGTATTTCTGCGGATCAGTTATGAGATTTGCCTTCAGATCGTCCCAGACTTCGGGATAAAACCTGTTGGCAAGTTTTCTGACCTTTTCAACCATAACAACAGCAGGCACAGGCTCGATTGAGACAAGATGACCGAGATCATCAAGACTGAATGGAAACCCTGTCCGGGTGGTGTTGGTATAACAGAGCAGTCCATCGTTTCTTGCGCTGAATAATCGGAATTCGTGCACCGGTTTTTTTGCTGTCAGCTTCTTTCTGTTAGCTTGCAATGCAATCGGCTCATCAAACGTAAGCCTCAACTTGCCAGAGCGTATTTCAGGAGGTAGCTTTTCCCACTTGCCAATCACATCTGCATGGCTCTTGTAGCCTGCTTGCATGGTGACAAGAAATGGATTAACCCGTTTTGCTGGTGGAGATGGCGGTTGATAGATGTTTTCCAGATCAAAATCAAACTGAAGCGATGAAGAAACAAGATCTGCTGCCGGTTGATATGCCTGAAACAATGATAGTTGATAGTCCATATCTTCTCTCCTTTGAGGGAGAGAACTCCCCATCCGGGGAATATTCTCCCCCTGAATGGGTTGATCACTTTTTTTGTGTGAGCAGGTTTTCCATTACTGCGAACATCGCAGCAGGAAGTTCCTGCAGGTTTTTGATAATGCGGTTATTCTCCCAAAAATGCTCAACGCCCTTGTGCATGATTCCTATCGCAGCGATTTCGATGCCGTCTGACAATGCCCGAGACGTTGCGGCAACGGTTTTAGCCGGATCGCTGGGATCGCCATCGGTAAGAACCAGCATGACTTTGCGCGGTTCTGGACGTTGCAGTAACATCGCCCTACCCGCCCAGATTGCGTCATCTGTTGGAGTCCCACCTCTGGGATACTGGTTGAAATTTTCGGATAAAGGTTTTTGACCAAAGTCAGTAAGTATATTGACTCCGGCCTCAGCAGCCCCCTTTCCGCTGAATTCGCAGGAACAGACCGCAACTCCTCTGATCCCGAATAAAGTGTGATGAAGTGCAAAAGCAGCTTTGTTGGCGACATGGTACAAAGAGCTTTCAACACCATTTGCCATAAGCGCTTTCCCTCCCATACTCCCAGATAAATCAAGAAGCACGGAGACCGCGGTATTGGTTTTAACCGCTTCAATCTTTTTTTTGAAGATTTTAGGATCGCCGCCCGCCATCTTTACTAGCCGGTTGGTTGCCAGCTTTTTCCCGGAACAGCCAAAAGATTTTGGCTGCCGCTTGATGGATTGCAACATCCCCATCAATTTGGCTCGCATTCTTGATGCTGTCGATAATGCTTCTACCTCATCAAGCTTGCCGTTTTCGGGAAGCATAATCCCAAGTTTTGGCAGGCATGGAATTGATTCTTTAATACTTTTTGGCGTTTTCATGGCGATCTTGTCCATTTCGTCCTGAATCAACTGTGACAAATCACCATATCCTGTTTCCTGCTTAAGCATTTCTTCGATCTCTTCCGATGTTGGTCGATTGCCAGCACCAGAACCAGCCAAGTTTCCACCGGACGAGGATGATTTCTGATTGTTTACCCGGTTTTCATCTTTTTTCTTGTCCTGTTTTGACTGGCTGTCCAACTTGGACGAGGCACTTTGATCCTGAACTCCATCTCTGTCGTTCTGACAACCTGAAACCTGCTGCCCTCCATCATCGTTCTCATCCTTCTGCTTATTTTTCTCTTTCCCCTTTTGACCACCACCGCTCTTAAGACCACTGCCAGAAGGTTCTTCATCGATTTTCGAATCTTGTCGCAGTTTGGGTGGAGGAGGATTTTTCTGCTGAATGAGCAGGTCTATGAGTTGTTCAGCCATCGTTTCCGTTTCGCTTGTTGATGTTAGGTTCGGGATCTCCTTGAGAATAGCCTCTGCATCATCAATGAATCCCTGCCCGAAAGCATCATCCATCATTTCATTGCATGCAGATTCAACATACAGAAGTGCTTTTTGATTCAGCACATTCACCCTGCCGTACGACATCGCCTTGCCAAGTAAGGCATGGGTTAAGTCCTGCGGCTCAAGAGTCCCATTTTTTGAGTAATAGGTTGTTATGGCATCGAGGTTGTACGATGTTCCAGGGCGAGCTTGTATGGTCTCCATTTCAACCCGGATATCTTCAATGACATTCATCATGTCACCGAGAAGACCGCTCGGTTTGCCTCCAGTGGTGTAGTTCTTATGCCCGATTTCGTGAAAAATAAGGCCGGTCATAAGCATACGACCAAGAGGAGTTGCCGGCATCCGGGCAATGTTGATTGTAGAACCATCTGCGGAGCAGTATGAATTGTCACCGGAAACCGTGACCTTGATATTTGCGTCACGTCCCAGCGTCATTGCCAGCCCTGCCAATTCCTGATCTCTGATCATTTTTATTCTCCTTGTCTTGACTGAACAGTGAAAATAACACCCCCTTTGCAGGGAGTTGAAATTCTCCCTGCCAGGGTTGAGTGTGATTAGTAGTTATTCAGAAGTCCCACGCTAATGGTGCGATTTCGGTCTCTTGTACCGGTGCTTCAATAGCTAATAGAATTTCATCAGGAACAGTTTCAGGCTCATCAACAGTGATTTCTTCAATCTCGATTGGCATCACCCGCCCCATGTTGGCAAGCTGTCTCCCGACAAGTCCGGCAACCATGTTAAGGTCTGTACCTTTGATGGGACCGTTTTTCGGGATTTTTGACAGAGTATCGTCAATAGCCTGAATCGTATCGACGAGACTTCCATCCAGAAACGCCATTCCAGCCAGCTTTTCCCGGATAGTCCTGATAGGACGGAGCGCTTTACGGGTTATTTCCGATCTGCCTACAAATGATTGCTCGTAAGCAAGTTTGGCAGCTTGCCGCACTTCATGGCAGAGCTGACCATACAATCCACCGACCTCCTCTTCCAGCCCGTTCTCCTCAATATGAGCCGGCGCAGTAATAGCGACAGCTGCATAATTGAACGAAATAGTCCGGTGAAGGTGGTTGACCGGATCAACGGCAGCTTTGATGATTGATGCCCATTCAGGTGGATTTGAGGCAATCCATGATGCCACTTCATTGTCATAGTCAGATATGAAGTTTGCTCTGGCTGCCTCGAATTGCGTTTTTATTGTTGCCAGTTCTTTTGTCAAATCATCAACCTTGTCGTCAGGGACGGCATAGCCACCGATAAGCCTTACTCCATACTGAAGGCAAAGCCGCTCGGCTTCTTTTTTGAGATTGACAAATACATTCACTGCAGACGGTGAAATTATGCGTTTGCTCCCAAGGGATGCAAGGGTACCGGGAGGAAGTCTGTCGATATCAATGCCATTGGCAGCCAGGTCTTCCGGTCGCAGTTTTTTCCGTCCCCCCCATAGTGAAATGTTGAGAACGACGAGGACGATATTATTGAGTATGGTTTCCATGAGTGTGTCTCCTTTTCAATTTGATTGACCAGACAGGAGAAGGAGACCCCCCCACAGGGAGCGTCTTCCTCCCTGCCGGAATTGTGATGATGTTAAAAATCCCAGTTCAATGCACCTGTGGCGACTGGATCTTCGTTAAAATTGATTATCGGTTCGGCCGTTGGCGCTGATAATTTTTCCGAAGGAAGTGGTTGACTCACGGCCATCGGACTATACTGACTGCTCCACCCGTTCTTCTGGGTAAATTCATCCACGCTCTGATACCGGTCTTTTCCATGTATTTTCTGGTTTACAATCTTTTGCAGATTGAGATTGTTCCCATCCTTTGAGCTATGCTGGTTAATGAAGCCAGTTTTCCCCCAAAAACTGTGAATTTCACAATTCGAGGTAACCGCTCCAACCCAGTCCTTGCCACCGGACGAGGATGCCGCCCGCAGATGAATCGCATACACCGTATTTGCTGGCAGATTTGGTATCATACCGTCACCCCCTCTATTGCAGGAGCCGGTATTCCGAAATTGGTCTGAACAAGGGTATGAAGCATTGCCCTGACGTGCGGATCAACTCCGTTACCAAACGCCTTGTCAAATGAATGATAGATCGGCGACACATCCTTTCTGCTCCAGGACTGAACCAGTTTGCGGCCCCAGCGAAGAAGATCACGGATACTGATAGGTCCGGGACAGTTGCCGTCCAAATATGCTCTCCGAATATCGGCAGCGGTTTTCACCATCGCCTGTATAACCTTCGGATCGAGCTTGCCGGTAAAGCTGCTTGTAAGGATTTTTTCTTCCACTTCTTTAGAGGGATAGGACATCTCCCACTTTTCAAAGCGGTTGAGTGAAGCAAGGTTGAATATGTTGGTTGCAGTGTAGACATCGCCACCGTGACCATCACCACGAGTATTTGCGGTTGCAGCCATGTAGATGCGTTGTGCAGGTTTGATGGTTGTCCCATCGTCGAGCGTAATTACCGCCCGTTCCAACATCCTGTGAATTGCCATTACGACTTCCGGGTTGTAGCCATCGATTTCATCGAAAACGATGGCATACCCTTTCTCGTACGCAATCAACAGATTGCCTGGAACAAAGACCGTATTGCCGTCACGCAACTGAATACGACCCATGATATCGTCCGGTTCGGTTGAAGCCTTTGCCGATACGATAACAGTCGGGACGTTCAGTGCTGCAAAGACATTCTTCAGGGCATCTGTTTTACCGCAGCCCGTCGGACCAGCTATCCAGAGTGGATCTGGATTCGGTTCTGTCAGCCATTCGATGAAATCTTTGGCCAGCTTTGCATCCCACACATAACCAGGTGTTGCCTTCGGCACCAGAGGGTGACCAGGAGCAAAACCAGGGAGCAGCATCTGTGAAGGAAATCCGAATACGTCCAGAACGGTATAGGTGGCAGGAACAAGATTGAAGTTGCCGTCAACCATCCCCTTAATGATTTCCGATGTCTGATTTCTATTTTCCATTGTGATTTCTCCTTTTAAGTTGTCCTGCCTGGACAAGGAGAAACCCCTCCCCATGCAGGGAATGTTTCTCCCTGCCAGGGTTGGAATGATTGTTGGATCAGTTGTTGACTTCGGCCAGATCACGGTCAGCCACCAGTTCGTTAATATCACCCCCTTGTTGCAGGTGCATTGTGACAAACTGGATAGACTCTGCCACAGCGTTCAAACAGGTATTGGATCCAAGATGACATCCAATACCTGCAAGCGCCTTTACTGCATCAGCAGGATCAAGACCACTGCGGAGAGCATACGAAGCTAGACGGGCAAGCCCGTCTGCCACGGCACTCCCACAACCGCCAGCTTTGCCAAACCGGATGAATATTTCCATCGGACTGTTGTCCGGCGAAATGGTGATTGTTGTATATATCTTGCCACAGGCAGACCGGCGCTCAATGGTAAAGCCGGCAACAACTTTGGGGCGAATTACTTTTTGGCTCATGATTGTTCTCCTTTCCATGCACTTATCAAGCGGGGGCGACCATCTTCAGCAATTTTTGCTACCAGCGTAACACCTGCATCCCTGAATCTGACTTTTAGAGGCTTGTCAGTCAGAAGTGAGGTGATTTGTGGCAACAATGTGAGAGCTTCAACAGGGACTTCCCGCTCGAAAAAGCGATTTGTTGCATGGAGGGTCAAGGATATTGCGCTCATTTCTGCACCCCCTGTACCGCTGTATTAAACGATTCCATTTCCTGAATCGTCACGGATGCAAGAGCAAGCAGGGCGATAAGAGCAATGAAGAGGGTTGTTGTTACAACACCAGTCAGCAAGAAGCAGACTTTATCTGCTGTCGTACCGAGCTTTTCGTAGCCGGTTCCAGATCGGTTGTGGTGGTATTGTTTCAGATCAAACGGCAGCATTGGACACCCCCTTTGGCACCCAGAATTCCCAAATTTCCTGGGCTGCAATTTGATGTTCGGGGGTCATTACCGTGATCATCTCTTTTGCACGATCATAATCGTACGAGACAATTGCTGCGGTGAAAGATTCTATGGCAAACATGAAAATCTCCTTTTTGAAGAGGACACATGAACACACCTCCCCCACAATAAGGAGATCCCCCAGGGAGCGTGTATTAATGCCCCTGGTCGGGTTAGTTTGTTGTTTATTCCGCTACGAGCGGTTTGATGTCCAGTTTAACAAATCCGGTTTTCGGTTTGGTTACCTGGTTGTAGATGTCGGGAAAATCTGATTTAAGTTTTCTGGAATCAATTGTTAACGACTCTGCAACTGTAGAAATGACTATTGAGAATTCCGACGTCACTGCTTTGAATGCACCCCCTGTATAGGTAATGATGTTTTCTTTAAGCAGATTCAGTTGGTTCTCAATCTGTCTCTTCTGTTCACTCAACTCCAGGTATGCTTTGCCAGCCTTGAGAATTTCCATCGGAAGTTCTACTGTTGTTCCCATGGGGTGGGCAGGACATCCAGTCCTGAAAGGACAATAACCGCACAAAAAGCTCGGTTCTGTCTTTGCTTCACACTCCCCTTTTGTTGCAGCGAGAATATGAAGACCTTTTTCCAAAAGATGATCAAAGACCAGATCATTTGGAGTGTAACTATTGAACTCCCGGTACCTCCCCGCATTAAGATCAACCACCAGTATGGATGCGCCAATTTCCACGTCTGCACCATGGTTCAATTTCAACAAGCCCATCTGGACCTGCAGTTGGTCAACCCATGAGGAATGTGGCTCATCAGGAATGCCGTCGGTCGATTTCATCTCGACGATATGAAGCCGTTTCTTCCTGTTCGACTGAAACAGGAAATCAATGTGGCAGAGAATTTCATGATAATCCGGATGACATACTTCGACTTCTTCCTCGAAGGTAGTGCCACCTGTTTTGAAAAACTCGGCATACATTGACTGGGCAAGATGCCCTCGAGCAAAGCGGAGGAGTGTCCTGGTATCATGATCTGCAGTGAACTGTTTACCGAGTGCTGCCTTGCGGGGACAACCGGCAATGTCAGAGGCTCCTACATACAGAGTGCGATCACCGAGATGTTTTGAGAGTTCTTTCTGATGTTTTTGAATGGCTGTTGCGAGAAATGAATCGAGTTTACTCATGGTTTATCTCCTTACGGTTTGCCGGAGGAGATAAACCCCTGGAAGGGATATTTCTCCCCCCGGTGGGTTTTGAGATATGCAACAAAAAAGGCGAGCCGTTTCCGGATCACCTCTCCACTATCTGTTATGTATTTTGTGTATAGGGTTACGGCATCAAGATAGCTTTAAGCATTGCTGTAACATGAAGCAAAGTTTCTTGTTCTGCTACATCAGCTTTTTCAGTATTTCTTATCTGCCAATCCAAGCATTTGATGTGGTCAGCCAATACGACACCCGTAATTTTACCGTGCTTACTCTTGACCTCCACCTCAAACGGGTAACCCTTCTTTTTGGTTGTAATGGGACAACAGATCATAAGCCCTTGGCGATTATAGAAAGACGTAGATAAAACAATGGCCGGTCGATGACCAGCCTGTTCATGTCCTGCTTGAGGGTCGAAATCAAGCCATACCAAGTCACCTCTTTCTGGAATCATAGAATTTCCCTCCCTCTTGGAACCCCAAAATCGGTATCCATAAAGTTGTGCTTGTTCTCTGGGGTAATTCTGTTAACCAGTTCTTCCAACGAATAAACTGGCATAGAAGCTACCTTTGAAATAACAATTTTTCCATCACATACAGTGACATCAACTGATGATTGGTCGGTCAATCCACATTCCTTTGCTAGTGAACTTGGAATACGGCAGGCCAAACTGTTACCCCACTTTTTTAATGTTGATTCCATAAGCGCACCTCTCATTTGATGAGATTTAATTTTATGTTTGTTTATACATTGTGTCAACGTAATAAAAAAGGCGAGCCGTTTCCGGACCACCTCTCCACTATCTGTTATGTATTTTGTACTGGAGTTTTAGCGCTTTCGATTCTGGTAAATAGCTGTCAGCAGATCACCAGCCCAGTCAGCAACAGCAACGCGGTTGTGAATGAGATCCGGCTCCCTGTTGAAAATACCACCAACCGGGATGTCTTCTCCAAATTCCTTCAGAATATACCGGTTGAAGATGTGGAGATCCGCAATCAATGCTTCATGAGCGTATGTACGGTTTTTATCCAGATTTTCGGTCAGTTCGCGCAGCTCGTCTCCATCCACACGGAGGCGAACAATCTTGAGCTTGGTCTCCATTTCAAAAACTTTGCAGAAGTAGCGTTCTGCTGCAGACAGCAACTTTTCCAGGAGACTGCAGGCAATCTCATCATCAGAAACAATCCTCACGATCATTTCAAATCGGTCAAGTGCGGTCATGTCAGCATTATGGTAGGTCACTACATACTCCTTGAAATTTTCAGGCAGCATTTATTGCCTCCTCCTTTGTATCAGTTTGTGGTACGGGAGGCAACACATCCCCAACAGAGAGCGTGGTTTCTCCCGTCGGGTGCTGAAATTATAACAATAATGGCTAGATCATCTGGGCGATTGCAGATACTGCGACGAGCAAGGATCCGAAAATTACACCAACAGCAATCCTTTTTGCATCAATCTCCAGACTGCGTTTATCTTCTGCAGCATAAACGGGAATTTTACAGCCATTTATTGTTACGAATTTTACGATTTCAGTTGTTTTCATGGTCATATCTCCTTGTTGTATGGGTTTTGCCCTACAAAGGAGACAAGACTCCCCACGCAGGAGATTTTGTCTCCCTGCAGGGGTGGGTTGATTGATGGTTAATTACAGAAATTTCGTCCATTCTTTAGCTTTGCCATCCCATTTGAATCCAAGTGACTTGACAAAGGTACGACCATCGGAATCGCTGTACGACGGGGATGCTGCAACCAGATTGTCCCTGATTGAGTATGGAATCCCCTTTGCTTCGAGTGCTTCAAGCAGTTCAGTCGGATGAATCGTTTTGGCGGACGCTTCTGCCAGTTCACATAATGCGGGAGGTTCAACAATATGAGCCTCTTCGTGTACCTTTGCAGTTGTAGTCTGTTCTCGTTTTTGTGCTGGAGGTTCTTCCTCTACGACAGCAGTTCGAGCTGAAACCCGTGCATAAAGCGTCGGATCTTCCTCAATATCCTGCGTAAAAATGTCGGAAGCAGCGGTGCTGGTCAGTACGGCATCTACCAAAGCCCGCTTTTTACCCATCTTCAAACAGGTGTTGTAATAGTCGCTCGGATTGTCATGTTCAACTTTTTCACCCTGACGTGCTATTACCCAGTTACCACTATCGTCTTTTTTTGGACTGAATCCCCTACCCCCAATGATTTCCTGTGCTTTTACCGGATTCTCCTTGCGAATATCCCAGTAATCCTTCGGAACCGGCTTGTTCGTCAATTCAGTGGGACCGACACGGAAGCGATATTTGCCTTCCAATGTGGAACATGATCCGACACCAGTACCAAGACGCTGCCCGGCAGGTGAGTAAAGTGTCACTTTGACACGATATTCACGATGTCCGTGTTGCAGATCCACGGTTTCAACTTCAACATCATTTGACAGCCGGAAGGTAAGCATCAGCTTTTCAGCGCCCGGCTTCAAAAGAGCCGGTTTGTCGCCACAGCCTGGAATGACACCGAAATGTTCCCCATCCTTCATCACCTCTTTCATGATGTGCTGGATAAGGTTCACCTGTTGTTTCATTTCTGAAATACTGACGGCAAAATCGGTGAGTGAAGAGGGTGCTTTTGGGGGGTCGCTTTTGAATTGAATGAGTTGAGCTGCTGTCATGGTCGTATCTCCTTTGGTTGAGTTTGTACTCAAGCAGAAGAGACAGACCTCCCCTGCAGGGGTTGGTTGCCTCCCTGCCTGGGTTTGTTAATAGATTGCTGCGCTATGTTTGAATATTATGCTGCTGGTGGATCGGGCCAGTCCTGATCGTTGTCAAACGGATTAACAACGTTTGATGCATCACAAATCTGTTCTTCACCCTGTTTGGTGCTATTTCCGGCCTTAGAACCGAGCATGAGCATTTTTTCGCCAACTACTTCCGTTGTGTAACGATCTTTTCCGGTTTTGTCCTGCCATTTGCGGGTCTTGAGTTTTCCTTCCAGATAGACGCTTTTACCCTTTTCGAGATATTCGCCGGCAATTTCTGCGAGCCGCCCGTAAAGGATTACCGTGTGCCACTCTGTCCGTTCTTCCCATTCACCGCTTTTGGTCTTTACCTTCTCACTCGTTGCAACAGCCAATGATGCTACTGCAATGCCTGTTGCTGTGTACCTGATTTCAGGATCACGACCAAGGTTACCAATGAGTTCCACCCTGTTCAGACTTGCCATTATTGCCTCCTTGCTGGTTTTCCCATACAAAGAGACTGGCTTTAGTTTCTATCCTTATCGGGAGAGATCATAAAGTGTCTCCCTGTTGGGAATAGTTATTTCCGTCGCTTACAAGGCTTGTCACGGATTTTTGATAATAAAAAACCCGTTCAAGCTATTGCTCGAAAGGGTCTTTTAATGCTGTATGTTCAATGCTAGCCGCAAATGTGGCGAGAAGTTTATAGTCGGTCTCTTTGCCCAAGCGACCCAAAAACAATGAATCTCTGCTTAATTGCTGTACGCTTCGTTTACCCAAACGAATCGTAGTGGTTGTGGAAGACAATTAAACTTCCCAACTCACAATTTTTCCTCGGGGAGGCTGAATGTGCCGTGTTTCCGAGGGATCATTTATCTCCAATGCCTGGAGCTATTTCTGCCAGGGCTGTTTCCTGCGCAGTCTAACCTTGGCTTAAGCCGAAGGAATCTCTTAAAAAGAGTCTAAATAATGGTGCTATTTTACAAATTGGATTATATTTGTCAACAGGCAATCAATACTGTCAATCAATAACGAACACGCACACATCGTTAAGATTAACTGGAATGCCCCCCTTAATGGCAAGAGATGTACCATGCGTTACGGCGATAGTACGGGTGGATATTTTTTCAGCCAGCTTTCACTCCCCTCGAATGCAGTGAACAAATCATTGCCTACCTGACTGATTACTTCCATAAGCTCAAGTTGTTTAAGCCAGTCGTCTGGGATTGCAGCTTTACCTAGGATAGCTCCAAGAATATTGCCAGTGATGGACCCGGTTGAATCAGAATCGCCTGAATGATTAACCGCCAGCCTTACTCCCTTTGCAAAATCATCCCCTGCAACAAGAGCACAGTAGAGACTTATTGCTATTGCCTCATCACCGACCCAACCCTCGCCAAATGATTCGATTGCTTCAGGCGATGGTGGCACCTCCTTATTAAACCATAGGTCCAGTGCCGACTGGATTGCATCAATTGTTTCACTTGAACCAATGCGACCATCAAGAAAACCAAGGCATGTGCTGATTCCTTCTTCGATTGTCCCCCCGAAAATGACTGTTGCGATAACTGCAGCGAGCACTCCTGCCGGATAGAATCCTGAAGGATGCCCGTGAGTTAGTGCCGCAGTCACACATCCAATTTCGAATGCCAATCTGGCAGTGCTCGCGCTGTTGCCGTTATTTATCCGAGCTGCAAGAAGTCCTGCCGGGGCCGCCCGCATAACTCCTCCACACCCTTTACAGTTGTTGCTGACGATACCGTTTTCAGAAATCAGGCCATTTTGCAAAGCTGACAGACATGTGTTGCCAGGAGCTCTTCGCCTGTGAAGTCCCCCAACCGATAACAACCATCCATCTTGACTGATACTTTGATACAAGGAATTTGCAGTCTCTCCCTGTGTTTTCAACCAGCAGTGATACGAATGTTGAACTGATGCTGCAAAATCAGGTACTCCGCCGCTATGACGGGCAGTTGTCCATGATCGTATTAACCCTTCGGCAGTAAAGAGGGTCATTTGAGTGTCATCGGTAATCTCGTACAGCCCCTCTTCACCAGTAACCAGCTCCATTATCCCTGCCGTCCCATATCTCTTTACAATATCTGAACTACTGATAAATTCGACTGGCCACCCAAGTGCATCACCAACTGCACCGCCCAAAAGGCAACCGACAAACTGTTCTTGTATATTACAGCTCATAATGTATGTTCCTCAAATCTTTAATGCCATCTCTTTAGACTCAATACATATTGTTCCTGTGCTGCCGTCTCTATAGTGCCGGGTCGTACTTTTCGCACAAGATCAATGGCATGAGATGGTTTGAAGCCAAACTCTACCAGTAATCTGGCAGCTATTGTTCCGGTTCTGCCAATACCGCCACGACAGTGGAGAAGTATTTTTCCACCACGGAAAAGTGTGCACTTGAGCTGTTGCCAGCTATTCAACCATTTCTGGTCAAATTGACGATCTGGAATGTCTAAATCGCGAATAGGCAGGTGATACCACTCCATTTCTCTTTTCAGCACTTGATCGGAAATATTTGGTATGCCCAGCATCTTCAACTCAAATTCCTCCAGGAGTGTCACTATTGCATCGGCTCCCCATGCTTTGATCGCATCAAGATCTGAATCCAGATCACGATTCCAAGTCGTTCCTGAATATCCTCGATCCTTTTTACCAGGGCAGAATGTCATACCGATCTGGCCACGACCACCCGGGAGTACAACGGTATCTATGCGCAAAGGTGATTCTAAACTCGTAATAGCCTTAAGCACACACATCTCCTTCACAGCAATGATTGGAACATTGAATGGTCAATTGATGCTCCACAGCTCTGTCTGTGGACAATTGCAATGCAAACATCGCGTGGTCAACTTTGCGAAGACACGTCCGCCGGCATTGATGTATTCTGAATCCTGAACATACTGTGTGGCAGATGCCGCGATCATCTCGCCACAGTTGGGACATCCCAGGCGCCAGCCGGTCAGGACGCTGTTTTCCATATCATCTATAATGTGATCCCGGTGCCGCTGTCCGGGCCAGGTAACTGTGTTCATAGTGTTCCTTTCCGATATTGTTATGGAGTCCAGCGGGTATTTCTGCGTTTCAGGCTGCTGAAATCGTTATTCCGATAGACGGTGATAACGGTGTCATCGTCAGCAGAGCAGACCACCTGCAACCCCTCGACCCGGTCAGGCTTCAGCCCATCCTTGCGACACATTTCTGCCTCCCGTTTGCCAAGGGCATAGACGACTGCGCCGCGTACATGGTATGTCCGACCATAGGTCATCACGGTGGAGACATCATCGCAGCTGATGCGACGGCTGCCCATTCGCGAACCGGCATGACTGCTCAATTTCGGCATTGCTGCATAATCGTTGTAGCTGGCTGCTGTTCCCATGATATCCCCTCCTGTAATTAATTCTATGACGCCATCATAACCAGCCATCTCCCCCATTCAGCGTCCTACATGAAATTATTTGAAAAAATTATTTCCATTTTCAGCAGTCCCGGTTTGACGTCCCAGGTTTGTTCATGTATAAGAATTGACCATTATTGGTATGCAACATTTTGTTTTTAATGAGAAAATATCCGGGGGGATTATGGGAGACCAACTGTATCTTGAGCGGTTTGTCTGGTTTGACAATGAAGCGCGTAAAGAGCGTTACCCCAATGCCAGCAAGCTTGCCGAACAGTTCGAGCTCTCTGTTAAAAGCGCCCAGCGCACCATTGACCACTTCCGCGACCGCCTGCTGGCTCCTCTTGAATACGAATCATCACGAAAAGGGTATTT
>Ga0172367_10001222_pt1 | contig 38124 bp, 38 predicted proteins | sample Lak10m_FD_114542 | JGI IMG/M metagenome (GOLD analysis project Ga0172367, IMG submission 114542) | Freshwater microbial communities from Kabuno Bay, South-Kivu, Congo - kab_022012_10m | ecosystem: Environmental > Aquatic > Freshwater > Lake | place: Democratic Republic of the Congo: South-Kivu... | reverse complement strand
TGAACCTCAAGAAGCTGGCGGCGACCATGCTTCTGATCTGTCTGATCGTCCAAAATCACCCCGCCAGACCAACCCCGGCACAGGTCTGAAACGACTTCTTCAACAGCCCCCACCGGGCGGTTTTCTGCCCATTGATCACAAGGCCGAAGGCCGTTGAACAAGGGCGGTGGGGCTTGGCCCTTGCCTTGTAAATCAGGCAAGAAAAGAAGTAACTGTCACATCCCGCCAGGTTCCCGCGTCCCGTCACCCAGCCACAGGCACGGCTCACTGCCGACGCGCCATGAAGGCCAGACGCTCGAACAGATGCACGTCCTGCTCGTTCTTGAGCAGCGCACCGTGCAGCCGGGGCAGCATGGCGCTGGCGTCGCGCGCAAGATCTTCGGCACTCAGGTCTTCGGCCAGCAGCAGCTTCAGCCAATCGAGTACCTCCGAGGTCGAGGGCTTCTTCTTCAGCCCCGGCGTCTCGCGCAGCGCGAAGAATTGCGTCAGGGCGGCCGTCAGCAACGCCGGTTTGATGCCCGGAAAATGCACGCCGACGATCGCGCGCAGGGTGGCCTCGTCGGGAAACCGGATGAAGTGAAAGAAACAGCGGCGCAGAAAGGCGTCGGGCAACTCTTTTTCATTGTTCGAGGTGATGATCACCACCGGGCGATGGCGGGCGCGGATGGTTTCGCCGGTCTCATAGACGTGAAACTCCATCCGGTCGAGTTCCTGGAGCAGGTCGTTGGGAAATTCGATGTCGGCCTTGTCGATCTCGTCGATCAGCAGCACCACCCGACCGGGGGCCGCGAACGCCTGCCACAGCTTGCCCTTGCGGATGTAGTTGGTCACGTCGTTCACCCGCGCGTCGCCTAGCTGGCTGTCACGCAGGCGGCTGACGGCATCATATTCGTATAGCCCTTGCTGCGCGCGGGTGGTGGATTTCACGTGCCACTCGATCAGCGGCAGATGCAGCGCCTGCGCCACCTCGCGCGCCAGTTCGGTCTTGCCGGTGCCGGGCTCGCCCTTCACCAGCAGCGGGCGCTCAAGCGTGACGGCGGCGTTGACCGCCACGCTCAGGTCTTCGGTGGCGATATAGCTGGTGGTCGAGGTGAATTTCATTGACGTCCCTTCAAGGGCTTGCGTGCGCCAGCCCGGTGACCTCCCATTTTGCCCCAAGCCCGCGCCAAGCGCTAGTGACAATGGCTTTGGCTTGCGGTAAGGCACCGCGAACAGGGGCACGGGATGCCAGGCCGCCCCTGACAGGGCGGTGCGACCACTTGGAGAGAGCAGTGATGAAGGCTGAGGTTTTTCTTTCCGATGATTATCACCCGGCGGAAGACGAGCCGTTCATGAACGAGCGTCAGCTTGAGTATTTCCGCCGTAAGCTCCTGGTGTGGAAGCACGAGCTGTTGTCGCAAAGTGCCGAAACCATCGAGGGCTTGCAGGATTCGGGCCACAACGTGGCCGATATCGCCGACCGTGCCAGCGAGGAAACCGACCGCGCGCTGGAACTGCGCACCCGCGACCGGCAGCGCAAGCTGGTGGCCAAGATCGACGCCGCGCTGCGCCGGATCGAGACCGGCGACTATGGCTACTGCGAGATGTCGGGCGAGCCGATCTCGTTGAAACGGCTGGATGCGCGACCAATCGCCACGATGACGCTGGAAGCGCAGGAAAAGCACGAGCGCCGCGAAAAGGTGCACCGCGACGAGTAGGCGCCGGTTCGGGCGCGGGTTCGGGCGCTTGCGCAAACCTGCGGCACGGCTCAAGGTCGCGCCGGGTCCTTTGCGGCCGGCGTTTTCATTGGTGGAGCGGGGTGATGGCGCTGAACGGGCAAGAAGTCACCGTGCTGGGCGCGGGGGTCGCCGGGCTGACGGTGGCGCGGGCGCTGGCATTGCGTGGGGCGGCGGTCACGGTTGTGGAACAGGCCGGGGTGATCACCGAGGTCGGGGCGGGTTTGCAGATCAGCCCCAATGGGGCTGCGGTGCTGGCGGCGCTTGGTCTGGGCGCGGCGCTGGCGGCGGCCTCATTGCGGGCCGAAGCGGTCGAGTTGCGCGACGGGCTGGACGACAGCGCGGTGCTGCGTCTTGATCTCGGGCAGTTGCAGGCGGGGCCGGGTTATCACCTGTTGCACCGCGCCGATCTGATCGCGCTGCTGGCCGAGGGCGCGCGAGCGGCAGGGGTGCGGGTGCAGCTTTTGCAGCGCATCGAGCAGGTCGATCTGGGCGGCCCGCGCCCGCGCTTGGCGACGGCGAAGGGGGCGGAACGAACGCCCGCGCTGCTGATCGGCGCGGACGGGCTGCGCTCGAAGGTGCGCGAAGCGCTGAACGGCAGCGGTGCGCCGTTCTTCACCGGTCAGGTCGCCTGGCGCGCCACCATTCCGGCCCGACCGGGCGAGCCTGCGGTGGCCGAGGTCCACATGGGGCCGGGTCGGCATCTGGTCAGTTATCCGCTGCGCGGCGGCACCCTGCGCAATATCGTGGCGGTCGAGGAACGTTCGACCTGGGTCGAGGAAGACTGGAACCTGCAAGACGACCCACTTGCGCTGCGGCTGGCGTTTGCCGGGTTTGGCCCGCGGGTGCGGGGTTGGCTCGAAGCGGTCGAGGAGGTTTGGCTGTGGGGCCTGTTCCGCCATCCGGTGGCCGCGATCTGGCAGCGCACCCTGGCGCAGGGGGCGGTGGCGATTCTTGGCGATGCGGCGCACCCCACCCTGCCGTTCCTGGCCCAAGGCGCCAACATGGCACTGGAAGATGCCTGGGTGCTGGCGGCAGCGCTGGCCGCCGCACCGACGGACCATTCCACAGCACTTGCCGCCTATCAGGCCGCCCGCGCCCCGCGCTGCACGCGCATTGTCGCGGCCGCCGATGGTAACGCGCGCGCCTACCACCTTGGCAGCCCGATCCGGGATCTCGCGCATTTCGGATTGAGGCTGGCTGGGCGGCTGGCCCCGGGGCTGGCGCTCAAGCGCTATGACTGGATTTATCGCCACGACGTGACGGCAGGCTGACCGCCGCCGGTTTTTTCGCGGGCGCAATACCCCCTGACAGTTTGGTGAAATGCGACCTTGCGCGATCCCGATTCCGGGCGGAACGGGAAACGCATGCCGTTTCCCCGCCCGCAGCACTACGTTGGTAAAAGACTGCTCGCGCCCCGCACCGCGATAGGCCAGCGCCCGCCGCGTCGCACTGAAAGTGCGCACCACGGGTGCGGAGGGTGGGTGCTGACCGGGGGCTTTGGGTCGCCGGCCAGAGCGCTGACAGCGCGGCGCATGGCGCGGCGATAGCCGAGGCCACGCAAAGGCGCGATGTCACGTGCGGGCAGCGTGCTCGCGCCACCAGTCCTGTGCCTGTAGCGCCCAATAGGTCAGTTGCGCCGCAGCCAGCCCCAGCGGGCCACCGGCCCAGTCCAGCCCAAACGGCGCAAACATCGCGATGCGGTCGCTTTCGCCCAGAATTGCCTCGGCCAGCACCTTGCCCCCGATCGCGGTGGTGTTCAGCCCGTGGCCACCGAACGCCGTGCAATACCACACGTTGGGCTGCATCCGCCCGATCTGTGGCATCAGGTGGCGGGCGTAAGCCATCTGCCCGGACCAGGCGAGTTCGGTTTTCAGACCGGCAAGCTGCGGGAACACGCCGCGCATTTCGCGCTGCAATTCCTGTGCAAGGGCGGCGCTCGAGGCTGCCCTTGTGGTGATCCGCCCGCCCCACAGGAGCCGCCGCCCGCCCTCGACCAGGCGATAGTAATCGGCAGCGCGGCGGTCATCGAGCACCGCGGCGCGGGTCTTGATCACCCCGGCCAGCAGCTCTGGCGCGGGTTCCGACACCAGCATGTAGGTGGCGATCGGCAGCACCGCGCGGCGCAGGCGGGGCACCAGCGCGCCGGTATAGCCGCCAGTTGCGAACACCGCGCGCCGGGCGTCAACCCGGCCTTGCGGGGTGGTGACGATCTTGTTGGCCCCGGCAAGATCGACGGCGGTCGCGGGCGTCGCCTCGAACACCCGCCCCCCCAGCCGCTCGATCCCGGCGGCGATGCCGCGCAGGGTGTTCAGCGGGTGGATGTGGAAGGCGCGGCGATCGTGCAGGCCATGGCAGTAGCGCTCGCTCGCCAGCAGCTCGCGCAGCGCGTCACGCGGCAGATAGTCGAGCGGGTAGTCGAAATCGCGGGCAAAGGCCTCGGCATGGGCGATCAGATCGGCGCACGCATCAAAGCGGCGCAGGTGCAGCACGCCGGGGCCGGGCTCGGCCGCCGTGATGCCAAGATCGGTGATGGTGGCGCGCAGGCGCTCGACCCCTTCGATCGTCAGCCGGTGCAGCGCGCGGGCGGCGGTCTCGCCCACCCGGCGGGCAATCGCGCTGTCGCCGCAGGCAAAGGCCGGGCTGACAATGCCGCCGTTTCGCCCCGAGGCGCCATAGCCCAGAGTCCGGGCCTCGAGCACCACCACCGCCTGACCGGCGCGCACCAGTTCCAGCGCCGTGGTCAGCCCCGCCAGGCCGCCGCCGATGATCACCGTATCGGCTTCGACCCTGCCGCTTAGCGCCGACCGGGCCTTCGGGTCGGCCTGGGTGCGGTGGTAGAAGGTGTCGGGGGCGAGTTCAGGCATCGAGCTCGATCCAGACCGGCACATGGTCCGAGGGCTTGTCGAGCGCCCGCACGTCCTTGTCGATGCCGGCATCGCGCAACAGATCGGCGGCTTGCGGCGACAGCAGCAAATGGTCGATCCGGATGCCGTCGTTGCGCGGCCAGGCCCCGGCCTGATAATCCCAGAAACTGTAGTGCCCCGGCCCGGGGTGGCGCAGCCGGAAGGCGTCGGCGTAGCCAAGGTTCAGCAGGCGCTGGAAGGCCGCCCGGCTGGCGGGCAGGAAAAGCGCATCCTCGGCCCAGGCTGCGGGCCGCGCTGCGTCGATCGGCTGCGGGATGACGTTGTAATCCCCGGCCAGCACCACCGGCTCTTCGCCTGCCAGCAGCGCTTGCGCCCGGTCGCGCAGCCGTGCCATCCAGGCCAGCTTGTAGTCATGCTTCGGCCCCGGCGCGGGGTTGCCGTTCGGGGCATAAAGACCGCAGACCCGCACCGCACGGCGACCGATCACGGTGGCCTCGATCCAGCGCGCCTGGTCGTCGCTATCGTCGCCGGGCAGGCCGCGCACCACATCTTCGAGCGCCAGGCGCGACAGGATCGCCACGCCATTGAAGCTTTTCTGGCCATGGGTTTCGACCCGGTAGCCCAGATCCTCGAACAGCGCGCAAGGGAAGGCCGCACCAACCGATTTGATCTCTTGCAAGACCACCATATCGGGCGCGGCCGCGGCCAGCCAGGCCGACAGCGCCTCAAGCCGCGCCTTGATGCCGTTGACATTGAAGGTGGCGATTTTCATCGGCGGCGTTCTCAGATCGAGAACGAGGTGCCGCAGCCGCAAGAGCTGGTGGCGTTGGGATTCTCGACCTTGAACCGCGCCCCGATCAGTTCGTCGCTGAAGTCGATCACCGCCCCGGCCAGGAACGGCAGCGAGACCGCGTCCACCAGCACCATCTGCCCGGCCTTTTCCAGGATCAGATCACCCGCCGCCGCATCATCCAGCCGGATGTCATACCGAAACCCGGAACAGCCGCCCCCTTCCACCGCCACCCGCAGGGCGCGCCGCGTGCCGGTCGCCTGCGCGATCTCGGCCAACCTGGCATAGGCACGATCCGTCACCCGGGGCGGCAGGTTCAGCGTCATGGCGGCAAAACCCCATATCATTCGGTCAGTCCCTGACATATAGGATGAAGCCGATGGTCACACAAGCACAGGCACCCCGATGCTGGCCCCCTATGCCTGCCAGCCCGAGCTCTCGCGCGGGCGCCGCTTTCCGGAACGGATGTCAACCTTCCGCACCGCGTTTCAGCGTGACCGTGACCGCATCATCCATTCCTCGGCGTTTCGCCGGCTGCAACACAAGACCCAGGTCTTCGTGGTGCATGAAGGCGATTACTACCGCACCCGCCTGACCCATACCATCGAGGTCGCACAGGTGGCGCGCACCATTGCCGGGGTGCTGGGGCTGAATGCCGATCTGGCCGAGGCGGTGGCGCTGGCGCATGACCTTGGCCACACCCCGTTCGGCCATACCGGCGAGGATGCGCTGGGCGCACTGATGGCCCCCTACGGCGGGTTCGACCACAACGCCCAGGCGATCCGCATCGTCACCCGGCTGGAACGCCACTACGCCGATTTCGACGGGCTGAACCTGGCTTGGGAAAGCCTCGAAGGTATCGCCAAGCACAACGGCCCGGTGATGGCGCCGATCGCCTATGCGCTGGCCGAAGCCAATGCCGATTTCGATCTTGAACTCGACACCCACGCCAGTGCCGAGGCCCAGGTGGCGGCGATTGCCGACGACATCGCCTATTCCCACCACGATCTGCACGATGGCCTGCGCTCGGGCCTGTTCGATGAGGCCGACCTCTGCGCCTTGCCCGTCACCGGTCCGTCTTTCGCCGAAGTGGATACGCTCTACCCCGGAATTGATCCGATGCGCCGCCGCCACGAAGCGCTGCGCCGGGTGTTCGGCCGGATGGTCGAGGATGTGATCGCGGTGGCACGAAATCGGCTGGATGCGGCGCAACCGCAGTCGGTCGCCGAAATTCGCGTCATGGGCACCACCATCATCCGTTTTTCCAAACCGCTCTATCAGGACCTCAAGGCGGTGCGCGCGTTCCTTTACAGCCATATGTATCGCGCCCCCTCGGTGATGGCGGAACGAGCGCGGGTGACCAAGGTCATCAACGAGCTCTTTCCGCTCTACCTTGCGCACCCCGACGACCTGCCGGCCGAGTGGCGCGCCGACATCGCCGGCGCAACCGACGCCACCGCCCTGGCCCGGATCGTGGCGGATTACGTAGCCGGAATGACCGACCGCTTTGCGCTGGCCGAGCACGCCCGCCTCTGCGGCTGATCGCGGCCCGCGGCGGGGGGCTTCGCGCCCCCCGGTCAGGCTGCGCCTGCCCTCCCCCGCGGGATATTTGACAAAAGAAGAAGGCGATACCGACCCGGGATCAGAGCGTCTCGGAATTTCTTGCCGGGAAAAATATCCGCGGGGGTGCGGGGGCGGAAAGCCCCCGCCGATCGCGTCAGCGCCGGGCAGCGGCGAACCAGATCAGTGCCAGCCCGAGCGAGAGCACCACGTTGACGTTGGCCATCGACAGGCCCAGCAGGGTCCAGCCCAACTCGTCGCAGCGCACCACCGGGGTGGCAAGGATCTGGTTCAGCAGATCCTCGGGCTTGAGCCCCGCGATGCTGCCTGCGGTGCAGGTGGTGGGGCCTTCCCACCAGTGGCGCTCGACGCCCGAGTGATAGACCCCGATCGCCGCCGTGGTCAACGCGGCCAGCGCGCCGCCCGCGCAAAGCCAGCGCCACGGCCAGGCCAGCGCCAAGAGCCCGATCAGCACCGCCGCCGCGTGTGGCCAGCGCTGCAACACGCACAGATGGCAGGGGGCGAGGCCGCCGAGATACTGGAAGGCAAACGCCGCCAGCAGGGTTGCCAGCGAGCCACCGGCGGCCAGCAGGATCAGAGTCGTGCGTGTCATTCGGTCCTCACAAGTTCTTCAGCGCCAGCCAAGCCAGCACCAGCACTGCAGATACGCCCAGCGCCACCCAGGCAAAGCGGCGTTCGATAAAGCCCACGATTGCCGCCCCATAGCGCCGCAGCAGCCAGGCCAGCAAATAGAACCGCCCGCCGCGGGCGATGGCGGCCGACAGGATGAACAGTTTCAGATCAAAGGCAACCACCCCCGACAGGATCGTGACCACCTTCATCGGCGGCAGATGCGACAGGCCCGAGGTGATCAGCATGAGCAGGATCGCGGGCTCGCCCGTCACGCTTTTCAACCGTTCGAATGCCTCCATCTTGCCGTAGAATTCCAGCAGCGGTCGGGCGACGGTCTCGAAGGCATAATAGCCGATCCCCCAGCCCAATATCCCGCCCAGCACCGAGGTCATGGTGGCGATCAGCGCGTAGCGCATGGCGCGGTCGGGGCGCGACAGGCACATCGGGATGAACAGCACATCGGCCGGGATCGGAAACACCGAGCTTTCCACGAACGACACCACCCCCAGCGCCACCGGAGCCTGCCGTGCCCCCGCCCAGCGCAGGGTCCAGTGGTAAAGGGCGTGCAACATCGGTCTCTCCGGCAGTTTGGGCAACAGCGGCTGCCCGCTTGCATCATGCGCGGGCGGCAAGGTCAAGGCGGCAGCGGGCTTGCCACAAGGCAGTCGCACGCGCCCTCTTCGGCGCTCTCAGAAGCGAAGCCCCGCGGCCGTCGTGCCGGGCCATTGACGGGGCCGGGGGGGCGGGCTAAACAGCCCGCCGTGGCCCGAGTGGTGGAATGGTAGACGCAGAGGACTCAAAATCCTCCGCCGCAAGGCATGTCGGTTCGAGTCCGACCTCGGGCACCACGGTTCAGCGGCCGGAGGCCATTTCGCGACCCGACCCGACCCGCCTTCACCCTAGCGCGTGAACTTCTTGTATTTCACCCGGGTCGGCGCAATCGAATCGGCCCCCAGTCGGCGCACCTTGTCAGCCTCGTAGGCCTCGAAGTTGCCTTCGAACCATTCGACATGGGCCTCGCCCTCGAACGCCAGGATATGGGTGCAGAGGCGGTCGAGGAAGAAGCGGTCGTGGCTGATGATCACGGCGCAGCCGGCGAAATCGTCGATCGCGGATTCGAGCGCTTGCAGGGTTTCCACGTCGAGGTCGTTGGTCGGCTCGTCCAAGAGCAGCACGTTGCCGCCCGAGCGCAATAGCTTGGCCATGTGAACCCGGTTGCGCTCGCCGCCCGACAGCAGCCCGACCTTCTTTTGCTGGTCGGCACCCTTGAAGTTGAACGCCCCGCAATAGGCGCGCGAGTTCATTTCGGCGTCGCCGAGGTGGATGACCTCCAGCCCTTCCGAGACTTCTTCCCATACCGTCTTGGTGGGGTCGAGCGCGTCACGGGACTGATCGACATAGCTGAGCTGCACGGTATCGCCCAGCGTGATTGATCCGGCGTCGGGTTGCTCTTGCCCGGTGATCATCCGGAACAGGGTGGATTTGCCCGCGCCGTTGGGGCCGATCACCCCGACGATGGCACCGGGCGGCACGGTGAAGCTCAGATCCTCGATCAGCAGCTTGTCGCCCATGTGTTTCTTGAGACCCTGCACGTCGATCACCTTGCCGCCCAGACGTTCGCCGTTGGGGATGATGATCTGGGCGGTCGAGACGCGTTCGCGTTCCGACTGGTTGGCCATTTCGTTATACTTGGTGATCCGGGCCTTGGATTTGGCCTGCCGAGCCTTGGCACCCGAGCGGATCCACTGCAGTTCCTTTTCCAGCACCTTCTGCTTGGCCTTGTCTTCGCGCGCCTCTTGCAGCAGGCGCTTGGCCTTCTGTTCCAGCCAGGCGGAATAGTTGCCCTCGTAGGGGATGCCGCGGCCGCGTTCGAGTTCGAGGATCCACGAGGTTATGTCGTCAAGGAAATAGCGGTCGTGGGTGACGATCAGGATGGTGCCGGTGTAGGCGATCAGGTGCAGTTGCAGCCAGGCAATCGATTCGGCGTCGAGGTGGTTGGTGGGCTCGTCCAGAAGCAGCATGTCGGGAGCCTCGAGCAGCAGCTTGCACAGGGCGACCCGGCGCTTTTCGCCGCCCGAGAGCGTGGCCACGTTGGCGTCATCGGGCGGGCAGCGCAAAGCCTCCATCGAGACATCGACCTGGGATTCGAGATCCCACAGGTTCTGCGCGTCGATCGTGTCTTGCAGGGTAGCCATTTCCGCGGCGGTCGCGTCGGAATAGTTCATCGCGAGATCGTTGTAGCGGTCGAGAATCGCCTGCTTGTCGGCCACGCCCAGCATGACGTTGCCGCGCACCGAAAGGGTCTCGTCAAGCTGTGGCTCTTGCGGCAGGTAACCCACGCGCGCGCCTTTGGCGGCCCAGGCCTCGCCCAGAAAATCCTTGTCGATCCCTGCCATGATCCGCAGCAGGGTTGATTTGCCCGAGCCGTTGACCCCAACCACCCCGATCTTGACCCCGGGCAGAAAATTCAGGTGGATGTTCTCGAAACACTTCTTGCCGCCAGGGTAGGTCTTGGAGAGGGCTTCCATGTGATAGACATACTGATAGGCGGCCATCTGCGTCTCCTGGGGCTCGGGTGGCGCTGATCTAGCGTCATTGGTGCCAAAGTGCAACGTGTGCCATTTATGTAGGTGTGGCAGAAATGCATACCGCGGTATGCAACCAGTGCATATGCGGTATGAATCCGGTTTCGTTGAGTGGCAAGTTGATCCATGTCAAAGTCTTGCTCACGGTTTGGTGTCTGAGGTGCCGGCGAACCGCAGGGGAGACTGCGTTTCAGGCTTAGATTTTGATTCAGGAGGTGCGACTCGAATGTCTGCATGTGGAAAGGGTCTTCGGGCCAGTGCGATGGGCGCAGTTGCGCTGATCGGCTTCATGGGTGCCAGCATTGCTTACGCCGAGGTCGATCAGGGTTCGATCGCCAACGGCGGGCGGCTTTACGACAAGTGGTACAAGGTGGTGAAAGCCGACAAGCCGGCGACGGTTCACCCGCTTTACCCGGCCGCCAATACTGAAATCGCCGCGACTCCGGATGCCACCTGGCGCTGCAAGGAATGCCATGGCTGGGATGGCCTCGGCAAGGACGGGGCCTACGGTTCGGGCAAACATGCGACCGGCATTGTCGGGATCAATGGCATGATCGGCGGCGATCCGGCAGCGGTGGTGGCAATCCTCAAGTCGGATGGCCACGGCTATGGCGACAAGCTGTCGGACCAGGACATGACCGATCTTGCGAACTTCGTGGTGTCGGGCCAAATCGACTGGACGCCCTACATTGATGCTGCGAACAAGGTCTCGCTGGGCGATGCGGCGGCCGGTGGGCAGGTGTTCAATACCGTCTGCGTCGGCTGCCATGGCCTTGACGGCAAGCTGCCCAAGGAAATGCCGCCGCTCGGCTCGCTGGTCGACAACCCGTGGGAATTGATGCACAAGGTCCTGAACGGCCAACCCGGTGAAGCGATGCCCGCGCTGCGCGCGATCGACAATCAGGTTGCCGCCAACGTCGTGGCCTATCTCGCGACACTGCCCAAGGAATGAGATCCTAGGGCAGAAAAAGACCTCCGGCGCGGTGTTGACGTGCCGGAGGTTGCTTAATGACATCCGGAGATTTGCTTAATGATTCGCCTGACAAAGTGGTTGTGGCACTGGTTCACGCGGCCCAACGTGATGATCGGCCAGGGGTTCTTGTTGGTTATCGGGCTGTTGGGTGGGGTCATCTTCTGGGGCGGCTTCAACACCGCGATGGAAGCCACCAACACGCTGGGATTCTGCATCTCCTGCCACGAGATGCGCGACACGGTGTATCAGGAATACAAGACCTCGATCCATTACAAGAACCCCGCGGGAGTGCGAGCGATCTGCCCGGACTGCCATGTGCCGCATGCCTGGGGGCCGAAGCTGATCCGCAAGATTCAGGCCTCCAACGAGCTCTGGCACAAGCTGCGCGGCACGGTGGGCACGCCGGCCAAGTTCGAGGAACACCGGCTGGAGCTGGCGACCCATGTCTGGGACGCGATGAAGCGCACAGACTCGCGCGAGTGCCGCAACTGCCACAGTTTCGAGGCGATGGATTTCGAGCACCAGCGCCAGCGCGCGCGCGAAAAGATGGAGCCGGTGGCCAATGGCACCGATCTGTCGGGCGGCTCGACCTGCATCGATTGCCACAAGGGCATCGCCCACAAGCTGCCGGTGGTTAAGCGCGACGACTGATCCGGGTCATTTTGCGCGTTTGCAGGCCGGTGGAAATCGGCTAGTGACGCGCGGATGAGAGCCGGGTTCCCGATCGCGCGGTCAGGCATGACAATTGGCCTTCTGGGCGGGTCGTTCGACCCCGCCCACGAAGGTCATTGCCATATCACGCGCGAGGCGCTGAAACGCTTCAGGCTGGACCGGGTGTGGTGGCTGGTGTCGCCCGGCAATCCGCTGAAAACGGTGCACCCGGACCCCTTGGCGAAGCGCCTGGCGCGGGCGCGGGCGCTGATGCGGCATCCGCGGGTCGTGGTGACCGACATCGAGGCGCGGCTGGGCACACGATATACGGCGGCGACGGTGGCGCAATTACAGGCGCTCTATCCCGGGGTGCGCTTCGTGTGGCTGATGGGGGCCGACAATCTGGTGCAGTTTCACCGCTGGGAGCGCTGGCAGTGGCTCATGCGCCATGTCCCGATCGGGGTGCTGGCGCGGCCCGGTGCGGGGTTGGCGGCGCGGCTGAGCCGGGCGGCGCGCAGCTATGCCTGGGCGCGGGTGCCTGCGGGCGAGGCGGGCACCCTTGGGCGATTGCTGCCACCCGCCTGGTATATGGCCAATGCGCCGCTGATGAAACAGTCGTCGAGCGCGATCCGGGCGCGGAGCGCTTCGCGGCTGCCGGGGGCTGTCTGCCCCCCGGACCCCCCGACGGTATTTGAGCCAGCGAGATGATAGGGAATGCTTGCGGCCGTGCGCGCGCTGTGGTTGGTTTCCGCAGGTGTGGTGAGGGGGCAGATGATTTCGCGGCGCCAGGTGCTGGGCGGGCTGCTGGCGGGGGCGGCGGCTCCGGTCTGGGCCGAGACCCCGCTGACTTCGCTACGGCCGCAGCCTCGACCGTGGAGCGAGGCTGCGGCGGCGGCACGTGACCTGCCCGATGCCGGGCCGCTGATCGCAGCGGCGCGGCTGGGCGGGGCGGTGGGATTTGTGGTGGCCGAGGCTGCCAGCGGGCGGGTGCTGGAGGCGGTGAATGGTGATCTGGCGCTACCGCCGGCCAGTGTTGCCAAGACCATCACCGCGCTTTACGCGCTGGAGCGGCTGGGCAGCGGGCACCGCTTTGCCACCCGCTTGCTCGCCACCGGACCGGTGGTGGGCGGGCGGATCGCGGGGGATCTGGTGCTGGTGGGGTCGGGGGATCCGACCCTTTCGACCGACGCGCTGGGCGACATGGCGGCGGCGCTGGCGCAAGCTGGGGTACGCGGGGTGGGCGGGCGCTATCTGGTCTATGCCGGAGCCTTGCCGCAGATCGCGCGGATCGACGCCGGGCAGCCGGATCACGTCGGCTACAACCCGGCGATCTCGGGGCTGAACCTCAATTTCAACCGGGTGAATTTCGTCTGGCACCAGGGCGCCAAGGGCTATGACGTCAGCATGGACGCGCGCGCCGAGCGCTTTGTGCCGCTGGTTCATATGGCGCGGATCAAGGTGGTGAACCGCGATCTGCCGACCTACACCTTTGTCGCGACCGCGGAAGGCGACGACTGGACGGTGGCAGCGGCCGCATTGGGCAAGGGTGGCAGCCGCTGGCTGCCGGTGCGCCACCCCGAGATTTACGCGGCCGAGGTGTTCCAGACCCTGGCGGCGGCGCAGGGCGTAGCACTGCCCGAGGCCGAAATCGTGCGCGCCCTGCCGGCCGGCACCGTGCGGGTCGAGCACCGCAGCGACGAGTTGGTGGTGGTGTTGCGCGACATGCTGAAGTTTTCCACCAACATGACCGCCGAAGTGCTGGGGCTGACCGCATCCGGGGCGATGAGCCTTGCCGCATCGGCGCGGCAGATGTCGGATTGGGCGGCGGCGCGCTATGGCTTGCAAGCGCAGTTGGTCGATCATTCGGGGCTGGGGTCGGGCTCGCGGGTTTCGGCGGGCGACATGGTTCTCGCGCTGCTGGCGGCGCGGCGCGGGATGCTGCCCGGGATCTTGCGCGAGGTCGGAATGCGCGATGCCAAGGGGCAGGTGATCACGGGTCATCCGGTCAAGGTGCGGGCCAAGACCGGCACGCTGAATTTCGTCTCGGCGCTGGCGGGCTATGTGCAGCCCCCGAGCGGGCGCGATCTGGTGTTTGCGGTGTTCTGTGCCGACGCGGCGCGGCGCGACGCCGTGCCGATGGCCGAGCGCGAGCAGCCGCCTGGCGGGGCCGCCTGGACCCGGCGGGCCAGGGTCTTGCAGGGCCAACTGATCAGCCGCTGGGCGGAGGTTTACGGGTAGGGGGACCTAGAGGGTCAGGGCCCACTAATCCTGCCGTTGCGGCATGATTCAGGCTCCGCAAGGCGACGGAATCATGAGTAAACACGAGGAAAAATCCCATGCTTTCCAATATCTTAGCGGAGGAAGTGGCAGCCCGTAGGGGAGTTGAACCCCTCTTCCCAAGTTGAGAACCTGGTGTCCTGACCGATAGACGAACGGGCCACACGGCGCGTGTTACGGCAGCGGTGGCACCGGCGCAAGCGGCAAGCGGTCGCAGCCGACCACCCCCGGCCATGAGCCCGCGCGCCGACCGATTGCCGCCTTGGGGGTTTCGGCCGGTCCAGGCCCTTTGCAGACGCAGAAAACCATGGACGTTTGGCTGCTTCGGTCCTAGCATCGTGCGGAGCCAATTGAATTGGGGCCGAAAATGACCGGGCGCAACCGCACTGAATCGCCTTCCACTGGCAATCAGGGCATGCTCAGCCCGCCGCAACCCGGCGATGTCCGCTACTCGGACGATCCGCGCGATTTTGGCTGGGTGCGCGAAAACATCCCGTGCCAGACCGCCTGTCCGGCCGGGACCGACATTCCCGGCTACATCCGCGCCATCGTCGAGGAACAGCACGGGCGCGCCTACGAGATCAACCGCGAGGCCAACGTGCTGCCCGGGGTGCTGGGGCGGATCTGCTCGCGCCCCTGCGAGGACAAGTGCCGCCACGGCTGGCCGGGCAACGGCAAGCCGGTCAACATCTGCCACCTCAAGCGCGCCGCCGCCGACCTCAAGCATGTCGGCCATCGCCTGAACGAGAGCCTTTACGCGCCCTCGGGCAAGAAGGTGGCGATTGTCGGCTCGGGTCCGGCCGGTATCGCCGCCGCGCATGATTTGTCGCTGATGGGCCACGATGTCACCCTGTTCGAGCGCGAGTCCGAGCCGGGCGGGATGCTGTTCTACGGCATTCCCGAATTCCGGCTGCCGCGCGAAGTGCTGCGTGAAGAAATCCGTAATGCCCTGCGCCTCGGGGTGGTGCTGAAAACCGGGGAGCGGATCGGCGACGGGCCGGGGAAGACGCCGCTGGCACAACTGCGGCGCGATTTCGACGCGGTGCTGGTAGCGACCGGCTGCATGGCGGCGATGGAACTGCCGCTGCGCGATGCGGCCCAGACCGCGGCGATCCGTCAGATCACCAACGTCGAATACGGCTTTGATTTTCTGCTTGATCTGCATCGCGGCCTGCCCAAGCGGGTGGGCAAGCGCGTGGCGGTGGTGGGCGCGGGCTTTACCGCCCTCGACTGTGCCCGGGTGGCGCGACGACTGGGGGCCGAAGAGGTGACGATTCACCTGCGCACCACCGAAGAATACATCCCCGTCACCAAGGACGAAATTCTCGAGGCCAAGCGCGAGGGGGTCAAGCTGATCGGGCTGCGCACTCCGGCGGCGTTGCTGACCGATGCCAAGGGGGTGCTGCGGGCGGTCGAGTTCGTCCAGAACCGGCTGGGCGGCTGGCGCGCCAACGGGCGGCGCAAGGCGATCGCCATCGAGGGCTCGGAATTCGAGCTGGCCTGCGACACCCTGCTGATCGCGATCGGCCAGAAGACCAGCCATGATTTTCAGGGCGGCAAGCTGGACCTCGACCGCTGGGACAATGCCGCGATCAATGCCACCGGGATGACTTCGGTCGAGGGCGTGTTTGCCGCCGGCGATTACGTCAAGGGGGCCAGCACCGTGATCGAGGCGGTCGGCCAGGGGCGTGAAGTGGCGATGGGTATCGACACCTGGCTGATGGGCAAGCCGCGACGCAAGAAATCGGTGCGCATCGAACAGGTCTCGCACCCGCTGCGCGAGCGCGGCTTCGATTTTATTCCGCCCCAGCACATGCCGACCGCAAACGTCGAAACCCGTCGGCGCAGTCTGTCGGCCGAGGTCGAAACCGGCCTGGATCAGCCGACCGCCCACGAGGAAGCCAAGCGCTGCTATCTGTGCAATCTAGACTATCATATTGATGTCGATCACTGCATCTACTGCCGCGCGTGCATCGAGGTGGCACCCAAGAACTGCATCAAGATGGTCGATGGCATCGAGGTCAACCCCGACGGCACTTACGGCAAGCTGCACGAGACCAGCGAGTGGGATCATGTCGGCGCGATCTGGATCGACAACAAGGAATGCATCCGCTGTGGCGCGTGTTACAACGTCTGCCCGACCAAGTGCATCTCGATCACCCGCAATCAGTTCGTGATGCGGGGGGTCGAGGAATGAGCGCGCCCCTGCACAATGTCATCATCGGCGGCGGCAGCGCGGGTTATGGCGCAGCCATGACCCTGAGGGCGCGCGACGCGGCCTGCCGCATCTCGATGATCACCATGGACAGCCTGCCTTTCTACAACCGCTACGATCTGCCGAAGGTGTTTCGAAGCAGCCACGACTGGCGCCAACTGCTGGCGGTGCCGCCCGCGCAATACGACGTGCTCGACATCCGCCTGCGCCGCGCCAGCCGGGTGATCGATGTCAACGGGGCCGACCGGGTGGTGACCCTGGCGCATCAGGAAATCATTCCCTATGACCGCCTGCTGGTATGCACCGGCGGGCGCAGCTACCTGCCGGAAAACCTGAACGAATGTGCCGGGTTGATCAACCACTTCGGCTCGTTCGAGGCGGCGATGCGGACGGCCCAGGCGCTGCCTCAGCGCGGCAGGGTGATCATGATCGGGGGCGACATGATCGGCATTGATCTGGCGCTGACGCTGCTCGACACCGGCCATCACGTCACCCTGATCGCCAATGAACACACCTTCTGGCCGCATGTCGTGGCACCGGCCCAGCGCCAGCTTTTGCTGGCGGCGCTGGCGGCCAAGGGAATGACGGTCATCGACGCCAACCGCCCGGTCGGGGTGGTGGCGGGCAAGCCCGGCAAGCCCGCGCGCTGCGTGACGCTGGAGGACGGCGGCGAGGTGAGCGGCGATGTCGTGCTGTCGTTCTGCGGCATCGCGCCCGCGGTCGAGTTCATGCTCGGCGCCGGGATCGACATCGAGCGCGGCATTCTGGTCGATCCGCACCTGCATACCACCGACGAGGCGATCTGGGCGGCGGGCGATGTCTGCCAGATCTGGAACGACAAGGCCAAGAGCTACAATTTCTACCATGGCTGGGGCAACGTCCGGGTCATGGGCGAACTGGCTGCGCGCAACATGTCGGGGGCGGACGAGGTGTTCGATGTCAACGTCGCCGACCGGATCGACATCGACGCTCAGGGCAATCTTCGTTCGACATTCTGGACACATTGACGATGGCAAAAGACAGCTTCGATCCCGCGCGCAAACCCGCCAGCACCGACATCCAGATCGCGATCTGCGGGTCGGCCGGCGATGGCACCATCGCGACCGGCGACATTCTCAAGCGCGCCGCCGCGCTGATGGGCTATCACGTCATCGCCTTCGATATCTACCCGCCCGAGATTCGCGGCTTTGGCAAGTGCATCTCGCGCATCCGGCTTTCCAGCGCGCAGACCTATTCGCTGAAGCAGGAGTCCGACGCGCTGGTTTCGCTCAACGATGCCCACGCGATTCCCCACGCGAGCGAGGTGCGCGATTTCGGTGCCGTAATCTACGAGGACAGCGCGGTTGCCCATCTGCCCGAGGGGGCGCACATCAGCGGCCACATCCGGGCGGCGCAAATCCCCTACGGCTTCAACATGCGCCAGATTTCCGAGCAGGCCACCAATTCGGCGCGCTCGCGCAATATCGTGGCACTGGGCTATGTTGCCGGGCTGTTCGGGATGCCGGGGGACATCTTTCACGAGGTCATCGCGGGCAAGTTCGGCAAGAAGGCACAAAGCGTCACCGACGACAACCTCAAGGCATTCGACGCCGGGTTTCGCGCCGGGCAGGCGACCTTCAAACTTGACGATGTCGTGGTGGGCACGGCGGCGGCGGGCTCCAGCGGCGCGGATGCGGTGATGATGACCGGCAACGGGGCGGTGGTGCGCGGGCTGCTCGAGGCGGGGATTCAAAGCTATTTCGGCTACCCGATCACCCCGGCGTCCTCCATCATGGAGCGGCTGGCCGCCGATCTGCCGCGCCATGGCGGGCGATTTTTGCAAACCGAAGACGAAATTGCCGCCGCTGCCGCCACGGTTGGCGCATCCTATGCCGGATCGCGCGCCGCCACCGCGACCTCGGGGCCGGGCCTTGCGCTGATGACCGAAGTCATCGGGCTTGGCGTGATGGCCGAAGTGCCGATGGTGATCATCGTCAGCCAGCGCGGCGGCCCCTCGACCGGGCTGCCGACCAAGACCGAGCAATCCGACCTCAATCTGTGCGTCTATGGCGGCTCGGGCGACGCGCAGCGCATCGTGCTGGCACCGACCAACGTCGAGGGCTGTTACCGCTGCGCCGGCATGGCGTTCCAGATCGCCGAGAAATACCAGACCCCGGTGATCGTGCTGATCGACCTTTACCTCTCGAACCGCTACGAGACCGTGATCCCGGCCAAGGACAACAAGTTCGCCCCGAAGCCGCGCGTCGTGCCCCAGCTTGCGGCGGGCGAGGCTTACCGGCGCTACGAATTGACCGAAAGCGGCCTTTCGCCGCGCGCCTTGCCCGGCGATCCCGGCCTGATGCACACCATCACCGGGCTAGAGCACAGCGAGCTGGGCCGCCCGAACGGCGAGATTCACCCGGCGATGAGCGCCAGGCGCCACGAAAAATTGCTGAGTGCGGTCAACTATCCCGGCCTGACCACCTGCAAGCGCTTTGGCGACACTGGCCGCGTCGATGTCGGCATCCTGGGTTGGGGCTCGACCTTTGGCGAGATTCTCGAGGCAATGCAGGCGGCGCAGGCCGAGGGCGTTCGCTGTTCGGCGATGAAGGTGGTGATGCTCTCACCGCTGCCGCTCGAGCCGATCACAGCCTTTTTCGACGATTGCACCACGGTGCTGGTGCCCGAGGTGAATTACGAGGGCCAGCTTGCCCATCTGGTGTCGGGGGCGATCGGGCGCCCGGTACTGCGGCTAAACCGGGTCACCGGCGCGCCGATGGTGGTGGCCGAGATTCTGGCCGAGATTCGCAGGCTGGCCGGGGCGGCAACGGCCGGAACGACAGCAGCCGCAAAACAGGGGGCGTGATCATGAACGAGCGCGTTGAGCCGGTTTACCTTGAGGAAAAACTTGCCGAAATCCGCGCCGATGGCCACCAGAGCTATCGCTCGAAGTCGATGCCGACCTGGTGCCCCGGCTGCGGCTATTTCAGCATGGCCGACGGCCTGACCATTGCGCTGAACAAGCTGGGCATCAAGTCAAGCGACGCGGTGGTGATCTCGGGCATCGGCTGCGCCTCGCGCTTTCCGTTCTTTGTCAGCACCTACGGCTTTCACACTTTGCATGGGCGCACCCTGCCGATTGCCACCGGGGCCAAGATCGCCAACGACAAGCTGACGGTGATCGCCCTTGGCGGCGACGGCGACGCCTTCGCGATTGGCGGTGGCCATATCCCGCACGCGGCGCGGCGCAACGTCGATATCACCTACATGGTATTCGACAACGGCATCTACGGCCTGACCAAGGGCCAGACCTCGCCCACCTCGGCGCTTGGCTTCAAGACCGCGACCACGCCTTACGCCAATGGTGACGAGCCGCTGCACCCGCTGATGATGCTGCTTGCCGACCGGGCAAGCTGGGTCGGGCAGGCCTATGCCGGCCGCCCCCACCACCTCGCCGAGATGATGGTCAAGGCCATTGCCCACAAGGGTTTTTCCTACCTGCACATCCTTTCGCCCTGTGTCACTTTCGACAAAACCGACCGCACCTATGCCAATCTCGGCATGGCGGTGCGCGATCTGCCGGCGGACCATGACACCGGCAACCTGATGGCCGCCATGGCCGAGGCGTCACGCGACGACGCACCGGCACTCGGGGTCTATTACGAGGAAATGCGCCCCACCCTGGCCGAAGTGATGGATGCCACCGCCAGCCGCGCGGCTTCGGCAGGTTGACCGGGTGCCGTGGCTTGACCCTTCGCTGTGGAAAACGCTGGAAAATGATCCAGCGATTACCGGCATTGCAACGATTTCCGAACGATGGTGGGCGACCCTGGAATCGAACCAGGCATGAGTCGCCTCGGCGGAGTTACAGTCCGCTGCCGCACCTTGCAGCATGTCGCCCACTGATGCGGGTGATTAGCGAAGGGGCTGCAGGGCGTCAAGGTTGAAATGCCGCGGGCGCGAGCCAATGGCGTGCGGGTCGGGGCAGGTGGAAGCATGGTCTTGATGGCCGACCTGACCGCCGTCCCTGCCGGATTTTTCAGTCGCGGCGCCGCCCCTTCAGCCGCGCCCGCTGAAGTGGTCGCTGATCACCTGCGCCAGCGCGGCCGAGATGCCGCTGACCGCCATCAGATCCGACAGCCCCGCCCGCGACACCGCCTTGGCGCTGCCAAAATGCGCCAGCAAGGCGCGCTTGCGGGCGGCTCCGACCCCGGCAATATCGTCGAGTGGCGTCGCCGACACCGCCTTGGCGCGGCGGGCGCGATGCGCCCCGATTGCCCAGCGGTGCGCCTCGTCGCGCAGGCGCTGCACAAAGTAAAGCACCGGATCATTCATGCGCAGCGCAAAGGGAGGCGCGCCGGGGCGATGGAATTCTTCCTTGCCCTGATCCCGGTCAACCCCCTTGGCCACCCCGATCATCGCGATGTCGGCCACGCCCAAATCGGCCATCACCCCGGCCACCGCCGAGACTTGCCCGGCCCCGCCGTCGATCAGCAGCAAGTCAGGCCAGGCTTCTGACTGACGATCCGGGTCTTCCTTCAGCAGGCGCTCGAACCGCCGGGTCAGAACTTCCTTCATCATGCCGAAATCGTCGCCCGGAGTGAGGCCTTCGCCTTTGATGTTGAACTTGCGGTATTGGCTCTTGAGAAAGCCCTCGGCCCCGGCCACGATCATGCCGCCGACCGCATTGCTGCCCTGAATGTGCGAGTTGTCATAGACCTCGATCCGGGCCGGCGGGGCGGGCAGATCAAAGGCTTCGGCCAGGCCGGCCAGCAGGCGGGTCTGGGTCGCCCCTTCGGCCATCTTGCGGGCCAGGCTTTCGCGGGCGTTGCGGGCGGCGTTTTCCACCAGCTCCGCCTTTTCGCCGCGCCGGGGCACCCCCAGCACGACCTTTCGTCCGGCGCGCTGCGACAGCAGGGCGGCCACCAGATCATGGTTGTCAAGCGGATGCGACAACAAGATCAGGCGCGGCGGCACTTTCGCATCGTAGAACTGCGCCAGGAACGCCTCCATGATCTCGGCTTCATCTGCCCCCGCCCCGGTGCGGGGGTAGAAGTCGCGGTTGCCCCAGCTTTGGTTGGCGCGGATGAAAAACACCTGTACGCAGGCCTGCCCGCCTTCAAGGTGCAGCGCGATCACGTCGGCCTCGGCGACCCCGCGCGGATTGATGCCCTGCGCCGATTGCACCTGGGTCAGCGCCGCGATGCGGTCGCGCAGGGCGGCGGCGCGCTCGAATTCCAGCGCCTCGGAGGCGGTTGCCATCGCCCGCGCCAGATCGGCCTGCACCGAGCTGTTTTTGCCCGCCAGAAACCGGGTCGCATCCCGCACCAGCACGGCATAATCGGCCGCGCTGATCTTGCTGGCGCATGGTCCGGCGCAACGCTTGATCTGGTAAAGCAGGCAGGGGCGGGTGCGGCTGTCGAAGACCGGGTCGGTGCAGGTGCGCAGCAAGAACACCCGCTGCAACTGGTTGAGGGTGCGGCTCACCGCCCCGGCGCTGGCGAACGGGCCAAAATAGCTGCCCACGGCGCTATGCTTGCCACGATGCTTGCTGATCGGCGCAAACGGATGGCCACCGCCGATCAGGATTTCGGGAAAGCTCTTGTCGTCGCGCAACAGCACATTGTAGCGCGGCTTCAATTGCTTGATCAGGTTCTGCTCCAGCAGTAGCGCCTCGGTCTCGGTGCGGGTGGTCAGAAACATCATCGTCGCGGTCTCATGGATCATCCGCGCGATCCGCGCCGAATGCCCCGAGGGGCGGGCGTAGCTTGACACCCGTGCCCGCAGATTGCGCGCCTTGCCGACATACAGCACTTCGGCCTTTGGGTTCAGCATCCGGTAAACGCCGGGCGAGCCGTCAAGGGTTTTCAGGTAAGCTTGAATCACCGCGTGCCCGGTTGCCACCGTGCCGGTTTGAGGCGTGTCATCCTGTACCAAATCATCCCTTCCCAGAGTCACCGATTCTCGGCCCGCAGCAATGATATCGCCGGAACAGCAAGAGAAAAGGTTTCCCCCGTTTCGGTGGATAACTGTGGGGAGCACGTTCCGGAACGGTGAAATCTTCCTTGTTTTCCGCCCGCTTCGCGGATTTGCCTGTTTTTTAGGCAATTTTGCAAGTGTTTGTTATCATAATGAAATTATTTTGTCGTGGGGCAAATCACTGAAAAACCACAGCAATTTGTAACGGCTTTGTGAAGCGCACGTTGAAAGTGGACAACTCGTTGCGCGGCACCCCGGAAACCCTATTCGACCCCCAGCACATCAGGGGTCTGCCAACCCAGATGCTGGCCGCCATCAATGCACAGAAGCTGCCCGGTGACGGCAGGCGCATCTAGAAAATAGCCGAGGGCCGCGCAGATGTCGGCCGGATTGCCTCCCCGCCGCAGCACCGTTGCGGCGCGCTGGCGGGTGAAGTGGCCGTCACTCTGGCGCGCGTGGGCCAGGATCGGCCCGGGGGCGATGGCGTTGACCCGCACCGCCGGTGCCAGCGCCTGGGCAGCGGTGCGGGTCAGCGCCCAAAGCCCCATTTTCGCCAGGGTATAAGACATGAACTCGGGCGTCAGTTTGCGCACCCGCTGGTCGATCAGGTTGACCACCAGCGCCTGCGCCACCGGCTCGCCTGCCGTGTCCATTGCAGGGGGCGGCACTTGCGCAGCGAAACCCTGAGTCAGTACGAAGGGCGCGCGCAGATTGCTTTCCATCGCGCGATCCCAGCTTTGCCGGGTGGCGCTGCGCAGGGTGTCATGCTCGAAGATCGAGGCATTGTTGACCAGCAGGTTCAGCGGGCCACCCAGGGCATCACAGCCCCGCGCCACCAGCCCCGCCGTCTCGGCCTCGACCAGCAGATCGGCCGGCAAGGCCACCGCCTGTCGCCCCAGCGCTGTGATCTCGGCCACCACCGCTTCGGCCTCGTCGCGCGAGGTGGCATAGTGCACCGCCACATCAAACCCGCGCCCGGCCAGATACAGGGCCATCGCCCGGCCCAGCCTGCGCGCGCCGCCGGTGACCAGCGCCCGCGTCATGCCAGCACCAAAACGGTGGCGTAGCCCGCGTAAAGGCCGACAAACCCGACGCCGGCCGCGCGGGTGATGTCGCGCCGCATCAGCACAAACGGGGTCAGCAGCAGCGACCCCCCCAGCATCACCGGCAGGTCGCGCGTCAGCATGAGGGTCGGCATTGCCAGATCGCCCATCAGCCGAGCCAGCCCGATGATGCCCAGCGGGTTGACGATGTTGGAGCCGATCACATTGCCCATCGCCACCTCCGCCTGGCCCCGCAGCGCCGCCATCATGCTGGTGGCAAGCTCGGGCAGCGAGGTGCCAACTGCCACCAGCGTCAGCCCGATCACGGCCTCGCTGACGCCCGGCACCTGCGCGATGTTGACCGAACCCTCGACCAGAAAGTCGGCCCCAACCGGCAGGCCCACCAGACCGACGCCAAGATAGGCAAAGACCTGCCACCACGGCATGTCAAGATCGGCGCCCTCAAGGGTAGCCTCGGCTGGAGAATTGGCAAAACTGTCCCACAGCATCATCCCCAGCCCTGCCAGCACGATCAGCCCGTGCCACCAGCTGATCGGGCCCAGCACGCACAACACCATGAACAGAACGCTTGCCGCCAGCATGGTGACAAAGCTGCGGGTCAGATCAAGACGGCTGGCATGGATGGTGGCGATCAGCGCCGAAATGCCCAGCACCAGCAGGAAGTTGGCGATGGTCGACCCGATCACGTTGCCCAGCGCGATGCCGGGTTGGTCGGCCAGGGTCGCGTTGACCGAAACCGGCAGCTCCGGGGCCGAGGTGCCGAAAGCAACAACCGTCAGCCCCACCACCAATGCCGGAATCCCCAGACGCAGCGCCAGGTTCACTGCGCCGCGCACCAGCGCGTCCCCCGCAGAGACCGGCAGCACCAGTCCAAACGCCACGCGCGCCAGATCCATCGTCACGCGCGGCTACCCCTTGTCGGCGGGTGGGTCGGTGCAATCGCAGCGCCCCGACCCGATGATGAACCTGCCGCATTTGCCACAGATCAGCGGCTTGTCCGGGGCCTTGGGCGCACCCGTCACCCGCCGCTTCAGCGCCCCCGGAAAACGCAGCCGCCCGAACAGCGCCAACACCGCCATGGCCACCAGGAATAGCGCCGCGATCTTGAACAGCATGTTAAAGCCCATAACGCGCCAGCATCGCGCGCTCCTCGATCTCGGCGATCGCCCCGCCCAGCAGATTCACCCCGAACCGGCGCAGCAGCGAGCGCCGTGCTCCGTAGGGCACCAGCCGCACCTTGTCGCCGTAAAGCACCTTGAGCTTGGGCACCAGATGCGCCACGCCGTCGGCCAGCCCCAGCCTTACCGCCTGTTCGCCCACCCAGACATCGGCATTGAACAGATCGGCGTCGGCCAGCCGCCCGGCGCGCCGCGCCTTGACGTGGGCGATGAAGGCGGCATGGATCGGCTCTTGCAGCGCCTTCAGGCGGGCCACGTCCTCGGGCTTTTCCGGCAAGAACGGATCGGCCAGCGATTTCGAGCGCCCGGCGGTATGCACCCGTCGCTCGATCCCGTGCCGCGCCATCAGATCGGGAAAGCCGAAGCCCGCGAAGATCACCCCGATCGAGCCGATGATCGAGCTTTGGTCAACCCAGATCTGATCGCCCGCACAGGCCAGCCAATAACCGCCCGAGGCCGCCACATCCTCGACAAAGGCGTGAACCGGAATTTTCTTGTCATCGGCCAGCCGCCGGATCCGCGCCGCAATCAGGCTTGATTGCACCGGCGAGCCGCCCGGCGAGTTGATCACCAGCGCCACCGCCGCAGGCTTGCCACGCGCGAAGGCGCGCTCGATCACCGGGGCAAGGCCCTCGTCATTCAGCCCGCCGCCGATCCGGCCGCCGCTGCCGATCCGGCCGGCAAGCCGGATCACCGCCACCAGGGGTGGCTTTTTGGTAAAGGGGATGCGCCATTTCATGCTCCTGCATGTAAAGCACCGAGGCGAGGCGAACAAGATGCCCGCAGCACCTGCCTCAGCGGGCCTCTCGCGCAAGCCTGATCCAGGTTGCCATCCCGGTCAGGAAGCCCAGCATCGCCAGCACCATCGTGACATGGGCCTGACCGCTGTCGCTGTGCAGCGCGGTCAGTGTGAGATAGCCGAAAGTCGCAAAGAAGGACCATGCGATAACACAGATCAAGGCGGTCAGCTTGCTCATTTCATTCTCCTGCGCGGCAACGGATCGGTCGCTCGGCAACGATCAGATTAGCAAAAACCCAGCCCGGCATCAAACCACGCCGGCGTGAAGCGCAGAGTCGTGACACGTCGTGCGCGCCTCAGGCCAGCCGGGTGACCATCGTCCGGTTGACCTTGCGCCCACAGCCGCAGTCCAGCAGAATATCGCGCGAAAGGCGGGTCCAGGTGATCATGCCGATGGCAAGACCAAGCGTGGCCAGCACCGCGTCGATCAGTATCTCGTTGGTGGCCGCGGTTGGTGCCGTCAGGGCAAGGTAACCGAAGGCCCCGCAAAAGGACCACGCGATGACGCACAGGGTGGCGATCAGCTTGTTCATGTTCGTCTCCTGAAGGTGCGGCAGTTGGTGCCACCGGCTCTCGATAGAGCAACTATGTAACAGCCGGGCGAATGATCAAGAGGACTGGCCTTCTGGCAGCGGAGACTCAGCCGCCAGTCTGACCGGTGGCCAGCCCTTGGTCCGAACTTCCGCGCGGCATCGGTCTGACCGCGCACGCCTTGCCAATCCACCGCGGCGCAATTATCCCCGCCGCAGGCCAGGCATTTGGGTCGCACGTCGCTCAGGGGATGCCATGATCACCCGAACCCACCAGAAAGGCGACATCGCCAGCGTGGCGGTCTATTCCCCCTGCGAGTGCTACCGCTATCTGCTGACCCGCACCTGGGACCCCACGCGCCCGAAGCTGCTGTTCGCGATGCTCAACCCCTCGACCGCGACCGAGGTCCAGAACGACCCCACCGTCGAGCGTTGCGAGCGCCGTGCGCGGGCGCTTGGGTTCGGGGCGTTTCGGGTCACCAACATCTTCGCCTTCCGCGCCACCGACCCGCGGGTGATGCGCGCGCAGCCCGATCCGATTGGCCCGGGCAACGATGCCGCCCTTGCTGCCAGCGCGCATTGGGCGGATCAGGTGATCTGCGCCTGGGGCGGGCATGGGGCGCATCTCGGGCGCGGGAGGCAGGTCGAGGCCCTGCTGCGCGCCACCGGCTACCCGCTTTATCACCTGGGATTGACCCGGGACGGCCAGCCCCGCCACCCGCTTTACATCGCCTACGCCACCCAGCCACAACTCTGGCGGTGACGGCGGTCAGCCAGGCATGGTCGTGGTCAACTGGATCGCGTCAGCCGTCAGCCCGGCTCCGCCCGCGATCAGCCCCAACGGCAGGCCATCAAGCAGCACCGTCACATCATCCGAGCCATCTTCCAGTTCCAGCGTAAGCACCGGATCGGGATGCACCACAGCGTCGTAAACCACCACGATCTGATCTTCAGCCGGGTCAAAATCCTGAATTCGGGCAAATTCGCCCTGACCCAGCCAGTCACCCAGCGCGAACGTGTCTGCCCCCTGATTGCCCGAGGCGTAATCGCCATTGCCCACGATCAGCAGGTCATCACCTTCGCCGCCGTTCAGGAAATCGACTTCATGGTCGGCCACCCCGGCGTCATGGCCGATCAACGTGTCATTGCCGAAGTCGCCATCGAGCGTGTCGCTGCCCTGATCACCGCGCAGCACATCGTTGCCAAAGCCGCCATTCAGCCAATCGTTGCCCTCGCCTCCGGACAGCGTGTCGTCGCCCGACCCGCCCAGCAGCGAATCGTCACCGCTGGCGCCAAAAGCGGTATCGTCGCCATTGTGCCCGGCAAGCCAATCATCCCCCGCCCCACCGTCAAGCTGGTCGGCCCCATCCTCGCCCTGCAGAGTGTCCGCCCCATCGCCGCCGGTCACCACATCGTCGCCGGCCCCGGCGTAAACCACGTCGGCCCCATCCTCGCCCGCGATCGTGTCAGCGCCGTCGCGCCCGCCAAGCTGATCGTCACCCGCGCCACCGTTGACCCTATCGTTGCCGCCGTCACCATAAAGGATATCGCCACCACTCCCCCCCGACAGCACCAGATCGGGGTCGGGCGGGTCGGGAATATCATCGGATTGCGCGTCATCTGCGGGCGAGGCATCACTCGCCAGCCCCGGCGCATCGGCGCTGACGGCAAAGGCGATATCGAGCATGTCCGAAGCCGTCTGATCGCCGGGCGCATCGTCTTCGGGCGCTGGGTCGGGGGCGCCATCGCCGCCATCATCTGCGGCGTGATTGCCCCGCCCGCCCGAAACCGAGTCGGCCAGGAATCCGGCAAACAGAGCGCCGAACAAACCAAACAGCTCCAGCATGGATCTACCCCGCCTTCCTCATTCGCCCCGATGTCGGCGTTAACCAACAATTCGGTTAACCATAGGCGAACAAATAACATTATCGCGTTCACTATGGCATAACCGGGACGATTCCGCCATAGCCTTTTGGCGTTTCATTCAAGTGTTGGATAATGTGCTGCCCGCCACCCGCTGCTGGAATTGCCGCTTTCCTTTTTCGCGGTTTCCCCTTATACGCGCGCATCCGTCCCATGATGGATGCCAAGGGCCCTGCTGGACGACATCCCGGCTTGTGCCGTCACACTCACCTCGAAGGAGACACCGATGTCGATCACTGTCGAAGAAAAAGCGCGTCTGATCACGGAATATTCAACCAAAGCGGGCGACACCGGTTCGCCCGAAGTTCAGGTTGCCATTCTGTCGTCGCGCATCGCCACGCTGACCGAGCACTTCAAGATCCACCGCAAGGATAACCATTCTCGCCGTGGTCTGCTGATGATGGTCGCCCAGCGCCGCAAGCTGCTCGATTACCTCAAGGGCAAGAACGAAGGCCGTTACAGCGCGCTGATCGCGCGTCTGGGCCTGCGCCGCTGACACCAGAACGCGCCTTTCGGGGCGCGTTTTCTGCTGCCTGCCCCACCCGGGTTCCGGGGGTAAGCGGTTGCCATGGAACCACGGGCAGGACGCCCGTATGACAAACGACCGGGCGGAGGGTCCCCCGGCCAGATAGGATAGAGAATGTTCAACGTTACACGAAAATCAATCCAGTGGGGCGGCGAGACGCTGACCCTGGAGACCGGCAAGGTGGCTCGTCAGGCCGACGGCTCGGTGATCGCCACTCTGGGCGAAACCTCGGTCATGGCCAATGTCACCTTCGCCAAATCGCCCAAACCGGGGCAGGATTTCTTTCCGCTGACCGTGCACTACCAGGAACGCTACTATGCGGCCGGCAAGGTGCCAGGCGGTTTCTTCAAGCGTGAAGCCCGCCCGTCGGAAAAGGAAGTTCTGACCTCGCGTCTGATCGACCGCCCGATCCGGCCGCTGTTCGTCGAGGGTTTCAAGAACGAAGTGCTGATCATCTGCACCGTGCTGAGCCACGATCTGGTGAACGAGCCCGACACGCTGGCGGTGATTGCGGCCTCCGCCGCGCTGACAATCTCGGGCGCGCCCTTCATGGGCCCGATCGCCGCCTGCCGCGTCGGTTTCGTCAACGGCGCTTATGTGCTGAACCCCAACTGCGACGACATGATGAAGCTGCGCGAAAAGCCCGAGCAACGGCTTGATCTGGTGGTGGCCGGCACCAGGGACGCGGTGATGATGGTCGAATCCGAAGCTTACGAGCTGTCGGAAGACGAGATGCTGGGGGCGGTGAAATTCGCCCATGCCTCGATTCAGCCGGTGATCGACCTGATCGTCGATTTTGCCGAAGTCGCCGCGAAAGAACCCTTCGATTTCACCCCGCCCGACTATTCGGCACTGTTTGCCAAGGTGAAAACCTCGGGCGAAGCGGCGATGCGCGCCGCTTTTGCAATCCGTGACAAGCAGCAGCGCACCACCGCGATTGCCACCGCCCGCGCCAGCATTACCGCCGCCCTTTCGCCTGAAGATCAGGCCGATGACAACCTTGGCCCGGCGATCGACAAGCTGGAAGCTGCGGTGCTGCGAGGCGACATCATCAAGGGCGCCCCGCGCATTGATGGCCGCGACACCAAAACCATCCGCCCGATCACCTGCGAAACCGGCATCCTGCCGCGCACCCACGGCTCGGCGCTGTTCACCCGGGGCGAGACCCAGGGGCTGCTGGTCACCACCCTTGGCACCGGCGAGGATGAACAATTCGTCGATGCCCTGACCGGTACTTCGAAGATGAACTTCCTGCTGCACTACAACTTCCCGCCCTATTCGGTGGGCGAGGTCGGCCGCTTCGGCCCGCCCGGTCGGCGCGAAATCGGCCATGGCAAACTGGCGTGGCGCGCGCTGCAAGCGGTGCTGCCGCCCGCGATCGAGTTCCCCTACACCATCCGCGTGGTCTCGGAGATCACCGAATCGAACGGCTCAAGCTCGATGGCCACGGTCTGCGGCAGCTCCTTGTCGATGATGGATGCCGGGGTGCCGCTGAAAGCGCCGGTCGCCGGTGTGGCGATGGGACTCATACTGGAAGACGACGGCAAATACGCCATCCTTTCCGATATATTGGGCGACGAAGATCACCTTGGCGACATGGATTTCAAGGTGGCGGGCACGGCGGCGGGCATCACCAGCCTGCAAATGGACATCAAGGTGGCGGGCATCACGCCCGAAATCATGGCGCACGCGCTGGCGCAGGCCAAGGAAGGAAGGATGCACATTCTGGGTGAAATGGCGAAAGCCCTGACCCAGGCGCAGGCCTTCAGCGCCTATGCCCCCAAGATCGAGACCCTGACCATCCCCACCGACAAGATCCGTGAAGTGATCGGCTCGGGCGGCAAGGTGATCCGCGAGATCGTCGAGGTTTCGGGTGCCAAGGTTGATATCAACGACGATGGCGTGATCAAGATCGCCTCGAACAACGCCGACAACATCAAGAAGGCGTATGACATGATCTGGTCGATCGTGGCAGAACCTGAACTCGGCCATATCTACACCGGCAAGGTGGTGAAACTGGTCGATTTTGGCGCTTTCGTGAACTTCTTCGGCAAGCGCGACGGTTTGGTCCACGTGTCGCAGATCGCGCCCCGGCGGTTGCAACACCCGAACGAATACCTCAAGGAAGGCCAGGAAGTGAAAGTCAAGCTGCTGGGCTTCGACGATCGCGGCAAGGTCCGCCTTGGCATGAAGATGGTCGATCAGGAAACCGGTCTGGAAATCACCGAAGCCGCCGAGGCGTAAGCCCCGTCGCGCGCGAGATCAGGCTCCGGTGGCGACACCGGGGCCTTTTCCATGCCGCCTTACTGCGGCATCAGCAGCTCGTAGCCGACCCCGTTCTGCCCTGCGATGGTCCAGCTACCGTCCAGCACGCCGTCCTTGTGGATGCGATAGATCACTAGACCGACCGCGCTGCCCGACTTGTAGGCGGCGCTGAACACATCACCGCTGCGCATGCAGATGCCCTGCGAGGTGGTCAATCCGGTAGTCCAGTAGATCTCGCAGGTGACATCGCTGGTCAGCACGATCTTGGCCTGGCCACCATAGGCTGAGCCGTCGAAATTGGTGCCCTGCACCGCATAAAGCCCGCCGACGTCCTGAGCCCCGGCGGCTTGGGCCACCAGCACAGCAGCCACCAGGGCAAGTCGCGCAATCATTGCCATCCTCCCGAATTCCCGACGCCACAAGACTACACCCGATCAATCCGGGTCAACGGCATTTCTGCATGGCCGCAAAAAACGGCCCCGGAAACCGGAGCCGCTCTGCAAGCCCTGACGGGCTTTGATCACTTGCGAAGGCCGCTCGCAAGGATGGGATGAGCTACCGCGGTGCCTTGGCAAAGCGCAGATAGGGCAGCGCGATGGCAAGCTTGCCATACCTGGCTTCGGCCTGTTCGTTGGTCAAGCTCAGCGCCACGATCACTTCCTGCCCCGGCACCCAGTTGGCGGGGGTGGCCAGCGGCACGCCATCGGTGGCGCGCACCGCATCGAGCGCGCGCAGGATCTCGGCAAAGTTGCGCCCCACCGACATCGGATAGGCCATCGTCAGCTTGACCTTCCGGTCCGGCCCGATGATGAACACCGTGCGCACCGTCGCCGAATTGGCTGCGGTGCGGTCCTTTGGCAGGTAGGCGTCGGCGGGCAGCATGTCGTAAAGCCTGGCAACGGTCAGGCTGGTATCGTCGATGATCGGAAAATCGACCGGCTTGCCACCGAACAGCTCGATATCGTGCTTCCATTTCTGGTGGTCCTCGAGGTTATCGACCGACACGCCGATCACGCGGGTGTTGCGTTTGGCAAATTCCGGCACCAGTTGCGCCACCGCCCCGAATTCGGTGGTGCAGACCGGGGTGAAATCTCTCGGATGCGAAAAGATGATGGCATAGCCGTCACCGATCCAGTCGTGGAAGTGAATTGTCCCGGCGGTGGACTCGGCAGTGAAATCGGGGGCGGTATCGTTGATGCGAACAGACATGGTCGGCCTCTGGTTGCGATTGATCCTGCCCCGATCTAGGCGCTTGCGCGGGCGTTTGCACCCCCCTGCCGATGGTGCCAGCAGCCGAAAACGGTTTGCCGAGCGCCGGGCATGGCACGATACGATCATCCGCGCCCCCCCGGATGGTTGATCCCGCCCTTGCGCGCCAGCCAGTCGAACGCGGTGCGATCCTCGAACTCGCGCGCTTCGATATTCGCAACGATCCGTCGCACCCGCCGCCCGTGCCCGGTGATCCTGGTCGAGGGAAACACCCCGCGCCCGATCTTCTCTGCCAGTTCGGCCTCCGAGCGCGCGTAGTAATGGTTCAACTGCAAATGCGCGGCCGAATAGAAGGCTCGCCGGTTACGGCTGGAATGGGTGAAAACCTCACCCTTGTCGTTGCAGGTCTCGGGCCCGGCGTCGGTCTCGATCGCATGCACCCCGATGGCGGTCACATGGCGGGGATCGACGATGCATTTGAAATTGCGCACCCCGCGCAGATCGCTCATCGGGTCCGCCGCGCGGTGCAGATAGTTGGCAACCATCCCGCCCGCCGGCGGCACCAGATGGCCATTGCGACCGAACATGTGCCACGGCAGGCTGATGTTGCGACAGCCTGCAAGCGGTGCCAGTGCCTCCGCCAGATCGTCCGCTCGCACCGGCACCAGAAACTCGTCGGTGTCGATGAACGCCATCCAGCGCCAGCCCCCGCCGAAATTGCGCACCGCATGGGCATAGGCCAGCACCTGATTGTGGATCTCGCGCCCCGAGCGCGCGTCGCGCAGCACCTGATCCCAGGGCAGCAGCGTCAGCCGCGAAGCGGGCACGGCATCCCGCAGCACCGCCACGGTGCCATCGCTGCAACCGTTGTCATAGACGTAGAAATGCTCCGCCCCGGCCAGAAGATGAAACCGCGCCCATTCGCCGATATGGCGTTCCTCGTTGCGCACGATCAGCACGATCGCCAGCCCAGCCCGACCCGGCAGCGCCGTTGGTGGATCAAGCGCGATCCGGGTGATGCTGCCCGGCCATTTCAGAAACCCGAACATCCTGCCCCCATCCGTTGTCCGCCTTTACCAGCCCGCACTCAACTTGCAAAGCGCGACGGCCAGGCGTGGATCGCGACATTTTCCGTCGCCTCGCTACTTGCCTGCGACTGCCCGCCATGTCAGCTTGCCGCGCAACCTGGAGGGCACCATGATCGAGCGACGCAATTTCTATATCAATGGCCGTTGGGTTGCCCCCGCTGCCCCGCGCGACCGCGCCGTGATCGACCCCTCGAGCGAGGAACCCTGCGCCATCATCAGCCTAGGGGATCAGGCCGATACCGATGCCGCCGTGGCTGCCGCCAAGGCCGCCTTTCCGGTCTGGGCCACTACCCCGCCCAGCCTGCGCCGCGCCTATGTCGAGCGCATCCTGGGCCAGTATGAACTGCGCGCCGAGGAAATGACCGCCGCTATCAGCCTCGAGATGGGAGCGCCGATCGACATGGCCCGCGCCAGCCAGGCCCCCTGTCTGCCGTGGCACCTCGCGAATTTCCTGACGGCGTTCGATAGCATCCAGTGGGTGCGCCCGCTTGGCCCGCATGCCTTGAGCGACCGCATCGCGCTTGAGCCGATCGGGGTGGTCGGGCTGATCACGCCGTGGAACTGGCCGATGAACCAGGTCACGCTCAAGGTCATCCCGGCGCTGCTGGCGGGCTGCACCTGCGTCTTGAAGCCGTCCGAGGAAGCCCCGCTGTCGTCGCTGCTGTTCGCCGAATTCGTGCATGACGCGGGCCTGCCGGCCGGGGTGTTCAACCTGGTCAACGGCGATGGCTCCGGCGTTGGCAGCCAGCTTTCCGCCCACCCCGATGTCGAGATGATCAGCTTCACCGGCTCGACCCGCGCCGGGCGCGCGATTTCCATCGCCGCCGCGCAAAGCCTGAAACGGGTGGCGCTGGAACTGGGGGGCAAGGGGGCCAATCTGATTTTTGCCGACGCCGATGAGGCGGCGGTCGAGCGCGGGGTGCGCCACCTGATGAATAACTCGGGCCAGTCCTGCAATGCGCCCGCGCGCATGCTGGTCGAGCGCCCGGCCTACGCCCGTGCGGTTGAAATCGCCGCAAAGGTCGCGAATTCGATCAAGGTCGGCTCGGCGCATGAGGCGGGCAAACACATCGGCCCGGTGGTCAATCAACGCCAATACGACCAGATTCAAGGCTACATCCAGCAGGGTATCCGTGAGGGCGCGCGCCTGATCGCCGGGGGCCTTGGCCGCCCCGACGGCCTTGACCGCGGCTATTTCGTGCGCCCGACGGTGTTTGCCGATGTCACCCCCACGATGACCATCGCGCGCGAGGAAATCTTCGGCCCGGTGCTGGCGATGATGCCGTTCGACTCGGAGGCCGAAGCCGTGGCCATCGCCAACGATACCCCCTACGGCCTGACCAACTACGTCCAGTCCGGCAACGGCGCCCGCCGCAACCGGCTGGCGCGTGCCCTGCGCTCTGGCATGGTCGAGATGAACGGCCGTTCGCGCGGGGCAGGCAGCCCGTTTGGCGGGGTCAAATCCTCGGGCCGCGCCCGCGAGGGCGGTATCTGGGGGATCGAGGAATTTCTTGAGGTCAAGGCGATCTCGGGCTGGGACAGCAGCGCCGACTGAGGGGGCTGGGCACTGGCCCCGCCGTCTCAGCCTGCCGCCAGCCCCGGCACCGGAACCCCGAAGGTCTGGGCCAGCAGAATGAAATTCAACGCCAGCACCAGCGCCGCGCCAAGGGTGGCCAGCACCTTGGTGGCCTTGCGGTTGACGAATGCCCCCATGATGTCGGCCCGCCCGGTAAAGATGATCAGCGCGATCATCGGCACTGGCAGGGCGATCGACAGGATCACCTGGCTGATCACCAGCGCATTGGTGGCGTTGACGCCAAGCGCCACCACCACGAAGGCCGGAATCATCGTGACCAGCCGCCGCACCGAGACCGGAATGTAGAAGTTCACGAAGCCCTGCATGATCATCTGCCCCGCCATGGTGCCCACGACCGAACTGGAAATTCCCGAGACGATCAGCGAAATCAGGAACACCGCTGCCGCCGCTCCGCCCAGCAGCGGCGTCAGGGTGTGATAGGCGGTCTCGATTTCGGCAACTTCGCTGTGGCCCTGATGAAACGCGCTTGCCGCCATCATCACCATCGCGATGTTGACCATTCCGGCCACCGCCAGCGCCAGCACCACCTCGATGTTCGAGAACCGCAGCAGCTTGCGCCGCTCGGCCGCGCTGCCCACCACGGCGCGGTTCTGGGTCAGCCCGGAATGCAGATAAATCGCATGCGGCATCACCGTGGCGCCGATGATCCCGACCGCAATGGTCAGCGCCACCGAGTCCGGCAGCTGCGGCGTCACCATGCCCAGCGCCGCCTGCCCCCAGGCTATCGGGGCAATGAAGACCTCGATGAAATAGCACAGCCCGATCACCGCCACCAACGTGCCGATGATCAGCTCCATCGGGCGAAAGCCGCGGCGATCGAACATCAGGATGGCGTAGGTCACGATCGCCGTCACCACCATCCCCGACATCAGCGACATGTCAAACAGCAACGCCAGCCCGATGGCGCCGCCCAGAAACTCGGCCAGATCGGTGGCCATCGCCGCGATCTCGCTGACCGCCCACATCGCCCACACCACCGGGCGCGAGAAATTGTCGCGGCACATCTCGGCCAGATTGCGCCCGGTCACGATGCCGAGCTTGGCCGACAGACCCTGAAACAGCATCGCGATCAGGTTGGCCATAACCACCACCCACAGCAGGCTGTAGCCATAGCCCGCCCCGGCCCGGATATTGGTCGCGTAGTTGCCGGGGTCCATGTAGGCGATCGAGGCGATGATCGCAGGCCCGGCGAACAGCAGCACCGACCCCGGCCCGCCGCGGGTGCCCGCCAGCACCTCGCGGATACCCGCGCGGGTGCGCCCGGTCATCGAGCGTGAAGATTGGCCAACGGTCATTGCAGTCTTTTCCTGCGGATCAAACGCCATCAATAAAGCTATGGCTACACTTATGTCAATTGGCAATATCGTAACGACTTTGGCCAAAAATGGCGCAAGATGAACCTATGGTTTGCAAAGTGAAGCTCTGTCTGTATCCTGTGCCAGATGTTCCGGATACTGCGGCCCGCAGGGCAGGGGGGAAAATGTCGGACACCACGCCAGAAAATGACCTCCACCCGCCGGCCGAGCGTTTCAGCCAGGCCAGAAATGCCCAGTCTATGGCGTTGCTGGAAGACTATACCGAACTGATTGATGATCTGACCGCGGAACTGGGCGAGGCCCGCGTCACCGACATTGCGGCGCGGATGGGGGTCGCGCACCCCACCGCCACCAAGGCGGTCGCGCGGCTCAAGCGCGAGGGCCTCGCGACCTCGCGCCCCTATCGCGGCGTGTTTCTGACCACCACCGGCGCTGCCATGGCCGACCGCTCCCGCAAGCGTCACCGCATGGTTTTCGACGTTCTGCTGGCGCTCGGTGTGCCGCCGGATGCTGCCGAGATGGACGCCGAAGGGATCGAGCATTACGTCTCGCAAGCGACCCTGGTCGCCTTTGCCGCCTTCCTTGGCCGCCAGACACAAACCTGATCGCTCCTGGCGCAAGTAAATCCGCTTTCCACCGCGCTGCGAAATCGGCTAGGTGTTCGCCATGACATGGACATTGCCCAACACTCTGACCTTTCTGCGCCTGCTCGCCGCCCCCGGGGTGGCGGTGATGTTTCTCTATTTTCACCGCCCCTGGGCCGACTGGTTTGCCCTGACACTGTTCATCAGCGCCGCGATCACCGATTTCTTTGACGGCTATCTCGCCCGGCTGTGGAAACAGGAATCGAAATTCGGCGCGATGCTGGATCCGATTGCCGACAAGGCAATGGTGGTGATCGCGCTGCTGATCATCACCGGCTATTCTGGTATGAATCCCTGGCTGATTCTGCCCGCGACGGCGATCCTGTTTCGCGAAGTGTTCGTGGCAGGTTTGCGCGAATATCTGGGTGCCAAGGCGGGACTGTTGCGCGTGACCAGATTTGCCAAGTGGAAAACCACGGCCCAGATGATCGCGATTGCGGTACTGTTTCTGGGCACCGGGCTCGAGCACCTTGAAGGCATCGCCCGGCAGGGCATGACCATGGATCAGTATGCCGAAGCGGTGAGTGCGGGCCTGGCCGACCCGATCCGCAGTTGCGGCACCCGCGGCTGTTCGTCGCTGGCCACCACCGTCGGGCTGGTGATCATCTGGATTGCGGCGGTGCTGACGATTGCCACCGGATGGGATTATCTGGCCAAGTCCCTGCCCTATCTGAAAGACGAGAAATGATCGACGTGCTCTATTTTGCATGGGTGCGCGAACGTATCGGCGAGTCGCGCGAACGCCTTGAGACCCGCGCCGTCACCGTGGCCGAGCTGGTGGCGGAACTGGTGGCGCGCGATGCGGCCCATGCCGCCGCCTTTGCCGATCTGACGGGCTTGCGGGTGGCGCTCGATCAGCAACTGGCCAGTTTCGACGCCCCTTTGGCGGGGGTGCGGGAAGTGGCCTTCTTTCCGCCGATGACGGGGGGCTGAGATGTCGGTTCGGGTGCAATCCGCCGCTTTCGATTTCGCCGCCGAGGCCGGGGCCTTCGCGCAAGGACTGCCGGGCGTCGGGGCCATCGTCACCTTCACCGGCATCGTGCGCGATCAGGCCCCGGGCGGATTGCGGGCGATGCAGATCGAGCACTACCCGGGCATGACCGAGTCGGCGATTGCCGCCATGGTGGCGCAGGCCACCACCCGCTGGCGGCTTGCCGACTGTCTTGTGATTCACCGCATTGGCGAGCTTGCCCCGCAAGCGCCGATCATGATGGTTGCCACCGCCGCCGCGCACCGCGCCGAGGCCTTCGAAGCCGCCGAATTCCTGATGGATTACCTCAAGTCCCGCGCCCCGTTCTGGAAAAAGGAAATCACCGCCAGCGGGGCCGAATGGGTTGCGGCCAAGGTCGAGGACCAAGACGCCCTCAGCCGCTGGTAGGGCGCCGCACCAGCGTGTCGGCATGGCAGGCTGTTGAAAAAGTCACAGCTCGCCTTTCGCTCCACGTGGCTTTGATGCACAAATCGGCTGACGGCCGGGCGGCCCCTTTCCCCGGACAGACCTATCCTGTGCCCGCTCTGACAGGGATTGCGAGCGCGGTGTAGCCGTTCAGCACCGCCACACGAACCTGGAACTCTGCGACCTGGCGGTCAAGTCCCGTGCGGACAGGCGCTGCCCGAGGAGCGTGACGCAGTGCATCTAGGTCTCTGCGCGGCTTCGGCGGTGGTAGCCGCTCCATCGTCACCAGAGCGCGCGGCCGGGGTATTTCGATGCCCGCGGGGCCTCGTTGCGCGCGGGCTGCCCCGGCGTCGGCCTTCCTTGGC
>Ga0172367_10001220_pt1 | contig 38168 bp, 8 predicted proteins | sample Lak10m_FD_114542 | JGI IMG/M metagenome (GOLD analysis project Ga0172367, IMG submission 114542) | Freshwater microbial communities from Kabuno Bay, South-Kivu, Congo - kab_022012_10m | ecosystem: Environmental > Aquatic > Freshwater > Lake | place: Democratic Republic of the Congo: South-Kivu... | reverse complement strand
TTTCTTTAAACATTTCTAATGCCCCAACACTTCTAGCTGCTGCATCTTCAATTGTTCTATTTCCTTCCATAACACTATTTAAGTTAACTCCAACTTTTTTAGCTCAAGAAACTCATGCAGGATCAGATCTTAAAGCTCCAAATGTGCTCTGGTATATATTTTGCTCATTTGCTATTTTTGTAGAAATAGATTCTCCAAAACTTAACAATTCTTTACTCATCCCACTTGAAGATGGTTTAAAGGCTTTAAACATAGCAGCAAATAGTGACATCATTAAAAACATAAATATTGCATCATTAATAGCAAAAGCTACTCTAGCTAATCTCTCTTTATCATTTTTAATATTACTAAAATTTAAAGTACCTAAATCTTTTAGTGTACTTAAGCAAGAATAAGCTAATCCTTCAAAAGGAGTACCTTCTCAAACAATCATTGGATCTCCAGTATTTTCTGTAGTAGGTCTTACATCATAACTTCCATCTTCTTTTTGATATGTTTCTCGCCACATTAATTGTCCATCAGCTGTAGTTTGTTGAGTAACTTTACCCATAGGACTAGCCTCTAAATTATCTTTTGTTACAGGTTTTCCAAACCACATTTTCATTTTTCCAGGCCAGAATTGCATAAATTGCATCCAAGTCATTCCATATCAAGTATTAGTTATTTGCTGTTGAGCATCTTTATCATAGTATCCATATGCCATATCTGTAAAAGATTTAAAACTTTCTCTTTCCATTTCTGAATAAGCTTTAGGTATTAAATCATTTTCAGTATAATGTTCTCCTAATAATTTACCATCATTATTTAATTGTTCAACTAATAATAAATAATGTCTTCTTTGAGTATTATATTTTTCATCATTTTTAGCTGGGATATAATTTCCATTTGAATCTACTATAGAATCTCTTTTTTCTAAATAATATGAAAATCTTTTATCTAATTTAGGATCATATTTAAATATTCCATTTTCATTAGAATGAGCTTCATATGATCCATCATGAATCATTTTAGCTATAAATAAAACTAAACGATTATAATAATCAGGTATAGTATTAGATGCATACATATATCTTCCCAATCCCCTCATTACCATACCATGTCGATCTGCTTGCAATTTTAATGCGATGGTATTTATATCCATATTTGCAAAACGATAATATGCATTTAATTTATCAATTAAGTTAAACTCTTGGGAAAATTTATTATCAATCGTCATCATTTTTTGATAAGCTTTAGTTAAATCAGCTATAGTAAATTGGTCTTTACCGTATAGTTGGGTTGCGGCTAAAGCTACCCCTTTCATAGTTCCTATAGCTAATTCTTTTACAAGTAGTATTGGTCTAAAAGCAAGCATCATTGCTGTAGAAACTCTTTTTATTGCACTCTGAAATATAGTTAAATCTTTAAATTCTGGATCTATAATATGTTCTCCATACGCTGATAATTTAATCTGATCTGAAATATAGGCCAATTGATCTGAAATTTTATCATCGGATTTACCCGCCATTATTTTTAATCATCATACATATGAATTTATTACTGGGAAAACTTTATCATAAATATCTTTTCTAATTTTATTAAAAATTAATCTATGAGCAATAGTATCAATGTTAAATTCAAAATAATCTATACCATGATGTTCAACCATTTTCGCTTTAAATGCTGGGGTATGAGCAGAATATGTATCATACATTTCATAAAAACCATCCCTATTTTCTCCAAGTTCTTCTAAATCTTCATTAGTTAATCCCCTGGCATCTAAAAAATCAATAACTTCATGTCGATATGGCTCCAATTTTTCTTTTCAAGTTTGCCCCGTAGTTTTAAATGCACCTTTATGTCTGGTTATTTCTTCTCTTCTTACAAGTGGCATTTCAAAGTAAGATCCATCTTCAATTGCTGATTTTATTTTATCATTTTTTATAATAGATTCTAATTTATCTGAATCTAATGATTCAAGTTCTTTTTCATTAATTCCTAATTTAAAAATATTAATAATTAATAATTGTTTCTTTAAATAACTTCTTTGAGCATCAGTTAAAGCATTTTCAACATCTTCTTTATAAGGATTTTTTGTTCTAAAATCAGCAGATATATTATTGTTTCCTTGAATTCATAAATTTTTATGTTTAGATTGAGTTTCCCCAACTAAAAATCTTTCAGATTCTGAAAAATTTATATTATCATAATATTTTAAAGTATTACTAGTTAACCCCTCACTTATTCTTAATAATATTTCTGCAACTTTTGAATTTGCCCCTGAAAGAATTTTATTAATGTTTCTTAAATCTTTAGATGGGACTCAGTCTGGAGTTGTTCATTTTAATCCCTGAAATATACCAGTAATTTTTCTTCCTTCCTTATCATACTCTGCCCGTTCATCTGAATATATTGCTGAGAATAAACTTTTAAAATCACTAAAATTCATACTAAAAAGAGATATATTTTTAATATCTCCCCCTAAATCATCTTTAAAATAAGTAAGAATGGCTACATTTAATAATGCCAATAATACTTCTTTTTGATCATCAAAATTTAATTCTGCTGAAAATGTTTTGTTTTTATATTGAGGATATAAGGCATACATTGATTGTTGAGCCTCTATTAACTTATCTAAAGTTAAATTTTCAGCGCTATCTATAATAGGATTTATAATAGAGTCTAGTTGATTTTTTTCCACTTCATTTGTAAAAGTTTTATAAAAAGAATCTAAATTTTGTAAGGCAACATTCACAATGCCTAAGAAATTATTTTCTAATGTTAATTTAATATCTTTTTCTTCAAACTTTTTACTCCTCATTAAGTCATAGAATTTTTTAAATTGTAAATGAGTTGTTCTATAATAATGTTTTCTACTGTCTGGATTAAAGATAATTATTTCTCCAATTTTATTTGTACTAAATGGAAGTAATTTGTCTTTATATTCATTTAAAAATAATAAAGCTTTTGCATATTCTATATCTCCCTCATTAAATCCTGGAATAGATGATTTTGCAAGTGCATTATTTATAGATAAACTAATTATATTTATTTGTCCAGTATTTCGATTTCTTAGTAATATCAGTCCTAAGGAAGTCGATTCTGGAAAATCTTCAATAACTTCTCAATCCTCATTTAAATATTCAAGTAATAGTCTATTTACTTTTATATCGTAATCATCATTTTTAGTGGATATTTTTTGTGAATTAGTAATAGCATCTTTTAATGCAGATTTTAAATCTCCAACTTTTTTATCTTTTAAAGAGTTTTCATATTCTAAAAATTGTTTAATTTGTGGACTTAATTCTTCAATAGAATCTGCTTCTATCCATCCCTTAGGTAATCCATTTTCTACATAATTATTAAAAAATTTAAATTTACCACCATGTTTCTTTTGGCCAGCTTCAATTGCTTTTACTTTATCTTCAAATGTTGATTCTTTAGTTTGTAGTCTTATTTGATAATCCTCTCCAAAAAGTATAGTTAGTTTTTCTCTAAAGGCATTTTCTTTTTCTGGATCATACTCTCCATGAATTTTTAGTGGTATTAATCTATTTACTATTGTTTCAATTTTACCGGTTCTTAAACCAAATTTACTTTCAATATTCCTATTATGAATACCTTCATAAACCAAAGAAGTTGGATCTCCAGGAGAATTAATTATTATAGGAATTACATATAGTTCTGTGTTCTTAACATTTATATGCTGACCTAATAACTGCTTATAAACAGCCAACTGTCAGTCTAAAGTTAAAAGTTTTTCATTTTCCCATTTGTTTTTTTCATAACTATTTTTAGAAACTTTTATTTCAAAAATATGTGCAACTCCTGCAGTATCTACTGCAATTAAGTCAATTTTACCTTTAACTGCAAACTTATCTTTATCAGAGTTATTATATACAAAATGTAACTCTGAAATAGTTTCGCCCCTTAAATTCACCTCTTTTTGGATAGAAGATACAATATTGTTAATTTTAGATTTCCAATCCTCAATACTTGCTATTCCAAAAATTGGCTTAAATAATTCATTTTTAACTAAAGTATCTAATTTAGATTGATAACTATTTTCCCTATCTCTTAATTTATCTGAGATTAAATTATGTAACTCAATACCAAACTCTTTATTTATATCTTCCAGTTTCAATTCTTCAGATAAGATATTTAACAAATATTTTACTTTTGAAATATCTTCTTTTATAGTATCTGATAATTCAGATTCAATGCTCATATATAATTTATCCACATCTGGATTAGATTCAACAAGATTAAATAAATCAGAGTCATTAATATGGTCTTTTACATATTGAGATGCTCTTTTTTCTAATATATATTCTGGAGATAATCTAGTTTGATTTTCTAAACCTACAATATTCGCAAATGCAGGATTTTCTTTAGTTATAAATTGTCCAACTGGAACATTTTCACTTGTGATATAATTCGCATTACTTTCTAAACTAATTAGTCTTTCAAATGTATTTTTTTGTAATTCATCTGAACTAAAAATTGCCGAATTACTTATAATATAATTTTCTTTATAAAATAAATTTAATATTTTATTTGTATTTAACTTTTCTTTTCCCTTAATATAACTACAGCTCATTTTATTTACATTTTAAATTAATATTTGATTTTTCCAACCAAGTTAAAAAAGCAGGAGTCATTTGAGCTAAATTAGTATTATATAATGCATGTTTGTTATCATTACTCTCTAATTTTAAAAACTCTACTATAGGTTGTCTTAATATATCTACTATATTAGCATTTATGTTTTCTGGTAATATTTCTGGATTTAAAATTATTTTAGCATCTATCAAACCATTTAAAAACCCTTTAATATCTAAATTAGTACTAAAGAAAGAGTTTGATAATTCATTTAAATTATTAGCAATATTTCTTAAAAATTCCTCTTCTTTTTCTAATAAAGAAGCAGTTTTCATATTTGCAACCTTTATATCACTTTCTAAAACTTTCATATAAGCTTCTGGAGATACTAATCTTAATGCACCTAAATAAATATGCATTGTTTCATGTACTAAATCCTCTCGTTTACCTAAATCTTCTTTTAAAACTAATTTAGAAGTTCCATCTTCCCCTGTAGTAAATTTAGCTTTTTGACCTACCAAAAATTCAGATTCATCATTAGTTTCTACAACTTCTATATTTAATTTATTAAAAAACGTTTTAAGCTTTTTATTAAGTTTAAGCCTATCTTTTTTAAATATTTCTTTTTCAGATTCTTTTTTATTAGACACTTCTGATATTGCATTAAATATATCTGGAATTTTATTATTATTCTTTTGAATATAATATTTAGACAATGATCCATCAACATGTTTATTGTCTGAAGTTAACGAATTGTCTAATCATGTTTCTAGCGGTAATGCAATTTCATTTAAAAGAATATCTCCATTTTTATTTCTAAAATATACTTTAGCATAAATAATGTCATTAATTATCTTATCAACTCGATATATGTTATTATCTCCATATTTCGAAAAATATGCTCCTTCAAATAATAAATTATTTTTAATATAATCTTTAGATAATGATTCTATACCCCTAATTCTTAATAAACTTGCAACATTTGTATTTCTTTCATATGTTCCGCCATGCTTTTTTACATATAACCCAAACACATCAGGATCTTTTCCAAGTTTTTCCAGTATTAATTCATTAACCTCAAGATGATTACTATCTTTTCATTTTGATTCTACATATTTTCCTATTTTAGTATATAATGTTCCTGGAATAAATTCTTGCATATTTTCAGCGATTTTATTAGAGTCAATGTCATTATTAACTACATATGAAACTGGAGCATATTCACTAGTATTTACAGATGATTTTTCTAATACTTGTACATTCCAAAAATTAGCAATTAAACTAAATATTGTATATTGAGAAAGTCTTGCGTCATTAGACATAAATTTTACAGATAAATTTCCATAATTTAATTTTTCTCAAATTCCATCAGTTGGATTTCACAATAATGCTATTTCTTTTTCTTTATCTAAAATTTTACCATATAAAGTAGTATTTTTGTCTTTTTCATATACTATAAAATCCCCAGGCTTTGTTATAACCGGATTGGATATTGTAGATAATAAAGATTCATTTCCTATCTTTTTACTATGTTCCCTTAATAGATTATTAATATTTTTGAAATCTTCTGAATTAGTAAAAACGGATACAATTCCACCATAAATAGTATTTCTTGGATAGGATTTTAGCATATTGAATGTATTACCTCCTTCTGTAACTTCTAAAAATGTTCATACATAATTTTTGTCAGAATGGACTATTTTTTTAAATCCTTTTCAATCCTTTAATTTAAAATAATCTCCCTCTGATAGATTCTCTATTGTATCACTATCTTTAGACATTGCTGCTAATCCTTTTCTCTCTGGCATAAAAAATCCATTTTTATACACCTCGGAAGAATTATTAATTATCTTTCATAATTTTTTAGATACAGCAAAATAGGTTTTCTGTAAGGTTTCATCAGATAAATCAGAATAATAGGATTGATTATATTCAATATTTTTAACAGGATCAAGTAATTTTATATATCCTGGATAAATTCCAAGTACTAGCCTATTTCCAATTAAATCTCCCACACTTAATAGATTTTTTGCAATTGAGAAGGTTATACTACTTGGTAAAGATATTATATATGCATTTTTATTTAATTCTGCTTTTTCTTGTATATCAGTTTCCGAATACTCACTATATTTTCTATAAGAAATTTCATCAGAGTCATTAAACTCATGTTTAGTAACCTCATAGTCACCAAATTGATTTATTCTTGCACCTAAAACAACTATTTTATCATTTTTTGGATATATAGCAGTAACAACTCAATAAGGCCACATTTTTGAACCTTTTTGTCCATTACCAGGCATTCTTATTATATCCTTACCAATAACTATATTATTCATTAAATAATTATAAGGCTTATCTGTTTTTAAAGAATTTTTAGAATCAGAGCCATTAATAATAATTGCAGATTCATACATTAATCCTAGTGAATTTTTTCCAGAGTTTTCTTTCTCAGAAAGTATTTTTAATTTAGATACTGAATTTCTTAAGACTTCTTTACTATATTCTTTTGTCTTTTCATTCATATGTTTCTCATTCTCAATGATATCTTTTAAATCATCAGAATTTAGTAAATCAGAATAAATTCTGGAGAAGATATCTCCTAGTAGAAGTTTAAATTCAACCTTTTTCTTATCAGATTTTTCTGACATAACTATTTGAGACATACTATTAAAAATATTATTAAATACACCATTTAACAAATTTTTAATTTTATTTATATTAGAATCTGATAATTTTAAAATAGTATTAAGTAAAGGCATAACAGCTACATTACTTTCTACATTGCCTATAAAAAAATCTTTTACTGTAGTTCCTTCTGGGATTTGAAATTGTTTATATTTATCAGCTGTTAAAATTTTATTTCAGTCTTTAAATATCACATCAAAGTCTTCTTGTGAAATTTGAGATCCAATTTTTTTAAACATTGCCATAAATAGATGTTCTTTATCTGGTGAATCTGAGTATATTATTGAATTTTCTAAATTTCAGTCACCCTCTTTAAATCTCTCTCCTTCTATTTTTATTAAATTTTCTGAATTTTTCCATCCAAAAAACTCATTAGAAGCCTTTAAAAATTTTACTAAATTTTCTTGATATGATGAATATAAACCAAATTGATCATTATCACTTATTACATTCTGTAATTCATATATTTCTGAATTAATACTTTTTCTAGCAATATTATCTACTTCTAGGTTTAAATCGGTAAATAATTTAGCCTCAACTTTTGAAGATTTTATAGTTAAAGTATTGATTATTTTCTTTGCCGTTAAATCTTTGGGCCTCTTTTTATTTTTATAATCTAGTAATTTTTTAATTGCATTTCACAAATCATCTGATGATGCTTGTTCTGAAATCTTTTCATTAACCTTTAAAATTAATTCATTTAAATTTATTACATCTACATCCCCTAACAGACTTTTAACAGTTTTATGATGTAAATGTTCTTCTAAAAAATTTTTAAGCTTTTCCTTATCTTCACTAGTAAGTGAAATATTATCTAATTTTTTTAAATTAAACTTTGATAAAATTTCTTTGAAATCATCTATAGTCAGATGATTAAAGGCAGGGATTTTTATCGGATCCCCACCTTTAACATTTTGTATTAAATAATAACATTGTATCATTAGATTAACATTTAAATTGTATTAAAAAGTTATTTTTAGATAAAAGTGCTCTTAATTCCATTCACTCATTATTATCTCTCTTAACTGCTGCTTCTACAGTCATTCCATATAATAAAGGAAAATCTGGATTTTTACTAGAAATATGATCTTTTCCAAAACCATATCCTAATTCAGCATTTTTACCATATGCATAAAAAAGTACATCTTTTGCAGTTATTTCCTCTGCTTCTCGTAATATTTGCTCTTCGCTTTTTTGATTCCCATCTTTGTCTAAAGGATTTACTAAAGTTTGATTTAATTCAAATACTGGAATTTGACCAGAGTCTAATAAATAGGAGTATTTAATATAATCTGATGCTGCACTTGTAGGTTCTTTCATATAATCTTCTAAAAGGGGAGTTAATCTCTTATCTCCATATTTTTCATTATTAATTAAAAGATTATACACATAAAATAAATGTCTCCAGCCTAAATTAGCAGGTAATTTTAATTGTTCAGTAGTATTAAAATCTACCTCATTAAATATTTTAGTTAATTTTAAAAGTTTATCTGCGGTTGCAGGCATATCTTTATCAGTAATTTTAAAACTTGTCATAATAGCAGGAGATCTTAATCCATATAAATTTCTACCATTTCCTACTTTCAATAACTCACTTAGTTCATTATTACCAGACATTAATATTTTTACAAGAACTTTCTCCATTAAATTTTTAAAATTTGCAATACCATGAATAGAATCTAAATTTATTGTAAAAGAAGAATCAATTCCAGAATCACTCTCTAAAGATATTTCCGAAACATAAGTCTTGTTCTTCATATCTTTTTCTTTAACAGCTCTATCATCAATATAAACTTTGAAATGTGTAACTCCTGCTCTTTTCATAAAATTTTTAATAGTATCAATATCAAAATTAATAGCCTTACCGAAAGATGAATTCTCTACTCAATTTTTTCTTAAAATAGAATCCATATATAATAAAATGCCATTAATATTTTTATCAGTAATCTTTATATTAAAGGAATCATTTCCCATTAAATATTTTATATCAGAATTAGAATTATTCTTTAAATTATAACCAAATTTTCTAACTAAATCTTTTAATAAATTAAATGCTCCACTATATTTCATAGAACTTAGAGTAAGTAAATGATGTGATTGTATTAAACTATCAATCATTCCTCTAAAATGAGATACTGAACCTATAATATCAAATACATTAAATGTATCTTTAATTAAGTTATAATAATCTTTAGTAGTTTTTACATAATTATCATTTCCAGGTTGAATATAATATCTATAATCAAATTCACCTCCCAAAATACTAACATATTTTTGTTTTATATCTCCATTATAATCAATATAGTTAACTTGGATATTAGAAGCTTTTTTAAGAATATCTTTAATGTATTTTTTAGATACATCAGAAGCATCAAATCTTCCAGAACTTGCAGAAATTATTTTATCAATCATTTCATTCAGTGTTTTATTATATGATATGGTATTCTTTGATTCTTGGTCTGAATTATAAGTTGTAGCTAAATTTGACTTAATATGGTTATTAAAAGATCCGAATAAATCATTTTCTCTCGCAAGTATTAAAGTTTCAAAATTAGTTAAAAATTTATGAATTTCTTCTATATTTGCAGAAGTTTTTTGATTTACACCTAGAATTCTTGCTAACTTAGTTATTTCTTGTGCACCCAAATATATTTTTGTAAATGCATCTAAATTTTCTAATTTAATTGGATTTTTTTCATCATCATACTGTTTTTTAAGTTTTTGTAGAATTACAGGAACTATATTAACATTATTTTTTGTAAAAATATCATCCTTAAGATTCTTTAAGACATCCTCAACAATTTCAGAAGTCATAATATCCACAATTTCTTCAGGTTCAAAACCTAAAGTCATTAAATAAATATGCATTGCAGCTAATTCTACACTAGCATTTACTTTAGCCATTAATAATATTTTAGCATTATCTGTAGCTGCAGATGTAAATCCTGATAAGAACATTGCTGCATCAGAATTTCTGAATGAAGTCCCATCTAATTGAAGGATATCCATCATTTTAGCTTTTTGAATATCTGAAATATTTATATCGGAAATTCCCCCAATTTTATATTCCTTACCGTTTAACTTAAATTGTTTAATAAAGGTCTTATCACTATATCTAAAGTTATTTTCATCAAATTCTTCAGAATAATATTTATTATAGTAATTACTTAAGGCAAAAAATACTTTTAATCCATTTGCAGAAATACCTACATCATCTTTACCTACAGCAGCTTCGTATTGTTGTTTAAACATTCCTAACATTGAATAAGGAGAGATATCAAATCTTTTCTCTTTACTTTTTGCAGCATTATTTCAGCGTCCCATAGGATCATCTACTGGCATAGAAGCCATAATTTGACTTGATGGAGAGGATATTATTTGTTTTATTCTAGAAATAACTGAGTTTTTGACATGATTTCTAGATCTTATATATCCCTCATCTAAGTTATAATCATTAATAATTTTTAAGAATAAATCTTTCAAATTTGCCCCTATAGGACTATTTAAACTAACTGTTTTTAAATTTAATCCTTTAATTTTCTCTAAAGATTTTTTAATTATTCTTAAAGCATCTACACTTAATTCATACCCTAAATTATCTTCTTGAGAATATATAACATCTCCTACGTTTGTAGAGGCTAAAAAGTCATTAAATTCCTGAGATAAGTCCAATCCTGCATTATCAATTGTTACTGTTTTACCAGTAGGTATTGGTAATTGTTCAATAAGATCAAGTTGTTCCTTTGAATTATAATTAAATACTTCAGTAGTATCAAAAATACCATTATTTTTAAATCCAGACCCAAGTAAATAGGCTTTATCAATATCAAAATCCGATCCCTGAAATCAAATCTGCCAAACAGATACATAAATTTCATTACTTTTAGTATTAAAATATGCTACATTTTTCATAGGCATGAAAGATTGCATAGATTGTGATGGTATTCTAGCTGCAACAAATTCATGAGATTTTAACCAAGATGCATATATTTTATTAGATTGTTCATCTAAAAATTCATCTCTATTCAAATAATCTTTATTTGTAATTATTTTAGATAAATTTTTAATAGAATCACTCAATGAAACTGTGTCTATAATAATTTCTCCATCTTTAACATGTTTATTTAAAAATGGCATCTTTAAATTATTTACAGATTCTATGAAAGCTCTGGTGTTATACTTATTATCCCAAACAAAACTCTTTACATTTTTATATCAATTTTTAACAAGTTTATTATCTTTATCAAAAGATTTAAAATAAATATTAATATGTCCATTTACATTTTTCACTACAACTTTATCCAAGATTTCTCTAGGAATTGTAATTAATTTATTACCATCCTTACCTCTTACAAAATAAATAGTTTTTACCGGATCTAATGAATCTTGCTCTTGCTCTATTCGCACTGAGTTTTGATCATTTACTATATTACTACTAGCAAAGTTTACAAAAACCTCTTGATTATTGTTTAATATGAGTTTAAATTTAGGTATATCTTCTTCTCAAGTTTCCGCATCATATTTTTTTAATAATTTTTGTCTGAAATATTCTGGACCTTGTTCTTTTATTTCTGACATTGAAATATTATCATCTATTTCAAAATCAGATTTATAAATATCTCCCATAATCATTTCTGCTTCGTAGAATTTATAATCATAGATAAGTTTTGAAATATTATCATTTAAATAATGATCTTTTACATTACCAAATGATTTAAGTAAATCATCAGTTCCAAATAAATCATTTACTAAATCATCATAATTAGAATATAGAGATTTTAACTCTTCTAAAGATTTCATAATCCTGCCATTTTCTAATAACTGAAGATTACGTTGAGTCCATTTAATAAATACTTTTTCTAAATTATCAGTTCCAAATTTTCTACTTAATGCTTCTGTAAATAATAAATCCTCTTGATTTAATGTTTTTGCAGAATAATTAAATCTAAGTCTAACAGAATCTAAATCAAATGCTGATTGTTGAGTTTTATTAGATAGCTTTGTTATAGACTTAGTATCTTCAACATTTCAAATAAATCTTGCAGGTTTTAAATCTCTAGGAATATTATTAATTTTAATAACTTCTTGTCCTTTATATTGTTCTTTAAAAGCATAATAGTCCTCTAAAGTAGTTAGAGATTTAGCTTTTGAAACCACTTGTGTCGGAAATTTATATACAGGTAATTCAATTTGTTTTCCCTCGAATCAATTAGTTCTAGTTTTTCCAGATTCGACCATACCCATGTTCATAAATCTTTTCAAACCAGCAATTCCACCTTTAGTAATATTATGTTTTTCATCACTTCAAGTAGATATTTGAGCATTTGGAGGTAGGAAAGAGTGAATATTACCAATTAATCGTTCTTTTTCTATCTCTGTTAAACTATCTTTTCCAGATGTTTTAAAATGAATAGAATATTGATTATCTTCATCATCTTTAACTAATTCAAATATTTCTTTAGGTTTATTTACAAAACTAAATTCATAAGTTTTATTAGTTTTAGAAGGATTACTTCTTCATGGTTTAATATTTTCTTTAATATTTATATCATCTGCAAATATATCATGTTCCATAGGATCATATACTTCCTCTTCTTCTAATACTTCTACTATATCTCCTAATTCTATTTTATCAGATGATATAGGTGTATTTTTAACATTAGTATTTAAATAATTTCTAATTAAATCATCATTAGATAATTCATCACTCTCTACATCTAATGCCTTTTTAACTAAATCATTATGCATCACAGTATCATAACCTATAATGTTATTATCTACATCATATTTAGGAATATCATATAATTTAATAATACCATGTGAAGGGATTAAAATGGCTCCAGTTCCAGAATAATAACGAGATATAAAATTATTATTTAAATCAGTTATAATACTTCTTACAAATCCAGTAAAAAAGTTTTGATTACTAAAAGGTAATTCATGTATATTTCTTAAAGACTGAGTTAATATTTTAGCAATAGTATCCCCTTTTGCAGATTGAATATCTTTAACAAACTTTTTAGCTAAGAATTGATATAGTTCTTGTTTTGTTTGCTGAGGTTCTATAGATCAATTTTTAATATATTGAGAATACTTAAGTGCAGAATTTTCTATAACTTTAGCAATATCATTATATGCTTCTTCTGCTAATTTATAAGTATCTCTATTTTGTGCTAATGCAGATATAACCTGAGTAACCTCTTTAATTCTAGAATTATCAGCTTCATGATTAGCATCTAACTGTGGCCCTAAGAATCGACTTTCATGAGTAGCATAAGATAATTTATCAGAATTAGTCCAAGATGATTTTGGATTAACACCTAATCCTCCAGCCTTAACTGCAGATGCATTTGATATAATATGAATAATTTTATCTTTTAAGAAATAATTATCATTTATATCTTTTGTTTCAGTAGTAACTTTATACAATAATTCATTAGATCCCTCATTAAAATTACCATTTTTATCACAAGAATATTCTGCTCCAAAAGCTTCTCATAAATCATATAACTTAGTTAATTTTTTATATTCACCCTTATTAATTTTTCCATCAACTTTAGTAACAACCTTATAAACTAATTCTCCATTTAAATTTTCTAACTTAAATTGTATTATTTTTATAACTTTATTTCCCTGTCTATAATAAAAATCGTCTAAAGGTAAGTTAATATTTTTATTTAATTCTACATTAGAAATTGGGATTCCTAACATCTGTCTTTTCTTATTTTTAAACTTAATTGTAGAATTGTTAGATGCCATTATATTTCAATTAGAAATAACACTTTCTGCATCTTTTTTAATTACAACTCCGTTACTAGTTGTAAATGTTCCAAAAGGTTTTTTAGTACCTTCATATCCTCTTCCAGGATAAGAATTATCTACATACTTACTATAACAATAATCAATAAATGAAGAACCATCATGAACTTCTTGCCTATCATTAACTCTTCCTTCTAAATTTACTAACGAATCTGTATGATCTTTTATTACAGCGTGATTTACTTTATTAGGAACTCCCATCTTTGAATTTCTTACAGGAGTTTCAATAGTTGCTGTATATAATACATTTCTTTTTGCCATACTAGACATTCTACCTGACGTTTCAAAATCATATTGATTTCAAAAATCATCATTTTTAACATCTATATTAGAAATATAAGTAGATTTATTTTTATGTGGGTGCATATATTCCCCTTTTGCAGAAATAAAATGATATTCATTTCTGTAAAGAGCATTCAACCAAATCCACTTCTTAAGTAATGGGTTTAACTCTCCAATTTTATTTTTTATTAATAATCCATCTTTTGAATTAAATCCGGCTAAAGATTGTATATTTAACTTATCAGCAGATGTTATACTTTTAAGTTCATTTGCAATTTCTATAGGAATTTCTAATGTATTACTATCACTTACTAAAGCTGCATAATCAGATAAAAATTTATCTTCAGTTCTTTTTGTAAAAACTTCAAAATTCTTTTTACTTGAAAATATAGTATAATTAGATAGTAATTGTCTATTTGTTGATAATGATTTATTAGAATATGTAGTATAGTGTAATTCTTCCATTAATGGAGATCCTGAATTACCATATTGTAAATAAAGTTTATTTATATCATAAATAGATAAATTATTTGCAGTTAATCCATCTAATATATTATCAATTATATTAAAAGCATTTATTACATCCTGCACATCAGAATTAGCATCAATTTTATCTAATTTTAATAATTCACTATTTTTAATTATATTTAATTTGCCTAATTCAAGAGAATTTTGGGTTGCATTAAAAATTTTATAATAATCAGAAATAACACTCCTTACAGCATCGCTATAAAAATCAAATCCTTGTCTTCTTATTAAATCTTTTAAATCTTCATCAGATTTAGATATTACTTTTTCTTTTTCATTACCTCTAACAAATTCTGCATTGATAGTTTTAAGTAATATAGTACTTTTATCAGAATAATTTCCTAGCATAACTCCAAAAGAAGATTTTCCAGAATCATCCATAGCTAACTGCTTTAAGAAATCAAACAAGAAATTAGATTTAAAATTCTCAACAACCTCAAATTTATCAGCACTTTTGTTTCTTTGTCCATTAGGACTTATTGCTTCTAATTTAATCATTGTTCCTAATAAAGGACCTCCATCAATATTAGCAGCACTAGTTAATAAACTATTAAATTTATCCAAAGGTTTCTTATTCAATTCATGAACTTCAAATAATTCTAAATCTTTATACGTTAAATTGGTAGTTTTAAATGTAGGCATTTTTTCCCCAGTTAGTGTGGAAATGTTCATTTGTGGTCTAACTATATAATTTTCTAACCAACCATTTCTATAAGAAATAAATAAAGGATTAGAAGTAATTTCTTTTATGTATTCATTAACGCTTGCATCACCATGAGCAGCTTTATCGTTATCCTGTTTTGACTCTATTACTTTTGGATGTGCTGTTTTTGCAGCATTTAACAAGGATTTTAATGCATTTTTAAAATCTGAAATTGTTTCAAATTTAATTTTTTGCTTTGACCTGAAATTCTTCATATCATGAATCATTAAATCAAATGCATTTATATTTAAACCACTTCCAAATTTAGATTTAAAAAATTTACTAATTTTTAATTGTGTATTTATATTAATATTTTCAACTCTTTCATCATCCGCCTCTGTAAATAGAGTATCAACTAATGTTTTATCATAATCTGCTTCTAAAGAATCTGCTAATTTATTATAAACCCAATTATTAAATGAGGTTACTTGAAAATCATAGTTACTCATTTCTTTAATTTCTAATTTTCCACTTGCATTATAAAATGCATATATACCACCTCTATTGTTATTTAAAACTTGAGTTATAATACTTTTAAGAGATAGCTTCGAATTTTTTTCTTTTTCTTCTACATTATTATCTTTAAAAAACTTATCTAATGATAATAATATCTCTTTTATTTCAAAAAGCTTTTCAAATATTCCACTCTTATTTTTTGGGTCAGATACTAACGTTGTATAAAAATCTAAAGATTGTACAGAATTTTGATTAAAGGGTTTAAATTTAGGAAAATTTTTCTTTAAATATGCATAATTTTCTAACTCAAATTTTGAAATTCTAGAACCTAATAAATATAATTGTTTAGTTTCCATCATACCATCAATGGTAACGCCGTCTTTTTTATAAGAAGGTATAGATGAGATAATCATTTTCATTAAATCATCTTCATGCTTTTCTGAACCCTCAGACTCATGTGAATCCTTATTCCAATATTCTGTATGTAATCCTTGTATTTTTCTTTTATATTTAGGATTTTTATCATCTTGATTAAAAGATCCCATATATTTATAATCAATTACTATTCCAGTTCCTAATTGATTTAATGCGCTATCAAAATTATTTAAAAGTACAGTATTAAAATATGCAGATTGTATATCTGAGTTTACATCATAAGGTAATACAGGAAATTCTCTTTCAGCTACGTAACTTTTAGTTTTTTTGAATAAGTCTGAATTAAAGAAATAATTTTCGGCTATTTGCATAACCTTTAGATACTCCCTATAATTTAAAGAATTATTAGTTCCGAATAATTTGGGATTTTCTGATTCCCCTAATAACGTGATCCCACCTACTTTTGTATTTTTCAAAAATTTAACTAAATCATTAAAAGTATTTTCTTTTAATTTAGTTATATTAGAAGTTACACTTGAATCTAGTCCTACATAAGTTTTTGCATCTTTTTCTCCAATAAATGTAGCTTTAGAAATCTTAGGGATTAATCAAGTTGTAAACTTTAATCTTAGATTATTCTGATTATGGAATATTTCATTAATGTCATTTGTTGCAGATAATTTAGCACTTACATTATTTCTATTCTCCGTAATAATAATTTTGTTGGAGCTAAAATAATCTGAGGCATTATAACCTAAATCATTTATAGTAAGTATTAAATTTTGCAATTCATCATCTGTTAAATTAGATAAAAATCCAGAGAAAGTAAAGTCACTTTCTCCAGATTTTTTAATATTAGTTTCTATAGATTTTTTTGTTGGGTTATCAGACAATAATTGATCTATTATTGCATTAATAATCCTATTTTTTTGCTCTAAAGTACATTTCATTTTAGCAAATTTTATTATAATTATTTATAATTTCTTGTTTCATACGTTTTAATTCTTCACTACCTTTAAATAATACCATTTCTGTTGTTCCTGGATTATTTAATAAATTGATAAAGAAAGGATCTCTTAAATTAGCAACTTTATCTAAAGATAACTTAGTAAGAATCTCTTCAAAAGAAGTCAATAAATCTGCATAGTCATATTGATTATCTAAATTCTTAATTTGATTAATAGTATGTTTTACATGATTTAAGAATGATGATTCTGAAACCTGCATTATACTAATAGTATCATTTAAGCCTAAAGATTTTACTGTATCAGAATTTAAAAATTTATTTAATTCACTAAGAATATTAATATAAGAATCTATAATTTGTTTTTCTTTATCCTCTAATTCTACTTCAGTATGATTAATTTTATTGATAACTTCTAATTTTAAATCTTCAAAATCTAGTATTTCTGAATTTTTATTATCTAATTTAGTTTTTGGAACAAATTTATCTTCTTTTAATGTAGTAGAAGATGTATTTTTAATTATAGTGTCAATTCATTCACGTAATTCATTTGGAGTTTTAGAACTATCTAGAGTAGTTGTATTTAATCCAGTAATAAGTGCTACTAAACCAGATTCACTTCTTGTATTTTCTTTTAAGCCTTTAATAACATAATTAGATCCATTTCCTACTTGTGATTTAAACCCTTTTGTTCAAAGTCTGTTTATTTTAAATGCAGGATTTAAATCAATAATTAGATCTCCATTAGTATTTTTTATACTATTTGTACTTCTATCTATATATTTATCAGGAAACACTAAATTTTCATTTAAAAGTTTTGTGACTCTATCTATTTCAGGAGAATAATTCATTTCTCCAGTATTTTTATCAACTCAACCTTTAACTAATCATGCTCCTGTATATCCAAAGAAAGGATATCAAGCTCCTTGTATTTTTCCAGACGTTCCAGCAGATGATTTATAAAATGGTACAAGTTGACCATTAATATTAGCTACAACAAACAACCTTCCTTGAACAGCTTCAAATATTGCAGCTCCCTCTGCATTAAGTTCTTGATTAAATATTTCCTTACCAGTTTTCTTATCAATAATTGTTAAAACATTATTTGGAACAACTAAAATATTTTTTAATGGCTCCATATTAATATAAATTCTTCCTTCCGGATTATTATCAGGTAGTATAAATATATCTCCTTCTGTACTTTTTATTTCATCAGTTACAGGTTTATTTTGAATAGTAATAATCCTATCTCCATTTGATATAGTGTTAATAATATTATTATTTTCTTCTGAAGTTAATTCTTCGATTTCTCCTACTTTATCTGGAGTTATCTCCTCAACTTCTTCAACTTCTTCAGTATCTTCAGTAGTACCAGATCCATCAATTGATTTGGCATTACCTATGTTTAATAATATTTCTGGTGTAATTAAAATATCGGGAGATTCTATAATTGTTCTAATAAAGAAATTATTAAAAATTGGATCATTATCAAAACCATTTTTTCCTGATATTAAAGGATTTACTTTTATTTCTCCGTTTTGAGACACAATAGGTAAAGAATAAAAGAATTTAAAATCTTTAGGTATGTTATCCATTAATTCTCTACCAATTTTAGCAACCTCTATTAAAGCTCCATTACCCGCTAAAATATCCTCTATTTCAGGATCTTCACTTCAATTTAAATCAACTTCTTTTCCAAAGAATTTTAATAAATTTTTAGTTAAATCAGATTTATTTTTAGATTTAATTATATCCTCACAAACAAATAAGTTATGGAATCCGTCATTTCATTTTCCTATAAATAAAGCCCTATTATTTCCAGCTAATAAATCCTTTTTAATATCTTCTCTTGATTTATCAGGATTTTTAGATACATAAGATTCTATTTCATTTATAATGTCTGATAATTTACTTACTGGATCAAATGTTTTTTCTCCTGCATTATGTTCTTTAAATCTAGTTATTACATCTAATAATGAATATTCAGATTTTCCAAATATATTTAATTTAGTTGTAAATTTCTTATTTATTTTACTTAATAAAGAACTTCCTGCAGAATCTTTTATGCTACTTCAATGTATTAATAGGTCTAATATATTAGATTTATTAGTAATTGAATCGCCAATTAAATTAATTCTTTCAAAATCAGATAATGAAGGTTTTTCTCCAGATTCTAGTTTAGCTTTAGCAATTTCTGCAATATTATCTAATAATTCTTTAACCTCTTTTTTAATTTCTTTTAAACCTCTTGGAACACCATAAACAGCAATTAATTTACCTAATTGATTATTGTCGTAATTACCAAATGTAACTCTTACATAAGGCTCATTTCTAAGATTTTCAAACTTACTTTTTAATTCTTCATTATTTAATTTTTCTCCTTCATATTCGAAATAATTTTCTTCTCAAAGTTTTTTAAACTCATCAAAATCTGATGGATATAACTTAATCTCACTTATATTGGCATCCTTAAATTTAGATTGTAACTCAAAAAGTGTAATTTTTGGAAATTCATCTTTAGATCCTTTTTCACCTTTTAATAATTTAACTCCTGTTAAAAATGATAATTCTCCATTGTAATCATATACTTTTGGCCCAGTCTTTATATCTTCAGTTATTTTATTATAAACATCAAGTAATTTTGATGATAATTCACCTCTTTCAGCTTCTATAACTTTATTTAATCCTTTAGATAATAAAGTTGTTTTTGAAGGAAATGATGCTAAAGTTATATAATGTAATTTTCCTTTATAATTTATTTCCGCAGCAATATTTATAAATGGATCACCATCTTTTAAATGTTTAGACTCATCATCTAGACTTTTATTATATGGTGCATTTATACTTTCTTGATACTGTGATGCGGTAACTACAATTTTACAATCTAAAGTTTTACTTCCATCAAAAGCTGCATTTGTATTAAATGCTTTTTCTAAAAATTCAGAATAATTATCCGAATTAAATTTAAAAGAAGTATTTTTAATTGCAGAAAACTGATTAAACAAATCATTTTTAAGAGACAATCATTGTTTTTCTATTTTATTAAACTCGTCTAAAGTTAAATTCACAGTCCCTCCGAAGGCAAAATCAGATTTAATAGAATTATTTGAAGTTATAATACTTACTTTATTTTTATTAATTTTTATATTTGCATTTAAATTTTTATAAAATGTATATAACATTAATTTAAATTCAGATGCTTTTAAAGAATTATCTTTTTTAGCAATTGTTTTAGAAGTATTTTCTTCTGGAGTCATAACTTTTCCAGAATTAGGTAAAAAACTTCCCATAACGTTTGGTAACATTATTTCATTAGTATTAGCTACTGTGTTGTCTTGTTCTGTATTAATACCAACTTTTCATTTAAAATTTCCTTCAGGAGATAATTCATCCTTCCCTTTTAATAATTCAGTTAATCTCTTTTTTCTATCTTCTTTAGCTTTTTTAGTTATAGAATCTGTTAACGGCTCAAATACTTGAGTTGTTATAGATTTTTGTCCATTTCTAATATGAAGGGTTTTTTCAATAAAACTCCTTCCATTTTCTATTTCAGAATCTATAATAATAGAACCTATTTTAGATCTTGTAGTAAATGTATATAAAGCTTTTGCTTTATCTCTAAAAGTGTCAAAACTTTTAATACTTTCAGCATTAAATATAAAATAATCTGTTTCACTTCCTTGTATATTTTTTGGAGTAAATATTTTTATATTTTCTTCTGGCACATTAAGTTCTTCTAAAATTAATTTTAAATCATCTGGAATAGTCCCTGAATCAGATAAAATTCCTAAAGTTTTATTATCATTTTTGATAGAGTTAGCAATGCCTTCAATATGTGATTTTAATACTTTATCAACTATTACATCCCCATTAATTCCATTGTTATCTTGATGTCAATCTAATGTAAAATCATTTTTTGCCAAATAATCTGTGGCAATATCGTTTGCTTTTTGTCTATCCAATTCTTTTTCATAAATTTCATCAAGTTTTTGAGTTAAACCTACTAATAAATCAGAATTAACTCTTTTGTGATTATTTGCAGATCGAATACTAGTAACTAATCTAGGAGTAAATATACCATTTACTGCATTTACATTATAAGTTAATTTACTTCCTTTATAATTTATAAAATACCCTAATTGATTTGGGTCTCCTGCAGCAATTACTTTAACAAAATTAGAATTATTGTTATAATAGGATCTTTTAGAAATTTCATTTAATATTCTTAATTCAGCAAATGAAAAGTGTGTAACCTCATCAATTAAAATTAAATTTGGTAAATTATCATAATTAATATTATTATATTCAGAATCATCAATTTTAATTTGTACTTTATCGTTTTCTAAATATATATATTTATTATTAGGGTTATCAATTTCATTTAATTCATTTTGTATAGTTTCAACAAGATTATTTATACCTAATTGTTCAAATAAAGATTGTTTAGATAATTTAATTATATCAAGTTTTTCTTCTCCAACACTAAATTTTATAGAATTGTCTAAATTATTAGTTTGTAAATCTGTTGGTGCAGTTACTCTTAAAATAGATTTATCATTAGTTGATCTAAATTGATCAATATTTAATCCAAAAACAGCAGTAGTTTTACCTGTACCTGCTCCACCTAATACAAAAGTTATAAAGGAAGCGTCTTCATTTTCTGGATTATAAAACTTCTCTGTAATCCTTGCAAATAATTTTGGATTTACAGTAGAGGCTCTTATTATTCTAGAAACTAACTCTTGAGTATAGAAGGGAACTTTATTGAATGTATCTAATGCTCTTCTATTCAAAGTTGCTCAGTCACTTCCTTTTACAACCAAAGCAGATGTAAAATATAACATAGTATCTCATTCAGATATCTTAGAAATATCTACATCTCTATCAATTTTAGATCTTTTATTAGGATCTAAATTATGAAAATTAGACAAGATAGCATCTAATGCAGTTTCTTTTTTATCTTTATTTGTTTCATAAAGTAAATCTTCTAATTGTAATAATTTTTCATCATTATCAATTTGGGAATTTATTATATCATTAAATTTGTCCTGAGGTAATACTGACATTGGAAGTTTTTTCACTATATTCTTCCAATTTTGCAAAAATATATCATCCATAGAATTTCTAATAATAGTATCCTCTACGATTAATCTACCTGAATTATTATCAGTTAATTGTTTTAAGAATTCTAATTTATTAGATAATCTGTCAATATCATTTTCCATTAATCTAGCAATATCAGATGATATTGTTTTTAATTTAGCTATATCAGAATCTACATTGTTTCTTTTTGCAAACTCCTGTCTAAGGTATATAAAACCTGTTGGATTTCCATAAGAAACTTCCGTAGTGGACATTGCATGTACTACAGATTTAATCATGTTCAATATATTTAAAGCTTGGGTAATATCTTGATCCCTAATATTATCTGCAATATAATTGTTTACTGATGATGCTTGTATTAAATTTCTTTCTTCTTTTTCAAATATTTCAAATATTTTTCCTACTTTTGAAGTTGAATTCAAAGTTAGTGAAAATTCTCTAATAAAATTATATAAAGAATTCTTTTTTAGGATTGCTGTTTCCTGAAGAGTATTAAAATGATTTATAAGTTCTAATTCTTTAGAATATGTCTTTAGCATATTTATAGTATATTCTAATGTTGTATCAGGTTCTTGGGAGTTTGAATTTTTTAAATAATTTAATATATTTAAAGGTAGATTTTGAAAATCATTATTTCAATCTATTTCTTCTTCAGATAATCCCTCAAATTCATCTAGTATATTTGGATTTTCTTGTAACTCCTTAATAATATCAAAATTATCAATGTTACCATCAAATACTTTACTTAAAATCTCTCTTTTTAAATCACTTACTAAGTCCGCAGTTTCTGATCAAATTTCCTCATCAGCAGTTCCATTTTCTAAATGTTTTAATAGAAATTCTAAAGTATAATTTCTTAATTTAAAAAATTCAGGTTTTGCTTTTTGTACTTCAACCTCCTTTTCAGAATCTAACTTTTTAATTTTTATATCCAAAGATTTTAAAGCTTCATTATTTTTTAAATTAAATAATTTATTATATTCTTTTACTGCTGTAATAAATGTAAATGAATTTTTTTCAATAAATTTATTTAAAGCTTCTATAAGTTCTGAATCAGATTTACTTTGTACTTCTCCTAATTCTTTAGTAAAAGTTTCAATATCTTCTTTAGTAGATGAATTCTTTAATTGTTCTATAACATTATTTAATGCTCCAGAATCTAATAATTTAGTTAAAAATTCTAATGGAGAGCCCTTCAATATTAATTCTTCTGAATCTGATAATTCAGCAAGATTTGATAAATCGGTATCTAGTGTATCATTATTAAGAACAAATGGTAATAATTGTAACAATGAATCAACTTCTGATACTTCAGAATCCATTTTATTAGCTTTTGCAAAATCTTGAATTAAATTTATCTTTTTTTCATAAAAATCTTTTTCAACATTTTGAACCTGCTTTGTTAAAGTAGATGGCAACAATTTTGTAGTAGTTAAAGAATTTTGTAATTCTATTAATTGATTATTTTCTTCTTCTGTTCTATCTACTTTTGTTTCTAATTTATTTATTTGCTCTAATTTAGCATTTAATCTTGCTTGAGATATATTATTATAATTACTTATTCCTAGATCCATATCTAATGGATTCAGCGGAAATTGTTTAAATATAGTATCTATCTCATTTTTTACATTTTTAGATTCTAATTCTTCTGGAGTATAATCAGATTCAGCAAATACATATTTTCCATCAACATCTCTATGAACACTAACTTTTTTTACAAGACCTTCTTTTATTAAGTCATCACTTAGACTAGTATGATATACATCCCAAGGTAATAATGTTTTTACATTTAATTTCTTAAAATAATTATTAATTTCAATGAATTTGTCTAATGCTATTTTCTTCTCTTCTGGTGTTCCAGCTGTATTAAATAGTCGTAATGTACTATTTAAATCAATTATGTTTTTATAAACATCTGCTCTTTCTTTAGAGTACCCAGTTTCTACATAATCTGCAATAGGTTTATTTAAATCTTTCTCTAAATTTAGATATATTTTACTAACAAAATCCAAGTGTTTAACTAAATCTTTGTTTTCAATCATATCTTGTCATTCAGAATCTATTCTTTTTTTACTCAAACCTAAACCATCTTCTGGCAAGTCATTATAATTAATTTTATAGGTGTTTAGAGTATAAGATGCTTTATCTGCAGATAAAAACCAATTGGATACAGATTTATTTAATAATAACATCATTTTATCAAAATACACTCCAGCATTCTTACCCTCTAAAATATCATTTACTTTGTCTGTGTATAACTTTAATTCTTGTTTTAAAAATTTAGTTTCTTTATTATTATCTTCTGCATTCTTTATTTGGATTCCTAAATCAGTGATTTTATCCCTTGCATCAGAATATTCTTTTAATACTAAGCCTTCAATACCTACATTTTTACCTTCGGATCTATATTTTTCCAAATCTTTAATTACAATTTGGTCTAATATAGCTCTTTTTATAATATCATCTTCACTAGTCTTTAAATTATATGTATCTAACACTCCACTAATTCTTTTAACCATTTCTATAGCAGTGTCAGTAATAACATCTGCCTGTGATTTACCAGTACCTTCCACATTTGTAGGATTGCCATCTACTACAACTGGAGAAATATAATTATTTCCTAATTTAGATCTTTGTTTTTCTAAATAATTTATAATATCAGATTCATGTCCTGACGCTATTAATTGATACAGTGATTTTTTAGTATCTTCTTGTAATGTTTTATTATTTGGATCTAACATTTTTGATAAATGAGATCTTTCAAATTCAAACATAGCACCGCCTAATATTCCACCTAAAAAATTAGATAAGTAAGTTTCTAACCCTTTTTGACTAAATACATTATCAAAACCTCCAAAAGAACCTTGTTTAGAAGTAAGTCCTAAATAAGACATAGTATCAACTATACCTTTAGTAGCATCCAATACTGCTTGTTCAGTAACTTCTTCTATACCCTCAATCATTGCATTTTTTCAGAGATTTTCACCTAGTACAGATGGAGACAAAAACATATCTTCTAAATTATTTTTAAATTTAGAGAATATTCCTGCTAATTTGCCTCTTTTAACTTCTGTAGATATAGGAGCTTTAAAAGTATCTTTAATTTCTTCAAGTCAAGGTTTGATACTCTTTATCATCATAGCTCGATTACTTTCTAAAGAATAGCCTGTAGTTTTGTCTAAAAACCAATCTCCCATTCTATTATTCATCATAATACCATATTGGCCCGCTGCAGCGGCTAATGCCGCAAACCCAGCTGTTCTCCTATCATAACCACCTTCTAGAGCTTCCCCATAAATATCTGAAGTGGAAGTAATTGCCATATATCCTAAAGATAAAGCTTTTGCCATTTCACTTTGTTTCTTCATAATTGAAGAAAGTTCGGGAATTTTAGCAACAGCTAATTCATTTATAAGTTTAAAATCTTCAGGATCTAGTTTATTTTTTCCCAACTCTTCAAAAGCTTCTTGTTGTACTTTTTTTAAACTTTCTCCAAATTTTTCATTTAAAGCTAGTTTTGCTTTTTCACCATTATAAAACACCTTTGATAATGAGGCTAGAGCTCTTTGTTCATAAATTTGGCTAAAAGTACTTCCAACCATGTCAGCAATTTGTTCAAAATTTAACATACTTTCTTGCCCTTTGTCAGAAACAGAATTAGTTGTAAATTTAGACATATAATTTTCAAATTGTGTCATAGATTTATTTAAAGGAGTTTGAGTATCTCCCAATAAAAGTCCTTCAAAACTCTTGTAAAGAGTTGGCATAGCTGAAGCTAAACCTATTGCTGCTTTAACACCTCCATAAATTTCTCCTAATTTAATTGCTGTGCCAGCAACACTAAATCCTGGAATTAAAAATGGAGCAATTTCAACAGCTGTTTTTATAGCTGTGCCAATAATACTTTTTTCCTTACTATCTGAATCATAAAAATCAAATTGATTAGCAAATGATCCATCAGTTGTTAATAAATCCGTTGGATTTACTACTTGTTTTCCATAAACTTCTCTATCACCTAATGTTTCTAAAAATAGATTTCCAGCCTCATTTACTTTTCAATCACCTTTTTTATGACTAACACTTCTTCCAGTAGCAAGGTCTTGATGAATACCATCTTCATCTCATTGTGCATATACTAAAGTATCTCCAAAAAATTTACTAAATATATTAAAATCATTAGCAGATTTATCGGATCAGGTATTAGTCTTTGTATCAAAAACTTTTTCTTGCTGGGCTAATTCTCTTAAACTAAGTGGATTATCTTCTACACTATAAATTCCAGTTCTCCCATAAATTTGTTTAAATGGATTATAGTCTTTTGAAAACTCAACATTTATTGTAAATGTTTTTGAATCTTTAGGTCTAGTTAGATCAAATGGACTATATTCTACAGTTTCCAATTTGTCTAAATAATCTTGATTACTCAAATCATTAAAATGATCTGCTGCTAAATTATAAAAATTATTAAATGCATTTTCATCAAATGAGCCATTATCTGCTTTAAAATAATCTTGAACATATTTACTTTCTTTATAACTTTCTTTTGATAGTAACTCTGTATTTTGAGGAGTTAAATCTAAAGTTCTTAAATCTGATGAAGTTGCACTCGGATTATTAATTGTTGCAACAAATATGTCATTAGGTTTTGTTATTTCCATGTGTTTATATTTTACTAAAGTGATGCCGAACTAGTATTGGGGTTGAGACCTCCTGTAAACTGTTGACTAGAGTTTTTAATATTATATTTTATTGTATTTATTGAAGCAGCTGTTTGTCTAGGACCTTGTCCTGATAAAGCATCCGCTACAACAGATGCTTCTAATTTAACTGGGGCTAATACTACTCCCTTATAATACGGAGTTCCAAATTTATAAAGTGGATTAGAAGGGGTCAGGTTTTTAGCCTTTTTACCTGTCCCAATAGTTCATATATTTTCAAAAAGTGGTTTTAATGTAGATAATTCTGAACTAGTTAATCTAGTTAACATCGAGTTGTCATCAACAATATCTTCTACAGCATCATTAGTATATGCAGCCATTACTAAAAAAGGCTTTACAGTAGAAGATTCTGCTAAAGTTTTTACTAGTCTTTCTCCATCTGAACTAGATGTAACATTAACGTTAAAATTATATTTTTTAAAGTGATTTTTTATTTGCTGGTCACTCCAATTAGATTTATTAGCTTCAAATATTTGATTAGCCTCATTAAATCTTTTAAATGATTCATAATCAGGACTTCCATCTGCTTTAGATGGGGCAAAAATTATACCTGCATCTTCAGCATTATTGTAAATGATATTATTAAAATCTTGGGAATTTATTTTCTTATCTCCAAAATACATCTTAGAAGTATCAACCAATGAACTATATTGATTTTTTGATAAAATATCCGATAATTTAGACATTTCAATAGGATTATCATTCTTATCTACCAAAGGCCCTTTAGAACCAACTGCTCCTTTGAATAATACTCTAAAGTTAGGATCATTTCGCATAAAATCAGTTCAAATTCCTTTTAATGAATTTTTAAAAAACATTTGAAATTGACTCATTGGTTTTTGACTTGAACTACCTCCATCTCCACTACTTTCTCCTGGAAGTTTTATAGGAGTTATCTCACTCTTAGTAGATGTATCAGTATTAGTAGAAATCATATCTAATATATAAGAAGTAGGATCATTTCTTCCAGAAATAACTGCAGCAGCCATTAATTTCTTTTGTGCGGCATCTCCTAAAGTTTCTCAGATATACTTAGCTCCTTTCATAGCTTGTCTTCTTTCTGAAGAGTTCTGTGATTCTACTTTATATAATTCACCTGGAGTATTAGCTATTTCCATCAATTTCTTAACACCCTCAGCCTCCTCAACAGTAGGTTTTTTGCCAGCAAATTTTCCTAATTCTGTTAAAACTTGATTCCTAGAATACGTTTTAGTATCTGCAACAGTTTCATTTCCAAATGCAGAAATCAATTCTTTTATATGTTCAGTAATTTTATTAAGTCCTATTGAATTATTAGCAACATTAAAGATATTATTCTGACCTGTTAATTGACTATTATGATTTCTTTCATTCATTAATTCAGCCACACTTAATAACTTCATAGACTCTCTATTTTCAGAATAATCTTGTAAAGATATGGCTTTTATTTTATTCTTATTATCTTTAATATATACTTCTCCAGAAGTACCTACAGCTACTTCATCCAAACCTCCAGATTTATCAGCCTTTGATACAGCACTTTCCCAAAGAGCCTTATTTTGTTTAATTTCATTTACTTTACCTATTAATCGTAATGAGGCAGCTCTTGTATTGACATTTGTAAATGGTAATTCTGAAGACCCTTCTAATTCTATTAACTGTGATACTAATGCATTTACATCATTGGTTAAACCTCCTTTTAATAACTCTGCATATAGCTTATCATCTAATAGACTTGAGGTTGATTTACCTTCTGTCGTAGAAGTAGCTTTTGAGGCAGGTAGTTGAGGAGCTGTTCTAATAATGGGGGTGAATGTTGCAAACCCACCCCCATTTTGAAATCTTTTTATTATCATATTATTTAAATACTTTTATTAAAGCTCTTTGTAACATTTCATTATTATGCATTATAGCTTTATAAGCCATTTCTGTTTCTTTTAATCTTCTAGTTGCTTCTGATTTATCACGTTGAATAGCAATCCTATCTTCTCTAGATAATGAACCCCCACTTTTAAACCCATACAGTCTAGATTGTAATGCTTGATTCATTTGTAATGCTTGATTCATTTGTAATGCTTGATTCATTTGCATTTGAATTTTTGATATAGGCTCTTTTGCTTGTGTAAGTATTTCTTCTAATCTAGATTTTTCTGCTTCTCACTTCTTATATGGACCAGATGATTCCCACTCATCTTTATAATCTGGACTTTCTTTAAGTTCCTCTCATTCAGTTTTATATTTAGCCTGTCCCGAATCAGATAAAATATTCTTATAATCTGCAACAGCGGTTTTAATCTCTGGATCTTCGGCTAAAGCGTTAAATTTACCTTCTAAATAATTATATTTTCTAGCAAGTCTATTTTTATCATTAGCCCTAATTAAGTTTTGTAATGCTGTATTATTTGCAAGATCTTGATTAGCATTGATTAAATGAATAGATTGAGCTGCTTTAGCAAGTGTTTGTCTATTTTTTCCAAAAATTTCAGTATTTATTGCATTGAATTTATAATTAGCATCATTTTGCATTGCTTTTAATTTATCAATTCTTTGTACATCCATAAGATTAGCTTTATCAATAATAACATTTGCTTTATTTTCTCCTTCTAATCTTACTCCTAAAGACTTGTCTAAATCTGCAACTGAAGAAGCTACTTTATTAGCATTAGTTCTCATAATTCCCGCTTGTTTTTGACCAAGTAGACCATATGGAGAATCAATTCTAATATGTTGTTGACTCATAAAAGGAATCATTGCAACCTCTGCTGCAGCTTTTCTTTGGGAATCTCCAACTCTTCTATTAGTAGCTAATGTATTACCATACATAATTAAATTTCCAACATCAGCACTATCAGGTAAATATTGCTTCCAATCTCCTAAATTAGTTTTAGATTTAGGAGTAGGAGGTAATGTACCAGGAGTCTTAGGGATCTCAGGAGTCTTAGGAGTAGTAACAGTAGTAGATCCATCTGCAGCTCAATTATTACCACTAGGGTCTACATCATCATCTACTTCAGGCCTAATTTCTGGTGTTACAGTTGGAGTAGTTACAGATTGATCTGGAAAACTTGTTAAGACTAAATCATGTAATATTCCAGGTTTAAAATCTGAAGTACCCTTTAACATTTGGTCAATATTATTCAATTTATAGTTTGAACCAGATGCAGTAATCCTTCTTTGAAGTTCAGCTTTATTGGCGTTGAACCATTCTGGAGTAATCAGCTTTCTTTTTTCTAAAAATGAATTAGTATAAGTACCATCTGGATTAAATACACCAACTGTATTTTTCTTATCCATTCAGTTCAAATAATCTTTATTCTTTGCTTTGTAATCCATTTTAGTTTCATCTAAATCACCTAATTGTAAAGTCTGTGCAGGATTTTGATATTTTAAAATTCCACCTTTTTTAAATAATGACAATTGTCCATACTCATCTGCCTTAGGTGTAATTACTACAGGCTTTGAAGCTTTTTTAACCTTAGGAGTAGTTTCTATTCCTAGAATTTTTTCTAATCTTCTAAGTTGTCTAGTATCCTTTGCTTTTTCAGCTGGAGTTGCAGATTTTTTATATACTTTATTTTTAAGTCTATCATAAGAAGCCTGATTTTGTTTTGCTAATCTTTTCTCATATTTAAAAACTTCATTAGCTCTTATTTTATCTTTTTCATCAGCAGTTGGCATAGTTTTTACAACTCTCTCAGGCTTCACAACTGGTTCAGATTTAACAATTGGTTCAGATTTAACAATTGGTTCAGCAGGTGCTAGAGTTTTAGTAGTTCCAGGTCTTTTATAATTAAACTTCGGACTTTCTATTTCTACTGTATTAGTTTCTTTTGCCTTTCATATTCCAGAGTAAGGTTTAGTTCTACCAGTTTTTAATGCTTTTTCAGCAAGAGCATAATCTTTTAAATCTCTTGATTTATATAAAGATGATTTATCAATTAATTTACCATAATTTAATCCAGTAGAACCAGCTGTAGATTTAAATCCATCTAATGAAATATTTTCAGCAGTAATCTCTGCACCTTCATTTTCTTTATTATATGCCTTTGCTAATTTATCTTTTAATGCAGTAGCAGCTTTTTCTTCTGCTTCTTTACTAATAGCTTCTTTTTTAGCAGAACTTCTAAATATATTTTTAGCTTTACCTATGGTATTATCTTTTGCTTTTCCAAATAAAGATTTTTCATCAGGAGTTATAAAATCTTTTATAAAAACAGATTCTGTTTTACCGTCTTTAGTAATTGTAAAAGTAGTTTTTGGGTCAACTACTTCTTTAGAAGTAAATTTATTAATAGCTCTTCCAACTCGATTATTTCTTAACCACATTCTACCTAATGCAGCTCCTGCAACGGCATCTTTCAAATCAGAAACTTTAATTTCCTCTCCTTTACCAGTAATTAATTTTTCACCAATATTATATGCACCTAATCCACCAACACCTATTTGTGCTGCTCCCATACCTTTACCTACAAATTGACCTACCTTCGAATCAGTAACTTTAGCAATTTTTTCAGCAATCTTTAATTTATTTGGGTTTAAATCATTTACAATATTTGCAGCCTGACTTAGTTTTTTATAGGCTTGACCTAAATCAGCATTTATAACTTCTTCAGTAGCTTTACTTAAATCTTTTCCTAATATTTTTTCAGCTATTTTTACAGATTCATCTGTTCCAGCTTGCAATTTGTGTAGGTTGTTAGCTATATCATCAGCATGTTTAATACCCAATTTTTCAACAGTTTCAAAAGCTTCAGTCACAACTGGAGCAGCTTTACCACTTTTAGCTATTTTAGCTAAACCTTCTATTTTAGAAACTTCTTGAGCAGCTTTTCCAGCAAACTTTAAACCTTTTAATCCACCTAACCCAAATCCGGCTAATGCAGTAAAACCTAAATTCGCACCTAAATTAGCTCAATCTGCTCCACTAAATCTATTATCATCTCGATAATCGTGAATAGCGTCTGCTACAGTAGAAATTGCTCCCCCTATTACACCTACTCCTGGAATAAATGATAAACCTGTTCCTACTAAGGATGCGCCTGTTAAGACAGATTGTGTAGGATCTTTTAACTCACCTTTAATAGTACCAGCAATATCTTTTCCTCTTTTTATAGTTGAACTAGGTGTTGCAGTTCTATCAACAGGTTTTGCATATTTATTAATATACTGTTGTGCAGTCATACCAGATTGACCTTTTAGTATTCCTCCAGATTTATGCATAACTGCTGTTGACTGGGAGTTTCCTAATCATAATTCTTTTAATGCATTTAACTTCTTTAATGCTTCAACTCGTTCTTCATTAGATATACCATGAGTAGCTATATGATTTAATTGAGGGATTAACCTTTTAATTTCATTAGAGTCGTAATCTTTTCCATCACCTAATTGAACAATGACTCTATCTGCATCTGTAAATGTAGTACTTGCATCAGCATTATCGAGTCCATATTCTCTAAATTCTTCGGGAATAGTGTATGTTGGAAAACTTTTTCTAAGATTACTAAAACCTGTTAATGTAATTTCAGCATTATTGTCTGGTCTAAATCATTTTCCAGCAACATTTTTTGCTCAAAGTCTTTGATTATTAGCTCCCATAATTTCTAGTCTGTCCATCTTTTTCCCATCGTTACTATATGAGAAATATTGCTCTCCAGGATTTAATCCTGTGCCTAATAATCCCATGCCATTCCAATTTACTGCTTTAACTTTAGGGGTAGAATAAGTAAATCCAGTATTTCAATTTTGAACTCAATTAGACTTAATTTTACCTAATGGCGAAAAATAATCTACTTCCTCATTTCTATTATATAATTCTCCTGTCTTAGGATCAATTAGAACTATATTACCTTTATCATTAGTAAACTTTAAAATTCCTTTATTTTTTAAATCAGCTTCTAATTCTGGAGTTTTGAAAGTAGTAGTACCAGTAGTTAGTTTATAGTTTCCATTTACTAAATTAGTAAGAGTTTCTTGATTAGTTAAACCTAATTTTTGAAAATCCGTTACAGCTTGTTGTGTCTGTGTATTTTTTAATTCTTCTAATTCTGCTGGTTGTAGCAAGAATTTTTCAGGTTCTCATTTATATTTAGTAGTTGCGGTTAGAAAATTATTCCAATTTTCTTTTTTCCCATCTCCAATCGCTGATAATATACCCCTTATTCCTTCTAAATCTCCATAGTCAAATCTATCTTTGAATTTTTCAGCATTTGCTAAATATTCGTTTGCATATTGTTTTGCAATTTTTAATGTTTCAATTTTTCTTTCATCATCTGTTTTAAAAGCTTGTTTAAAACGATTATTGAAATTATCTTTAGTGCCATAGTAAGTATTTATGGCATAGTCTTGTAAATCACCTAAACTAACTTTTTCTTTAGTAGAGGAAGCAGTTCCAGTTCCTTGTATTGATTTACTAGCAGTATTATAAATAGCAGCAGCTACTGAATTAGCATCTTCTGCATTTTGAATTCTTAATTTACCAGAAAGTCACCCAGACTTAATATCATCAGAACTACCTTTAAATTGCCCACTCCCAGCTCCAGAAATTGTATAAGTATTAGATACAGGATCTACTGAAAAGGATTTACCATTAGGATCTGCCATATAATCCCTAAGTTTTACTAAAGATTCTCTAACTAATTTTTCATCCTTAGATCTTAAATTATATTTACTTAATTCTGACACTATTGCATTATCTAGAGCATCTTTATCAATTGTACCTCCTGGATTTAATTTTTTTACTAGTGACATATATATATTGTATTAATATTTTAATTAATTTAAACTAATAAAGGGAAACAGACTCCTGCTTCCCTTTAGAGATAAACTATCGTCTGTTTATCAAAACTAGTTTACCACCTCTTTTTGCGTAAACTGGCTGACCTTGAGGAGCTTGTTGTGCAGCTCCTTGTAGCATCTGCATAATCATCTGTGCTAGCATTGCAGCTGCTTCTGGTCCTAATTGCTCTATAATTTGTTGAGCCATCTGAGCTATTTGTTCTTCTGGACCACCTTGTCCTCCTTGTGCAGGAGCTCCACCTTGTTCTGGTGCTGGGGCCATTCCGCCCTCTTGAAATTTTAAAATTTTCATTTTTAATAACTAATTTTTAGATTCTACATATTCGGGATCTGTTTTTTCTTGAATCCCTAAAAATTTAAACATTCTTTTTCCTAATGCCATATAATCATTATCCTTATTTGTTGCTGCTGCTTTCTTAGCAAACTTAATTAATGTCTTAGTATGAGGTCTTGAAAATATTCTTTCTCCCCCATCTAATTCCATTTGTACTTCACCACCTGAATTTAGTACCAACATTCTATCTGATTCTTTTATTTTTTTATTGGATTCAAATTCCAATTCATCTCCTATATTAATTCCTGAGCCTTGATTAACCTCTAATACATAAGAAGCATCAGCTTCCATCATGTCTTCAGTTTGTGGAACTCCTTGAAATATTTGTGTAACTTCTAAATCATCATTTATAAAGACAATATCTAATGGAATTAAAGTATCCTTCATTCAAAATGAGATGGGGTTAGTGGTATCTACTTCCTCATCATCAAAAATAAATAACATTCCTTCATCTTCTGGAAGCTCAGTAACTCCTTGTAATCCTTTATGTTTATCCTCTTCTGTTTCAGCTAATTTGACTTTATATGTCTTTCCTGCAATATGAACTTTTATTTCTTTCATTGTAATAATATCATATTATACTTGTTCTATTAACCCCATATTATCTTCTGTATTTTCTAATATTTCAGAAGTTAAAAATTTACCACACTCTAATTCTAACTCTTTCTTCCTTGCAGACTCATCCGTAGTATTATATTCTTTATACCATTCCTCTAATTGTTCTGATACAGATTTTGTAAATATGATTTCAGAGTTTTCTATTTCAGCGTGTTGAGTAATTTTACCATCATCATCTTGAGTAATTACAGGAATTCCTTTATCAGTTACTTGGTTAGCTATTTCTTCTGGAAGATTATGTTTTCTTGCATGTAATGCTCCTTCTGGAATTACATTCATCTCTCCTCCGTTTTGTAAGGATATTACTCCTCCATTCTGCAATGTAGTTACATTAACTGCAGTACTTCCTTCTTGAGCTTTCTTAACTTTATGTTGAGCTTTCTTTTTAATATTAGAAAGTTGTTTTGGATTAATCTTTGCTCCAGTTTTAGCTGCTAATATATTAGTGCCAACTCCTCCAAATAATTGTTGTTGATTTTTATCAGTAAGTGCTGATGCTAGATTTTCTGATGCTAAAGTATTAGTTTTATTTTGGAAAGCGGCATTACCAGCTAATAAGTTTTGTCTATCAGCTAACTTAGTTTGTTGATTTATTTTATCAAAATTATTTCTACTACGTTTAAATAATTGGTCAGTTCATAATTTTTTCTTATCTTGCCCAGAAGCAATTGCAAAACTATATCCACCTGTATCTTGACCAATAGTTCCCTGTTTATCAGTAGTTTTTCCAGCAAATTCATTTACTTTATTAAAAACACTTGGAAGAGCTGATAATCCTCCAGTTGCAGCCAACAATTGTGGATTTAATCCAATTTTATCAACGGCATCTGCGTATACTTCATAACCGTCAGAAACATCTGCACGTCTTCCTCCTAAAGCCTGAATTATGGGATTAGTTAAATCTATAGCAGCACTTGCTATAGTACTTATAGCATCTGCTGAAGTTCCTGACATTTTAGATGCTTTAAGAGCCCCACCTGTACTTGGAACTTCTCCTGGAGTAATAGATGCTCCATTAATAGAATAATTTTGTTTAAAATTAAGAGATGTATCTAGCTTTGGAAACATTCCTAACTTAGCAGCTTCGTTTTTCATAAATAGACTGCTTGCACTAGGTTTTTCTACTTCCTTTTTAAACATATTAACTATATTATCTATTGTATTGGTTGTTCAAAGATTTTGAGAGGGCTGCTGATATTGCAACCCTCCGCTTGGTCATTGATATTTTTTAATTAATTTATTAGGCATAACTTATCGTAAATAATGTTCTTAAAGCATTTACAATAGCATATTGTTTGCCATCATATTTTACTCTGATTTTAATATATTTGTCCCTAATTTTCATTTCAGTATTATTAGTAAATGCTAATGAACTTCCATTTAAATACGCATATTGAAAAACAATTGGTTGTATTTGTATATCTCACGCATCTTCTAAATACTGCATATTTCCCTTTAATCTTCCATACTTTTTAAGATCTGTTCCTTTTTGATAAATATTTATCAATCGTTCCTTTGTTTTATTATGTTCTCTTAAAGTTAAATCTCTTAAAATAGACATATTAAATGAAGTAGATAATGATGCTCTGTCTCTATAGAATGAATTACTGTCAGTAGGATCAACTGTAAAAGATTGCTCATAAATATATGGAAGTTTTTTAGTATCAGGTTTATTAGTTAAGTATCTTAAATATCTAGCTTTAACTATTTCTTCAGTTTTACTAGTTGATAATCCTGCCATACTAACTCCATCTACAGTTAATAATGTAGTATTGTTTAAATCTAATATTAATTTTTTAGAATTTACTCAATCAAATCCTTCGCCTACTACCTCATAATATAATGAATTTGGTTCAGCTAAATTGGATACTATTTTTAAATTATTGAAAATCTTTTGAACTCCTGGTATACCAGTTACAACAAACTCATATTCAAATGGATGTTGTTCATCATATCATGTAGTTGGTTCAATATTTCCAAGTTCTTCTTCATATCCAGCGAAACCATGCTTGTATAGATAATTTTTAGCAAGTATATGTTTTTCTTGATTTGCAAAGGTATAAAAAATATTATTAATATTTTCACTAAATTCTGGAAATCATGTATATTGAGTCGTCCACTTATTTGTAAGCTCATTTCAACATAAATTTCAAACTATATCTCCGTATTTATAAATAAACATAACATCCTGTTTAAAAGCATTATAATGTGTCTTTATAAAACTAGTATTAACTGATACATCTTTATCAAATTCTCTTAATTGTATTTTATCATTAAGAAATTTTTGAATTTTCATATCTGATATATTTTCAAATTGCTCTCCATTAGTTCTCCAAATCTTTTTTGCAACTGTATCTATACCATAAATATATCGAGATGTTTTAATAACTGAATCTGCTCAAAGTGATCCAAAAGTATTAGATAATACTTTAGGATTTTTTGGCAATACATTTTCAGTGTTAATATAAACATTTTCACCAGAAGCATTAGCCATCATTGCTCTTTCATTTACAGGAATCATTAAAACTCCATGCTCCATTACAGCAATTAATGTTCCATATCATTCAACTAGCTTAACAAGTGCCCCATATTCCATAGTATAATCTTGATAGTTTTGACTTTTAAAAACTCGATTACCATTTGTAAAAGATGAAGTTTGTAATAAGTTTGAATAATAAATTCTATTTGAGAAATTTGTTTTTATAAATGGAACATCTGGAACTTCAAAGTAATACTTGTTGCTAACTGATTTACTAATTCCATGATTAATTATATCAGATTCTGGTAAATTATTACTCATATCCATAGCATTGTATGGATAAAATCCTCTCTTTTTACCATGTAGAGCCTCTTCAGTTGGATATGAAAAATCCACATCTCTCATAGCGAGATTAGTATTACTACAAATTTTAATTGTTACTCAATAACCAAGTGGTACAGCGTTAATATCAGGTTTATTAATCTTTTGTAGACCAAATAAACCATTAATTTCAGAATAATATTTAAACTTTCTAGCATCTGGTTCAAGTAGACCTTCTGGAACATATGTAGGATCCGTTACAACAGAAGACTCAACATCACCTTGAAATGCAGGTACAGATCCTTTTTTATAAGTAAATAAAGGTAATACTTTTCTATAAGATAAAGTACTAGAATCTACTTGTATAGTACTTCCAGCAGCAGCCTTAATAATAGTAGATGCTTTAGTAACTACTCTATAGTTTTTAT
>Ga0172367_10001219_pt1 | contig 38175 bp, 31 predicted proteins | sample Lak10m_FD_114542 | JGI IMG/M metagenome (GOLD analysis project Ga0172367, IMG submission 114542) | Freshwater microbial communities from Kabuno Bay, South-Kivu, Congo - kab_022012_10m | ecosystem: Environmental > Aquatic > Freshwater > Lake | place: Democratic Republic of the Congo: South-Kivu... | reverse complement strand
TTGACGGAGCAGCCACCGGTTTAATCGCCACCCCCGTGATCAGTTCCACCACGTTCATCCCATTATTAATCACCCCCGGTACGCTGGGGTAGCCAGCACTGGCCCCCACCAACACCAGGTTAGACAACTCGGTCTGGTAGCCTAGCCGGTGTAACCCCACCTGGTGGGGGACCAGCTTAGCGCCGTAGATATTGCCCTCTGGTTGGCCCAGGAAGTGTTCGCTGTCCATACCTCAGTCTAGAGAATGGCTTGACTCGGCAGGGTCAGGGATCTGACCATACACCGGCAAGGGGAATAGGGCAGGCCAGCAGGCTTACCCCATCTTTACTTTGACCGATTAACCCTGTCCTCAGTGGTCTGGCCAAAGCTATACCATCCAGCCAGGGCGGATCCCCACTGTTCCACCTCTATTTTCGCCCCAGGTTTAACAGCCAGGGAAAAAACGATAGAAAACGATGGGAAATAGGGTTACCGGGATCGGGCTCAGGTCACCCAGTCAGGCCCTGGGCCGCTGCCGCAGGTTTCCAACAGCCTCTAGAATAGGTAAAGTGACCGGTCCCCCCTGATCCGGCCGATTATGAGGATCCCTATGTTCGATCGCCTGTCCTTGCTTATTTATCACCTCAGTCAGTGGGCCACCGATCTGGTCAATGGCCAGCTTACCCATCTATCCCTGGTGAGTTTATCGGTGGTGGCTTTGGCGGGGTTGGTCACCAGCCTCTCCCCCTGCTTGCTGTCCATGTTGCCGATTATGGTGGGCTATATGGGGGGGTACGAGGTGGACAATCAGTGGCAGGCCAGCCTGCGATCGCTGGGGTTTGGCCTGGGTCTAGCCACCACCCTGGCAGTGCTGGGGTTAACCGCTGGCCTATTTGGCTACGTCTATGGTCAGGTGGCGATTGGCCTCCCCATTGCCGTCAGTCTACTGGCCATTATCATGGGCCTCAACCTGCTGGGGTTAGTCCCCCTTTCCTTGCCGGGGGCACCGGGTCTGGATATGACGGACTGGGTCCTCCCCCCCTGGGTCAAGGCCTACCTGCTGGGGCTAAGTTTTGGCATCGTCGCCTCCCCCTGTAGCACACCGGTGCTGGCCAGCCTGCTGGCCTGGGTTTCGGCTAGCCAGAAACCCCTGCTGGGGGCGGGGCTATTGCTGGCCTACGCGATCGGCTACGTGCTACCCCTGGTGCTGGCGGGCAGCTTCACCAGCAGCATCAAACGCCTGCTGGAGCTACGCCAGTGGTCCGGCTGGCTAACCCCCGCCAGCGGCGTGCTGTTGCTGGTGTTTGGGGTGTTTTCCCTGCTCACTCGACTGCTGCCGGCAACCCCCAATCTACTCTCCTGAAGCGGTTTTTAGCATGACTCCCTCCCCAGCCCCTACCCCCGATTGGCGGGCCAGCCTGCGGCACTACCTGCGTCAAGACCTGCTACCCCTGCTAGCAGACCTGCGGCTAGCGATTTTACTTTTGCTAACCATCGCCCTCTTTAGCGTGGCCGGTACGGTGATTGAACAGGGCCAATCGGTGGATTTCTACCAGGCCAATTACCCCGAGGACCCTGCCCTATTTGGTGTCCTCACCTGGAAACTAATCCTCACCCTGGGGCTCGATCAGGTCTATCGGACCTGGTGGTTTTTAACCCTACTGATCCTGTTCGGGGCCAGCCTCACCGCCTGTACCTTTACCCGCCAGTTTCCAGCCCTGGGTGCGGCCCAGCGCTGGCAATATTATCGCCAGCCGCGACAGTTTCAAAAGCTGAACCTGAGCACGGAGCTGAATCAGGGAGACCTGGGGACCCTGGCCCAAGCCCTGCGACAACGCCGCTACCGTATCTTTCAGGAGAATAACAGCCTCTATGCCCGTAAGGGCCTGGTGGGGCGGATCGGACCGATTATCGTCCACGCCAGTATGTTGCTGATTTTACTGGGAGCGATTTGGGGAGCCATGACCGGCTTCTTTGCCCAGGAGTTGGTTACCAGTGGGGAAACCTTTCAGGTGCAAAACATTTTCCAGGCCGGCCCCTGGGCGGCGCCTCAAGTCCCTCGAGACTGGACGGTGCGGGTCAATCGGTTCTGGATTGACTATAGGCCGGCGGGGGATATCGATCAGTTTTACTCCGATCTATCGGTGCTGGACCCATCGGGGACCGAGGTAGATCGCCAGACCATCTCCGTTAACCACCCCCTGCGTCACCAGGGTGTCACCCTTTACCAGGCGGATTGGGGCATTGGGGCGGTGCGGGTGACCTTGAATAACAGTCCGGTGCTACAACTGCCGATGAAGGCCATCGACAACCAGGGAGCCCGATTTTGGGGCACCTGGGTACCCACCCAACCCGATCTCAGCGCCGGTGTTACCCTGCTGGCCCAGGACCTGCAGGGATCCGTACTCCTCTATGACGAGGCGGGGAAACTGATGGCGACCCTACGACAGGGCATGGTCACGGAGGTGAATGGGGTGACCCTGGCCCTGGTGGAGGTGCTGGGTAGTACGGGCTTACAGATCAAGGCGGATCCGGGGGTTCCCCTGGTGTATACCGGCTTTGGGCTACTGATGGTGGGGGTGATGATGAGCTACATCTCCCATTCCCAGGTATGGGCCCTGACGGACCAGGGTAAACTCTACCTGGGGGGGCGCACCAACCGGGCCCAGGTGGCCTTTGAGCGAGAGATTCTTGAGCTGCTAGCGGATTGGCCCGGTTCAGAGGAATAGATCCTGGCACCCATCCTCCCCCTGTTTCTGGCTCCTATTCTGGCTCCTAAATTCTTCCTTCCCATCCCCAGGCCAGTAGGATGGGCAAAGCAAAGCGTGCCCATCTGTTTCCCAGGCTTGTTAGTCTTGAGCTAAAGATCGATGGGAATAGGCTAGGACCCTATGCCCATCCTACCTCTCTGGTACTGACTACTGACTCCCCTGGCAGGGCTGCTGAATTGAGGCCACCGAGTCCTAGGGAGCAGAAAAGGTTGGGGTGGGTAGGGTGGCGATCGCCGCCATCACCTGGTCTGCCACCGGCGCCGGCCAACGCCCCTCCCCCCGTCGCCCCCCCTGCAAAATGAAGCGTAAACCGTAGGCTTGGGGATAACCCTCCAGCTCCAGCCAGACATGTTTGGATTCCAACTCACAGGTGAGCTGCTCATCCGCCATCAGGTGATCGGCCATGGCCTTCAGGGTGGCCACTAACTCCTCGGCTAACCGTCGGAAATCCTCAAACTCCTCAGCGGTTAGCTCCATGGCCCAATCCTCACCTCCCAGGAGGGCAGGGTAGCTAGGGGCATAGCCATCCCAGCCAAGCCGCCAGCCCGGTCCCTCTTGAATGAGCCGTTTTTGGGGGCTAGAAGAGGCCATGCAGAGTCACCCACAGAGCAGGGGCGCAAAACCCGAGAAACCCTATTCCCCAATAATTTCCGGCTGGGTCAGCTCATCGGACATTTCCACAATGGCCCGCAGCACTGGCTTCATTTTGGGGTCTTCATAGTTTTCAAAGTCCTCATAGCGTCGCCTCTGAGCCCGATTAGCCACCTGCACCGTAATCCGGTAGCGATTCGAGGCCGCTCTAATCAAGTCTTCGGTACGACGCATCAGCTGCGTATTGTCGAAGGGGTGACGCTTAAGCATGGAAAACCTAGGGCAACAACCAGAATATTAACCTCCATTTTATCAAGAATTGAGGGACTGTTTAGATTTTTGTGTAAACCCTCAGCAATTCTCATTTTAAAGAATCAGCTGCTATTGGGAGGGATTTCCAGTTCTAGCCCCTCGAGCATAAAGGTAAGCAGATGATTGCAACTATCGAAATACAGGTACGGAGTTAAAGCCCGCAGATCATCAAAGAAGGTTTTTCGAGTGGGGAGGTGGGCCCTCAGCACGGCATACTTCTGGTCAAGCCGCCGATCTAATCGCCCAAGTTGACCGCTTTCAAGCACAAACCTATGCTGACCCAATTACTCTCCCTGACCGATTGTGGGTCAAATCTCACCTCGACCCTAAGGAGGAAAAACTCCGGATCTCAACCTAGATGAGGTTTATATCTCTGATTCGAGAGGTCAAATGGGATGCGACCCTGCAATTAGACTTTTTGGGAGTTGGAGGGATGGGATGCAGATTTAGTCAAAAAATAGAGGGAGCCGAAGTATCTTACTACTCAAGCTCCCTGTCGTTAAGAAAAATGATTTTAAGAGTAAGCAATGATACTCAAAATGGGAACATCATTGCTTGAAAGATAGCTACATCAAACCAATTTGGGACAGAATGCCTTGGCCAGTGATTAACTCAGTAGCAACCCCAATAACAAAGCCCAACATTGCCAGGCGACCGTTCCAAGTTTCAGCGAAGGCGACGAAGCCAAACTTGCCTTGATTGTTTTCCATGGTGAACAACTCCTAGTATACAGAAGAGCAAATAAATCAACAATCTGTTAATTAAATTAACATACTCTCCGGGCTTTGACTAGGATGCCTGGTTTTTTGTGATCATGGATGAAGCATCCTTGCCCCCCTTGCGATTAGGACCAGTCTGCGAAAGTACTGATGGGGAAGGTTATAGAGGCGGTTTTAGCTTAGCAGTGAAGCGGCAGAAAAGGAGGGGCTATGGATCAGCATCGTTATATTCTAGGCACCCGGGTGGATGTGACTGACTATGGAGACGCCTGCGATCGCATCCAGTCCTGGGCCCAGGCTCGACAATCGGCCTACCTGGTGGCCGCCAATGTCCACGTGGTCATGACCGCCTACTTTAACCCCCCATTCCAGGCGATGGTCAACCAGGCGGCCCTGGTCACCGCCGATGGCATGCCCCTGGTGTGGGGTTTGGGCTGGCTGGGGGTGCGCCGCCCCCGGCGAGTTTATGGCCCTGACCTGATGCAGGCCTGGTGTGAACGGGCCGCCCAAACCGGGTTACCGGTTTACCTCTACGGTGGCACCGAGGCGGGGCTGATCAGGTTGATGACCTACCTGAAACAGCGCTTTCCGGGGCTGGTGGTGGCGGGCCGCCATGCCCCCCCCTTTCGCCCCCTCAGCCCGGCGGAGGAGGCCCAGGACCGGGAGCGTATCCGTCAATCGGGGGCGCCGGTGGTGCTGGTGGGGCTGGGTTGCCCCAAGCAGGAGGCGTGGATGCACCGGCAGGCGGGGCAGTTGCCAGCGGTGATGCTGGGGGTGGGGGCGGCCTTTAGCTTTTTCAGTGGGGAGGTGTCCCAGGCTCCCCGCTGGCTGATGGGGCTGGGGCTGGAGTGGCTCTACCGGCTGGTCCAGGAGCCTGGCCGGCTATGGCGCCGCTACCTGGTGAACAATCCCCTGTTTATGCTGCTGTTTGGTGCCCAGGTGATCGGCGATCGCTGCCGTCGCCGCCCCCATCCTCCCTAGGCCAGCCGTTGTAGCAGGTGATCCCCCACCCGCAGGGCGTTGGCGATCACCGTCAGGGCCGGCCCCAGGCTAGAGCTGGAGGGGAAGAAGCTGCTGTCCACCACGTAGAGGTTATCTAGCTCATGAGCCCGGCAGTCAAGGTTGAGCACGCTGGTGGCCGGGTCTGGGCCCAGGCGACAGGTACCGCACTGGTAGGCCACCACCGATAGGGGGGCCTGGCCCCGGGGGTGGACCTGGGATTTGACAAACAGGGGACTCTGGGCCTCCAGGGCCTTGAGTTGATCGAGCCAGCGGTACACCAGGCGATCGTGGGCCTCCAGATTGTTGGGGGTGAAGTGGACGTAGAGTTTATGCTTTTTGACCTCCACCCGGTTATTGGAGTCCGGCAGGACTTCGCTCATCACCCACCAGGCCATGGATCGGGTGGCCAATTGCTTAAGACCAGCATTGGGCATCAGCCGGGTTACCAGGGAGAGCACCGGCGGCGATTCGGCAAAGATGGCATCCTGCAAAACACTACCCATGTTTTGAATGTGGCCCATGGGGTAGGCAAACTGGCCGTCGCCCCAGTAATAGTCATTGATGCCCAGGGATCGGGCAAAGCTGGCGGGGTTGGGCTCAGCAGTCACCTGGACAATGGAGGTGAGCTGCAGCTTCATCAGGTTGCGCCCCACCTGGCCGGAGCGGTTGGCCAGGCCCTGGGGGTGGCGATCGCTAGCGGATTGCAGCAGCAGGGCGGCTGAGTTGATTGCCCCCGCCGCCAGCACAATGATATCAGCGGTAAAAATATAGGTTTGCCCCTGAAAGGTGGCCTGCACCCCCCGGGCGGCGGTGCCGCTGGGGTTGGTCAGGATAGTGGTGACCAGGACACCGGTCTTTAAGGTGACATTGCTAAAGTGAAGGGCCGGCTCCACCCCAAACACCTCCGCATCGCCGGTGGGGTCGTCCTGGCGCAGAGAGAGGGACAGGGGCAGGGGGTAGGGATGGTTGCCCTGGTGCTGGAGGGCCTCCACCACCGGCTGCATCAGGGGAGGATGGGGCACCGCCGGGTAGGGGTAGGGGGCCGAGTGGGGTGGCTCAGTGGGATCCGGGCCCCCGTCGCCATGCACCTGGTAGAGGGCCTCCGCCTGACTGTAGTAGGGCTCAAGGTCGCCATAGGAGAGATCCCAGGCGGGGGACGGGCCGGTTTGCAGGGTCACCTCGCCAAAGTCCTTCTCCCGCAGCCGTTGCAGAACAGCGCCGTAGATTTTAGTATTACCGCCGATGGTGTACTGGGTCTGGGGAGTGAAGGGCTCCCCAGCGTCATCGTACCAGTCCTCCGGGGCGTGGTAGCGCTGCTTTTGGAAGATATCGACCCCACTCACGTTCTGATCCGCCAGGGCCATGGCTTCCCCCCGCTCCAGCAGCAAAATTCGCCGACCGGAGGGGGCCAGCCGCTGGGCCAGGGTGCCGCCGCTGGCGCCGGTGCCGACGATGATGACATCGTAGTGTTGATCGTCAAGAATCATGGCTTTACCCGTTTGCGATGGTGATTTTGGTTGATGGTCAAGCCTGGGGTGAGGCGAGGGGCCAATTGCCCCGATTCTAAGCCTGCCCCTAGAGCATATCAAACCTCTTGGGGGATCTCGGTATGGAACAAGACCATCGCGGTTTACCATCGCTCCGTCGGCTGTGGGTCCGCCAGGATTACCCTGATCACCCTTCTGAACGGGTTCCAAGCCGTTCCCAGATCCGCCAGCGTGGTTCCATTCCTTGGAACTGCTCTCGGGGTCTGTGTATCGGGACCATCAAATCAAATAGGATGAAGAAGACGCCCTTCCCGTTCCCTGGCTCACTCTATGGAACCCATTGGGGTAATCAGGGGAGATGGGCGCGGTTTCTTCACAGTGGAGGGTTAGCTTATGGCAGGGGCGAACACGGCAACGACACCGGCGTTTTGTCAGGGGATTCAGTATTTTGGCGCACCATTACCGGAGTTTGACCGCTACGGTCAGGCCCCGGCCATTGCCCCTGGCCACACCGCCATCAGTTCCCCCCAGGACCCAGCGGCGGTGTACCAGACCCTGTTGGCCGCCGATGCCCTCCGCTACCTTACCCTGCAAATGACCGCCAGCAAAGAATCGGGCCACCCTGGCGGGTTTGCCAGCATTGCCGAGGCGATCGCCGCCCTGGTGATGTTGGGGCACAAGAACCTGGTAACCGAGGTGGGCCACCATGCTCCAGGCTTCTACAGTCATGGGTTTCTAGACCGATCCCTGGAGGCCATGGGGATTACCACGGTGGAGCAGTTGTGCGATCGCTTCCGGGAAACCCACGGCCTGCTGGGTCACCTCTCGGGGCAAATCCCCGGCCTGCTAGCTCCAGCCGGCCCCCTGGGCCAGGGCCAGCACTTTGCCATGGCCGGGGCCAAACTCCACCGCGGCATCCTATTCCCGGTCACCATTGGGGACGGCGGCCTGGGGGAACCCTACGTGGTGAGCAGCATGGCCCACTTCCACACCGCCTACCCCCAGGTGACCAACTTCCTACCCATCCTGGTCTGGAATGGCTACTCCCAGGAGCACCACAGCATGGTGTCCACCCAGAGCAACGCCGGCATGGTGGACTACTGGCGGGGGAATGGCTTTGCCGAGGTGATCCTGGTGGATGCCAAGGCCTACGATGATGCCCACCAGAGCGGTGACTACGTCGATAGCACCGCCTTCTCCTTCGGGCAGCGGCTGGCCTTTACCCAGGCGGTGCTGGAGGCCACGGACCAGGCGGCGAGATCGGCCCTGGGGGGGCAGTTGACGGTGCTGATCATCAAGCAACTGAAGGGGGCGGGGGTGCATAAGCGGGGGGCCCAGTCCCACAACCTCTACCCCGGCGACTCCCTCAGCCGGGACTATATTGTGAAGGCCCTGCAGGAGCGGGCCCTGTCCGCCGCCGCCTGGCAACTGGTGCGCAGTAACTACGAGCGGGCCATGGGTGGGCCAGCGGCCCAAACCGCCGTTACCGAAGCCATTCTGCCCCTGACAGATCTGGGCAATCTGCCCCTGACGGAATTTACCGTGGGGGGTGACAAACAGGTGGCCACCACCGCCATGGGGGTATTAGTGGGCCATGTGGGGCAGCAAGACCCCCAGTTTGTGGTCACCAATGCCGACGGTAACGCCGCCTCCGGCATCAACAACATTAACCAGGCTCTGAAAATCATCCACCCCACCCCCGACCCCACCTACTTCCAGCAGCCCCAGGGGCAGGTCTATGAACCCCTCAGCGAAGATGCCTGCGCCGGGCTGGCGGCGGCCCAGGCCCTGTTTGGGGCCCGTAGCCTGTGGTGCTCCTACGAGTCCTTTGTAATTAATGGGTTGCCCATCTGGCAAACCGTCACCCAGGCCATGGCGGAGCTGCGCCGCCCCACCCCCGCCACCGTCACCCTGTTTACCGCCGGCGCCCTGGAGCAGGGCCGCAATGGCTGGACCCACCAGCGCCCCGAGGTGGAAAACTATTTCGCCGCCATGATGCGCAATGGCAATGTGTTTCCCCTGTTTCCCACCGATGCCAACAGCATTCAGGTTTGCTACGACTGGGCCCTGGCCAGCCGCAACAAGGGCATCACCATCACCGCCAGTAAGTCCCCCCTGCCGATTCGCACCAGTTTCGCCCAAGCCCTTCAGGCCCTGGCGGAGGGGGCGGTGGAACTGGCTTACCAACCCGGTAACCCAACCATGGTCTTTGCGGTGATCGGCGACATGACCCTACTGCCGGTGTTTGAGGCCACCGAGCAACTGGCGGAGTTGGGGGTGGGCAGTCGGATTGTATCGGTGGTTAACCCCCGCCGCCTCTACCGCCCCAGCGATGTGGCCTGGGACCTCTGTAGTGAACCCGATGGAGAGTTTCTGGATGGGGCTGGTTTTGATCGGTTGTTTGGCGGTGATGCCCTGATCGGGGTCACCGGTGGCTCCAGTGCCATGCTAGAGCCGCTGCTGCTGCGCAGTACCCTACCCCGGGATGTCTTCGCCTGGAAGCGGGGCGAAACCACCGCCACCGCGGGCCAGATCATGGCTTTAAATGGTCTCACCGCCACCAACTTCGTGGCCCGAGCCCAGCAGTTACTGGGGGTTGAGGCCCGCCCGTAGCCGCCTTGCTAGGGGCTACGGCTATAATTGAGCCATGCGAACCCTCACCCTAACCCGACCTGACGACTGGCATCTCCATCTACGGGACGGTGCTGCCTTAAAGGCGGTTTTGCCCCATACGGTGCGGCAGTTTGCCCGGGGGATTATCATGCCCAACTTAAAGCCGCCAGTGCGTCGGGTGGCTGAGGCCGCCGCCTATCGAGATCGGATCCTGGCCGCTGTACCAGCGGGTCAAGGGTTTGAGCCCTTGATGACCCTCTACCTTACCGACAACACCAGCCCCGAGGAAATTAGGGCAGCCAGGGCCTCAGAGTTTGTCAAGGCGGTCAAGTACTACCCAGCCGGGGCAACCACCCATTCAGACCTGGGGGTGACGGACATCCGTCAGTGCGATCAGGTGTTTGCGGCGATGCAGGACGTAGACCTGCCCCTACTGCTGCACGGCGAAGTGACCGACACCGATGTGGACATGTTTGATCGCGAGCAGGTGTTTATCGAGCGACACCTGATTCCCCTCAGGCAACGATTTCCCAGGCTGCGGGTGGTCCTAGAGCACATTACCACCGCCGAAGCGGTGCAGTACGTCCTATCCGCCAACCACACCGCCGCCACCATCACCCCCCAGCATTTGCTATTCAACCGCAATAGCCTGTTCCAGGGTGGCCTTCGTCCCCATTTTTACTGCCTGCCCATCTTGAAACGAGAGCAACATCGCACTGCTCTTTTACAATCCGCCACCTCCGGGAGTCCTAAATTTTTCCTGGGCACCGATAGCGCGCCCCATGACCGCAATAGCAAGGAAAGTTCCTGTGGCTGTGCCGGATGCTATTCGGCTCTCCATGCCCTGGAGCTCTATGCAGAAGCCTTTGAGAGCGTCAACGCCCTGGATCAGCTCGAGGCCTTCGCCAGCTTCCATGGACCGGATTTTTACCAACTTCCCCGCAATACTGACCAAATTACCCTGACCAAAACCCCCTGGAGGATTCCCGACCAACTGCCATTTACCGACTCTCCCCTGGTGCCCCTGGGGGCAGGTCAGGAACTTAGTTGGCAACTGGTCTGACCGATCAACCCTGGGCAGGTGATGTCTACGAATGCTGCCCTACGGAACCGAATTATCTCCTTCCTCTGGTCGATCTCGGATGACTGGCCGCGGCATGTCTATGGGAGGGGTCAATATCGGGATATGATTTCGTCGATGCTGGTTTTGCATCAGTTAGATTGCCGGTTAAAAGACTCCCAAGAACGGGAGTTCGGAAGCCGTAAGGTGATACTCCCCAGGGTTAGTGCAAATAGCCCAGCCATTCCGTCAAGCTTTCCAGTTGCTTTTCCGGTTTTAGGGTGCCCAGGCCCCGCACCACCACCTTGCCACCGCTGTAGACAAAGCGGGACTTGAGGTGGCTGGGGAGCTTTTCGCTGACCTTTTTCCAGGCCGGTTCCTCCATGGGGGTTTCCAGCACCACGTGCTGTTTGCCCTCTGGCTTAATCCGCGAAAACCCCGCCGCCTTGGCCACCAGCTTCAGTTCCAGCATGCGCACCAGTTGTTCAGTGGCATGGGGGATGGGGCCGTAGCGATCGCTGAGGTCTGCGGCAATCTGCATCAGCTCCACCTTGCTCTCCGCCACCGCCAGGCTGCGGTAGGCGGCCATCTTTTGTTCCAGGTCGGGGATATAGTTATTGGGCACAAAGGCGGTGACGTTGAGATCCACCTGGGTATCCTCCACCGGGGGAATTTCCTGGCCCCGAGTTTCGGCGATCGCCTCCTCTAGCATGTCCATGTACAGGTCAAAGCCAATCGCCTCCATCTGGCCCGACTGTTCTACCCCCAGCAGGTTACCCACCCCCCGAATCTCCATATCCCGCATGGCCAGCTGGTAGCCCGACCCCAACTGGGTAAATTCCTGGATCGCCCGTAGCCGCTGGCGAGCCTTGTCGCTCAGGGCCTTTTTAGGGTAAAACAGCCAGGCATGGGCCTGCACCCCAGCTCGCCCCACCCGGCCCCTGAGCTGGTAAAGCTGGGACAGGCCAAAGCGGTGGGCATCCTCCACCAGGATGGTATTCACTCGGGGAATATCCAGCCCCGACTCAATGATGGTGGTGCACACCAGAATGTCAGCCTCGCCACTGCTAAAGGTGAGCATGGTGGATTCCAGTTCCCCCTCCTCCATCTGGCCGTGGGCCATGGCCAGGCGAGCGGCGGGCACCATCTCCCGAATGGTGGCTGAGACCTTCTCAATCCCCTCCACCCGGGGCACCACGTAGAACACCTGGCCGCCTCGGTCCAACTCCTGCCGAATAGCGGTGCGCACCGCCTCCGGGTCCAGGGGGGACAGGTGGGTTTGAATCGGGCGCCGGGAGGGCGGCGGGGTGGTAATCAAACTCATTTCCCGCACCCCCGAGAGGGCCATGTAGAGGGTGCGGGGGATGGGGGTGGCGCTGAGGGTGAGCACATCCACCTGGGTTTTCAGGGCCTTAATCCGCTCCTTTTGATTCACCCCAAACCGCTGTTCCTCGTCCACCACCAGCAGCCCCAGGGCCTTAAAGTCGATGCCCTTGCCCAGCAACTGGTGGGTGCCCACCACCACATCCAGTTCCCCGGTTTTGAGCCGTTGCAAAATCTCCTTCTTCTCCGGCGGGGTGCGGAAGCGGTTGAGCAGCCCCACCTGGATCGGGTAGGGGGCAAAGCGCTCCTTTAAGGTGTGGTAGTGCTGCTGGGTGAGGATGGTGGTGGGGGCCAGCAGGGCCACCTGTTTGCCGGCGGTGACCGCCTTAAAGATGGCCCGCAGGGCGACTTCGGTTTTGCCAAAGCCGACATCGCCGCACACCAGCCGATCCATGGGGCGATCGCTCTCCATATCCTGTTTCACATCCTGCACCGCCTTGAGCTGGTCGGGGGTGGCCTGGTAGGGAAAGGAATCCTCCAATTCCTGCTGCCAGGGGGTATCGCTGGGGTAGGCAAAGCCCTCCAACTTGGCCCGCTGGGCGTAGAGCTGCAGCAGGTCCACCGCCACCTTTTGGATGGCCTTTTTAGCCCGTCCCTTGGTTTTTTCCCAGGCGCTGCTGGTCATCTTATTCAGCACCGGCGCCTGCCCGGTGGCCACCCGATAGCGGGACAGGGAGCCCACCTGGTCGGCGGCCACCCGCAACAGCCCATCGGCATACTGGATCACCAGATAATCGCGGGTTTCCTGGTTGAGGGTGAGGCTCTCCAACTTGAGGAACTGGCCAATGCCGTGGCTGCGGTGGACCACAAAGTCCCCCGGTTTCATCTTGTTAGGGTCCACCTGTTTGGAGGCGGCTCGACGGCGCTTGCGCACGTAGCCCGGGGTAGCCAGGCTGTGTTGACCAAAGAACTCCCGGTCGGTCACCACCACCAGGCGGAAGGTGGGTAGGATGAACCCCTCCAGCTCCGCCAGCCCGGAGTATTTCACCGCCACCGGCACCGACTGCCCCTGCAGCTTATCGATGGCGTTGTAATCCCGGGGGTTGGGGATGAACTGGGCCGGACAGTCGTGCTCCTGCAGCAGGGCCACGGAGCGGGAGGGCTGGGCCGACACCAGCCACACCCCGTACTTGCGCTGGCATTCCCCCCGAAGGGTTTCCGCCAGCTTGCCAAACTGGTGGGGCAGGGCGGGTACCGGGCGGCTGGCCAGGTTTAACCCCTGGTGGTTGGCCTCCGCCAGGGCGGAGAGCCACAGGCGGGGAAACACCTCCGCCTCCGCCAGGGCTTCGCTGAAGGGGCGGTGGATTTTGGGGGGTGGGTCCTCAGCGGCCTGCTGTTGCCAGTGATCCTCCACGTGGTCTAACCAGCGATCACCGTGGGCCTGGCACTGGTCTGGCTCATCCACCGCCAGCAGGGTGGTGGCGGGCAGGTAGTCTAGCAGGGAGGCGGGCTGGGGAAAGGCCAGCCCCAGCCAACGCCGCAGCCCCTCGGGGAAGATACCGCTGTCCAGCCCCTCCTCGGCCGCCGGAGACAGGACCCTGGCCAACCTGTCCTGGCGGCGCAGGTGCTCTAGAATCACCGGTCCGTACTGGGTGGGGGTAAGAATCAGGTGATCAATCGGGTCCAGCGATCGCTGGGTGGCGGGGTCAAACTCCCGCATCCGCTCCAGGTCATCGCCAAACAGCTCTAGCCGCACCGGCAACTCCGCCGCCACCGGGTAGAGGTCAATGATGTCCCCCCGCTGGGCCCATTGGCCTTCGGTTTCCACCACCGCCACCCGCCCATAGCCGAGGCTGGCTAGGCGCTGCCCCAGGGCCTTAAAGTGGATATCCTGCCCCAGTTGTAGCCGCAGACAGTAGGGATCGAGGGCGGAGACCGGCGGCAGGTGGGGTTGCAGGGCCCGCTCTGTGGTGACGATGGCCAGTTTGCGATCGCCCTGGACCTGCTGCCCCAGGGCCAGCAGGTCCGCCAGCACCTGCAGCTGACCCCAGGTCATTTCCGATTCCTGGTCAAAGGGGTCGTAGGGGGAGGCCTCGGAGGTGGGGTAAAAGTGCACCGTGTCCCAGCCCATGGCCTCCAATTGGGGGGGCCAGCGGCTGGCCTCCTCCAGGGTAGCGGTGATCACCACCAGGGAACGGGCCTCGGCCTGAGCCAGGGCCGAAGCCACCAGCCCCTTAGGCAGGCGGCCTGCCCCCGTCAGGCTAAGGCTACCCTGCTGGTCTAGCTTGGCCAGCAGCTCAGCGGTCAAGGGCGATCGCTGCAGGGCCCGGATCACAGAGGAGAATGCCATGGGGAGTGCTCTGCAAAAATGGAGATGGGAAAGGCCCCTGGCAATCACTCCAGGGGGATGGGGTGATGGCTGGCTCACCTCTGGTTACCTATTGTATAGCCGCAGCCTGGCGGAGGCGAGTAGAGGACCGACTCAAGCGTTGTCTCTACCAGGTCACCATAGCCGAGTAAACCCTGCCGTCAACCTACCGCCTTCCCCTGGCTCCCATGGAAAGACTCCCCCTTAACCAAAAAAACAGAGATATCTAGGTTAGATACCTCTGTAATTATTGAAGATAACCGAGGATTCCCATAGGTTACTGGAAACCCTCAGCCCCCGTAGAGCCGGGGATAGACCTAGACTTTGAACTTACCGCCCTTAGCCGGGTCAGACCAGTCACAGGCGAAGCCCTTGGTGTCGGGCACGTACTGGTTCCATGGCACCGGATCAACGGGGCCCGGGGTGGCTTCGACGATGTCGAACAGGCCGTCATCCCGCACCTGACCAATGCGCACAGTCTTGGAAATGTGGTGGTTGGGGAACATCTTAACGGGGCCCTCGGGGGCGGCCAGCTCCTGACCAATAGCAGCGGCTCGCACCGGCTCGAGATCGAAGGTGCCAGCCTTTTCCACCGCCTGCTTCCACAGGTAAACCATGATGTAGGCGGCTTCCATGGGATCGTTGGTCACCCGATCGTTGCCGTACTCGGCCTTAAAGTCCGCCACCCACTTGGTGTTTTCAGGGCTATCTACGGTCTGGAAGTAGTTCCAGGAGGCGTATTGACCCAGCAGGAAGTCCTTACCAATTTGGCGGACCTCTTCCTCAGCAATACTGACCGACATGGTGGGGTACTTGTCGGGGGTAAGGCCAGCACCCTGCAGTTGCTTAAAGAAAGCCACGTTGCTGTCACCGTTGAGGCTGTTAAAGATCACCCCGCCGTTGGGTAGGGCCGCCTTAATCTTGGTGATAATCGGGGTTACTTCGGTGTTCCCCAAGGGCAGGTAGTCTTCCCCGACGGTCTTACCACCCTTGGCCTTGAGTTGCTCCTTGATAATGGTGTTGGCGGTACGGGGAAAGACGTAGTCAGACCCTACCAGGAAGAATTCCTTACCCTTGTTTTTCAGCAGCCAATCCACCGCTGGCTCAATCTGCTGGTTGGGTGCGGCACCGGTGTAGAAAATGTTCTTAGAACACTCTTGACCTTCGTACTGCACGGGATACCACAGCATGTGGTTCTTGGACTCAAACACCGGCAGCACCGCCTTACGGCTGGCGGAGGTCCAACAGCCAAATACCGTGGCCACCTTGTCCTGGTCGATCAGTTTCTCCGCCTTTTCAGCGAAGGTGGGCCAGTCAGAGGCGCCATCTTCCTGGATAGCTTCGATTTGCTTACCCAGTACCCCACCGGCGGCATTAATTTCCTTGATGGCCAGCATTTCGGCATCGACCACGGTGGTCTCACTAATAGCCATGGTGCCACTGAGGGAGTGGAGAATCCCCACCTGAACGGTGTCACCCCCACCGGCTGCCGTATCAGTGCCGCTGGTGGTGCTTTCACTGGTGGTGGTACTGCCCCCACAGGCCTTTAACAGCATGGAGGTACCCAGGGTCGCTGACCCGTAAACCAAAAACTTACGTCGATTAAATCGAGTTACCATTCAACCTCGCTCCTGACTCAATAAATGAGGTAATTTGCCGAAATCGTGACGAAATCCTTTGAGTTTAGAATTCACTTCGCCTCCAAAGTGGATATTAGAGGCACTTCAGGGGGCAAAGTGTATCCCAGACTACCAAAAACCTGCCTATTGTAGCAGCTTGTTGTGGGTTAACCCCGAAGCCCCAAGTTTTTCGTGACTATGACCTGTGCGGGCCAATTCTAAACAGTGGACACCGCCTTAATGGGACTTAGACTTCGCCAGCGTTATCGGGTTTAGACGGGGTTGACCCCACCGACTTGGTGGCCTGGATCACCTGCAGGCTACCACCGGCGTAGAGTTGACTACGCTGGTCAACGAAGCCCAGATCAGCCAACTCCTGCCCCAGATCTACCGCCAGCATGCCCCAGGCGGTGTGGGTTTCAAATAGCCAGAGAAAGAGAGCCAACCCGGGCCAAAACAGAGGGTTTTGAGGCTGGTGAAAATCCACCAGAACAAACTGACCGTCAGGTTTTAGCACCCGTCCCACCTCGGCAAAAATACGACGCCGTTGGTCAGACTCCATCTCATGTAAAGCGGCGCTGCTGTGCACCAGGTCAAAACTGGCATCCGCCAGGGGCATGGCCTCGGCCCAACCCTCCACGAAGGTGGCATGGGGAACTCGACGTCGAGCTCGCTCAATCGCCCTCGGGGAGGCATCCAATCCGGTTACCTGAGCTCCAGAGGAAGCTAAGAAAACGCTGGTCTGGCCGCCACCACAGCACAGATCGAGGACTTCACTAGCGGGGGAAAGGGCAATATTCTGTAGTGCCAGGCTACGGAAACGCCGCTCTCCACCAACGGTGAGGGCGGCGGTGCGGGAAATCCCATCGTAGAGCCAGGGGTAGCGGTAGCTCAGGAAGCGCAGGGGGGTGGCCATGGGAAAATTGCCGTGACGGATTTTGAGGATTAGGATTTAATGGGGGTATGGACCGATTCGCTGTAGTATCTGAACCCTTGGCCCATTAGGGGTAAACCCTTGGAAACTGTTATGGTCAATCCTAGCCTATCCCTAGCCATTGCCCCCATCCTGGCCCTGCTCAGGGAGTATAGCTTTGACATCGATAACTACCAGCCAGAAGCCTTGATTAGTCAATGGTTGGACCAGTTTGGCCCCGTCTGGGTTGGCCACGCCATTACCGAAGCCCTCTACCAGGGCCGCTACAAGATGGTTTCCGTAGACTACATTCTGCAGCTGTGGCAGCGCCGCGGAGCGCCCCTGCGACATTTCAACCGAGAGTTTGAGTCAATTATTTTGGGTCAAACCTTACTAGCCACCACTGAAGTTCCTACCGAACTGACTCCTGCCCCCCGCCCGACCCGCTCAACGATGATAGACCATAGCGATACCCTGCCCCCCGATTTAGAGACCCTGGTGATCTGGCCAGGTCCAGTCCAGTCCGGCCCCGTGCCCAATTTTCGGCCCCTGGGGGAACTCACCCCAATTCGGGCCATATCCTCTGCCGTTCATACCATTCCCCCCTTTGTGCCTCGGCGGCAAACCTCCGGTCTGCATCAGCGGTTACGATCGGTGGTACATGTGGATCTCAATTCCTAGGGACGGACCTGATTAGGGGATTGAATCTCTGCCTGAAGGGAACTATACTTAATTAGTACATTAAAACTATCTCCATGGTTAGCTATACCCTGGCCCAGAGTCCTGAAGTAGTATTAACAGTGCCCGGAAAAGATTCCTTCAAGGCTCGGGAGAAAGCAATGGACCAACTTATTACCCTGCTGGACGATGGTGACCTACCCACTCCTTTAGCCGATGGCTTTAGTGTTGATCAATTGGTTGAGGTAGAGCCACCGCTGCCCTCAGTTGCTACCCAACAACAGGAAGAATCGGTAGTTCAAGCTATTCAGGTGCTCCACCAACTGGCCAGTCTCAAGGTAAAACTCCAGGATTCTCGGGATCAGGCTCTCCAGGTCAGGGCTTTGGTCGATCTGTTGTTTAGCGAGGAGCCTATCACTGACGCCCAACTGGCGGATTTAAAGGATGGCTTTAAGATTTTGAAGGCCTTTGCCCAGAGCAATCTCCGTTTTCGGGAAGCCCGGAGTCAAGCAGAGCAGGCCCGCCAGGTGTTGGATCAGGCCTTAAATCTCTGAGACAGTCTGGCGTAAGGCTCCTGGCCCGAGGTTCTCTCGGGCAGAAATCCCATGCTATCGATGCCCGCCATCACCCTTTACCCCCCATCCAACCCCACCCCTGACCCCTGAGCCTGTGGTGTTGCCAGGGCGTTGTGTACTAAAGTGGGCTGAGGCATAAGTAGGGGTAGGCAATAGCGATGGATGAGGGACGGCGACGCTGTAAATCTGGGATAGGGTTGGGGACAATCAGTAAAACCGCCCTGGGGATTGTGGCAATTGCCGGTTTGCTGCCCGTCGCCAGGCCCGTCTGGGCCCTGGCCACCTCCGTGGCAGCAGAGGGCATTGATGCCCTGCGCCTGCACGAGGATCCCTACTACCTAACCGGAGCCAAGATCGCCATTGGCCAGGTGGAGATTGGTCGCCCGGGTCAGTTCGGTCTGGATAAGTTGGCCTACGAACGTATGCCGGTGGCGGTTGGTCGGGTACTGTGGCTAAATCAATGGGCCAACCCCGATGATTACGTGGATGGCCATGCCGCCAACGTGGCTAGCGTCATGATCAGCCAGGATAAGCGTTATCCAGGGGTGGCCCCCGATGCCCTCCTCTATTCTGCGGCCATTGGCGAACTGGGGGAGGTCAGCAGTCAGCCCCAGGAATGTCTTGCAGCCCAGGCAGTAGCCACTCAAAATGGGGGAGATGTACGGGCCATTAATTTTAGCTTTGGGGAGCCCCTCAGCCGTGATCCCCGGGACCAACCCCGGTTGGATGGCGATGCCCTGCTCACCCAATGTATTGATTGGTCATCCCGGGTCCACCAAACCCTCTACGTAGTGGCCGGCAACCAGGGTATGGGGGGGATTCCCATTCCCACGGATAATTTTAATGGTATTAACGTAGCCTACTCCCGCCGGGTGGAGGGAGTATTTAGAAAGATTGACTTCGCTAACCTGGGTAGTGAACCGACCCTGCGATCCCCCCGATCCCCGGGCACAGAAACCAACGAGGGCCCTCGACGGTCGATCAATCTGGTGGCCCCGGGCAGTCAAATTACCCTGATCGATCCCGATGGTCAGACTACCCCCGGCAGTGGTACCAGCTTTGCCGCTCCCCATGTGGTGGGTACCGTGGCCCTACTGCAGCAATTGGTGGATCGGCAACTGCGGGCCGGGGTGGAGCACAGCTCCCTGGAGGGCCGCCATCCCCTGGTGATGAAGGCGGTTTTACTCAACTCCGCCGATAAATTAGAGGACGAGGGCGATGGTCAGCGGTTGGGGATGGGGCGTACCCTGCTGGATGCCTATAATCGCAACTGGATTGATAGCGACGCCTACCGCGATCGCGCCATCCCCCTACATCAGGATCTGGGCACCGGGCACCTCAACGCCTACCGGGCCTACCAGCAGCTGCTACCAGGCAGTTGGGGGCCCGGCGGGGTACCGGCGGTGGGCTGGCACTACAGTGCCTCCCCTGAGCAGGAGGGGGCTCGCTACCAGGATTATCGCTTCACCGATCCCCTGCAGGCCGGTAGCTACCTCTCGGCCACCCTCACCTGGCAGCGCCAGGTTAACCTGGTGGATAGCAATGATAACGGCAGCTACGATCTGGGGGAGGGGTTTAGGGCTGCCCCCCTGGCCAACCTCGATCTCTACCTCCTACCCACCGATGCCGATGACCTGAGCCAGAGTGTCTGGGCCTCCACTAGCCAGGTGGATAGTGTAGAACACATTTTCTATCCCATCCCTAAAACCGGGTCCTATAAACTGAGAGTGGTGTACCCACCATCGGCACAGCCCTACGCCCTGGCCTGGTGGGCCCGGCCCGCCCAGCCCTAGTGCTCTATTGAATTCTGATCCCCAGCCGCCATGACTAACGTTCTGCAAGCTCCCGACCCCCAGCCCTCCCCCTCCCCGCTGTTACGGTTTTATCGATCGCCGATCGGCAAAAAGTTAGTGTCGGGCCTGACCGGGTTGGCCCTGGTTACCTTTGTAGTGGTACACTTGGTGGGCAACCTGTGGCTGTGGGCCGGGCGCCAGGCCTACAATGCCTACGCCCATCGGCTGGAAAGCTGGGGAGGGCTGCTCTACGCCATTGAGGCTCTACTCCTGCTGGCCCTACTGGTGCACATGGCCGTAGGCCTGGAGATTTTTGTGGGGCGGCTACGGGCCAGGCCCCAGGGTTACCAACGGTACCAATCGGTGGGGGGAGATAGTCTCCAGTCCCTTGGCTCCCGATCCATGGTGGTGACCGGGGCGACCCTAGGGGTTTTCCTGGTGGCCCACCTGCTCACCTTTAAGTTTGGCCCCTACTACAGCACCGAACTGCAGGGGGAAACCGTACGAGACCTGGCTCGATTGGTGGTGGAGGTGTTTCGCCAGCCAGCCCCTACCCTGATCTACTCCGCCGTCCTGCTGGGCCTGGGGGTACACCTGCGCCATGGGCTGTGGAGTGCCCTGCAGTCCCTGGGGTTACTGCAGGGCCCCCAGCGATTGCTGGCGGTTGGGGCTAGTTTGGTGCTGGCGATCGCCATTGTCCTGGGATTTGGGGTATTACCCTGGGCGGTTTTCCTGGGGGCGATCACCTGACCACCAGACTAAAATAAAATTACTCATAGTATCGGTGAAGGGAGGCTAATACCATGGGGCAGCGGTTAAAACGCTGGGAATCTCCCCGGCAAACTGGTCGCAACAACAAGGGTCGAGGCGGTTCCGCCCGCCAACGCCAACTACAAAAGCGTCAGCAAACCTGGCGGCAACGCTTGAGAGAGGAAGTCCAGGGCGTTTCCATCCAGGGTCAAACAAAACGGGAGGGTAAAAACCCTCCCGTTTTTTTCTCCCATAGCTGTGCTGTACTTCCCTAGATCGGAACGGTAGCGAGGCACCCGTCCCTTTGCCTACCCTGATCTGCCCTACTGCATTACCACCGACTCCCCAGGCTATCAGAACTCTCAATCAGTGCATCACCCTATAATCTCCAGCCCAGATGGGCTGGTAGGACTGGATCGCCCGCAGGTACTGAACCCGCTCAAAGTCACTGGGGTTAGGGCACTTCAGTTGACTCATACTGCCCCGTAGTTGCCCTAGGGACTCGTACTCGTGCTCCTCTAACCACCGCTGTAGCTCCTGCTCAAGGGTCTTCAGGTGGCCGATGCCGTGGCGCAGTAGGGTGGCCACCAGCAGGGTGACATCGGCCCCCGCCATCAGCAGCTTTACCACATCCTCGGCCCGGCTGATACCGCCACTGGCAGCCAGGCTGAGGGGCAGTTTGCCGTAGAGTAGGGCCATCCAGGTGAGGGGCAGGCGCTGATCCTGGGGAGCGCTGAGGATCAGGTTGGGTTGCACCTCCAGGTTCTCGATGTCGATGTCCGGCTGATAAAAGCGGTTGAACAGCACCAGTCCATCAGCCCCGGCCCCACTGATGCGCTTGGCCATGTTGGCCAGGTTGCTAAAGAAGGGGCTGAGCTTTACCGCCACCGGAATCTGCACCGCCGCCTTGACGGCGCTGACAATGTCCAGGTAATCCTGCTCCACATCGGCCCCATTCAGCTCCAGATCAGTGGGAATCCAGTAGATATTCAGCTCGATCGCATCCGCCCCCACGGCTTGCAGCTGGCCAGCGTAGTCTACCCAGCCCCCCAGGGTAGAGCCATTCAGGCTGGCAATAATGGGGATATCCACCATGGCCTTGGCCTGGCGAAGGTGGTCCAGGTAGGTTTCCGTGCCCAGGTGAAAGGTCTCGGGTTCGGGGAAGTAGGTGAGGGCTTCGGCAAAGCTGTCGGTGCCAAATTCACTGTGGTGATGCAGCTCCAGTCGTTCCCGGCGAATTTGCTCCTCAAACAGGGAGTGGAGGACAATCGCCGCCCCACCGGCATCTTCGATCCAGCGCAGGTTGGTCAGATCCTCGGTGAGGGGGGCGGCGGCCCCCACCACCAGGGGAGATTTCAGGGTGAGGCCCAGGTAGGGGGTGGTCAGATCCATAGTTATCAGGGGGCAGTAAAGGGGTTAGGGGTTAGGCAGGTGATAGCCCTGGTGACTGGGCAGACGGGGGGCCTGGTGCAGGTCACGGGCAGCCAGGTATTCGTACAGGTGGTAACGGCTGGCCACGTTGATCTGGGCCTCCTGCAGCAGTTGCTTGGCCTGGGTTGGATGGCTGCGCAGCAGCATCTTAAAGCGGTTTTCACTGTACATGGCCTCTTCCAGGGGTCGCTTCGGCGCCCGACTATCCAGAATTAGGGGATTTTCCCCCTGATCGAGACGGCGGGGGTCGTAGCGGTATAGCAACCAGCGGCCTGAATCCACCGCCAGGGCCTGCTGTTCCATGCCCCTGGCCATGTCAATGCCATGGGCGATGCAATGGGAGTAGGCAATGATCAGGGAGGGGCCATCGTAGGACTCCGCCTCTAGAAAGGCCCGCAGGGTTTGCTCAGGGCGAGACCCCATGGCCACACTGGCCACGTAGATGGTGCCGTAGGTGATGGCCATTAGCCCCAGGTCCTTCTTGGGGGCGGGTTTACCGCCGGCGGCAAACTTGGCTACGGCCCCTAGGGGGGTGGCCTTGGACATTTGGCCACCGGTGTTGGAGTAGACCTCCGTATCCATTACCAGCACGTTGACGTTGCGACCACTGGCCAGCACATGGTCGAGGCCGCCGTAGCCAATGTCGTAGGCCCAGCCATCGCCCCCCACGATCCAAACGCTCTTTTTCACCAGGTAGTCCGCCAGGGAGTGGAGGTTTTGCAGCCAGGTTTTGAGCCCGGCATTGCCGCTGTCCTCCCGGTCCAGCCAGCGTTGCAGGGCTGGTTTTAGCTGCTCCACCCGCTGGCGCTGCTCAAAAATCCCCGCCTCATCGCTCTGGTCAGCGTCGAGGATGGCGGTCACCAGCTCTCCCTCCAGGGGCGAGCCCGCCTGGGCCAGGCTCTGCAATAGCTGGCGGGCTTGCTCTTGATGTTTGTCGATGGAGACCCGAAAGCCCAGGCCAAACTCAGCGTTGTCCTCAAACAGGGAATTGGACCAGGCCGGACCCCGCCCCTCGCCATTGGGGGTGTAGGGGGTGGTGGGTAGGTTGCCGCCGTAGATAGAGGAGCAGCCGGTGGCGTTGGCGATCACCATGCGATCGCCAAACAGCTGGGTGGCCAGCTTGATGTAGGGGGTCTCGCCGCAGCCGGCACAGGCCCCCGAGAACTCAAACAGGGGTTGCTGCATTTGTTGGTGGGCGATTTTGCGCAGGTCCAAGCCCTGCCGGGGGGGGTTGGGCAGCCCCAGGAAGAAATCCCAGTTTTGCCGCTCCCGATCGCGGATGGGCAGCTGATCCACCATGTTGATGGCCTTTTTGCTAGGCTCCGCCTTGTTCTTGGCCGGGCACACCGCCACGCAGAGGGCGCAACCGGTGCAGTCCTCCGCCGCCACCTGGATGGTAAACTTCAGCCCCGACCAGGCCTGATCTCGGGCGGCGGTACTCTGGAAGCCCGCTGGCGCCGTGGCCAGGGCAGACTCTTCGTAAACCTTGGAGCGGATCACGGCGTGGGGACAGACCATCACACACTTGCCACACTGCACACACACATCAGGGTCCCAGAGGGGCACCTCCTGGGCCACGTTGCGTTTCTCGTATTGGCTGGTGCCACAGGGGTAGGTGCCGTCGGCGGGCAGGGCACTGACCGGTAGACTGTCGCCATCGCGGGCCATAATTTTCCCCAGCACCTCCTGGACAAAGGCGGGGGCAGTGTCGGGTACCCAGCGGTGGGGCTGGTCATCGCCGCTGGGGGGACCCACCGGCACCGGTTGGAGGTGGTCCAGGCTGCTATCCACCGCCTTCATATTCATGACCACCACCTCTTCCCCCTTTTTGCCGTAGGTTTTGCGGATGGCCTGTTTGATGGCGGAGATCGCCTCCTCTCGGGGCAGCACCCCCGCCAGGGCAAAGAAACACACCTGCATCACCGTATTGATGCGGCCCCCCATACCGGCTTGGCGGGCCACCGGGTAGGCATTGATGGCGTAGACCTGGATCTGTTTATTAATAATCTGCTGCTGGATAGCCTGGGGCAGCCGCTGCCAGGTTTCCGCCGGGTCGTCGTAGGGGCTGTTGAGCAGCAGGGTGGCACCGGGCTGGGCCTCCCGTAGCAGGTCTAGCTTCTGCACAAACTCCCACTGGTGGCAGGCGATGAAGTTGGCCCGGCTAATCAGGTAGGTGGAGCGAATCGGCTGGGGCCCAAAGCGCAGGTGGGAGACGGTCACCGATCCGGATTTTTTGGAGTCGTAGACAAAGTAACCCTGGGCGTAGTTGGGGGTGTCTTCGCCGATGATTTTAATGGAGTTTTTGTTGGCCCCCACGGTGCCGTCAGACCCCAGGCCGTAGAACACACTGCGCACGACCCTATCGGGTTCGATGGAGAACTCGGAATCGTAGGCCAGGGAGGTGTGGCTGACATCGTCCACAATACCCACGGTGAAGTGGTTTTTGGGAGTCTCCAGGGCCAGGTTATCAAACACCCCCTTGACCATGGCGGGGGTAAATTCCTTGGAGGAGAGGCCGTAGCGCCCCCCCACCACGCGGGGGGGCTGGGGTAGGGGAAACTCGTAGAGGGCCTGCACCATGTCCAGGTAGAGGGGTTCCCCGGTGCTGCCGGGTTCCTTGGTGCGATCCAAGACAGCGATCGCCCGCACCGTGGGGGGCAGGGCCGCCACCAGGGCCTGGCTATCCAGGGGACGGTAGAGCCGCACCTTCAGCACCCCCAGCCGAGCCCCCTGATCATTCAGAAAATCAACGGTTTCGTGGACGGTCTCCGCTCCTGACCCCATCAGCACGATCACCCGGTCGGCATCAGCGGCACCGTGGTACTCGTAGAGTTGGTATTGCCGTCCGGTGAGGCGGGCAAAGTCATCCATGGCCCCCTGCACTATCCCTGGGGTGGCGGCGTAGTAGGGGTTGACGGTTTCCCGAGCCTGGAAGTAGACATCAGGGTTTTGGGCGGTGCCCCGAATCACCGGGCGATCGGGGGTGAGGGCTCGCTGGCGGTGTTGCAACACCAGATCAAAGGGCACCAACTCCGTCAGCACCCCATCGGGGATTAGCTCAATCTTTTGCACCTCGTGGGAGGTGCGAAAACCATCGAAAAAGTGGAGAAAGGGCAGGCGGGCGGCGAGGCTGGCCCGGATGGCGATCGCCGCCATATCCTGGGCCTCCTGCACCGAGTTGGAACAGAGCAGGGCACAGCCCGTGGCCCGGGTAGCCATCACATCGCTGTGGTCGCCAAAGATAGATAGCCCCTGGGCCGCCAGCGATCGGGCCGCCACCTGGATCACCGCCGCCGTCAGTTCGCCGGCAATCTTATAGAGGTTGGGGATCATCAGCAGCAACCCCTGGGAGGCAGTGAAGGTGGTGGTCAAGGATCCCGCCTGCAGAGCCCCATGCACCGCTCCGGCGGCCCCCGCTTCACTTTCCATTTCCACCACCGAGGGCACCGTGCCCCAAAGGTTGGCCTGGTTTGCGGAGGCCCAGCTATCGGCCCATTCCCCCATGGAGGAGGAGGGGGTGATCGGGTAAATGGCGCAGACTTCACTCAGGCGGTAGGCCACCCGGGCCACCGCTTCGTTACCGTCCAGGGTGGCAAAGATTGGATTATCCATGGTGATCCCCTTCCTTGGGGTAGATCGGTAGAGCCAGACCAGGGCGATCCGATCAAGGAACTGTTAATGATGGGTTAAGGACTGCCGTTCCCGACCTAACCTCGCCGCAACCCCATGGTGGCACTATTTTTTGCCATCAGGGAGAGTTGTTAGGTAAACTTTACCAACCCTGAGACTCTGACAATAAAAAGTCTGCCCAGCTTGGCAGGGGTGCCGATCCCGGGACACACCTTACGTTATGGAATGAAATTTGCTTGGCAGCTTTACCGGAGAGTACCCTAACTCCACTCCCCAGAAGCAGCCTACCGCATTGGCGATCTAGGCCAAAAAGCCAAAAATAGGAAGAGAACCATGGTATTTCCATGGCTGAGTGAAGGAGCAACTAGTTCCTGGTGATCTGCGCGACTTGACAAATCAATTTTTTTTGAAATGATGGTGGCTGGGTTGTGGTCGGGATCTCAGGGCGCAGCCCCATTCATCTTGAGGATAGGTCCGATGGTCAAGGTTGGCATCAACGGTTTTGGTCGCATTGGCCGGTTAGTTTTGCGGGCCGGGTGGGCCTTCCCAGAGTTAGACTTTGTTCACATCAATGACCCTCAGGCTGGGGCCGAAACCGCCGCCCACCTGCTGAAGTTTGATTCGGTCCATGGCCGTTGGCCCCCCCAGGTGGAGGCGTTGCAGTCCGATCAATTCACCATCGATAGAGATCTCCTCAGCGTCAGCCAGTTTACCTCCCCTGGCCAGGTGCCCTGGGCTGACCAGGGCGTGGATCTGGTGTTGGAGTGTTCCGGTAAGTTTCGTACCCCAGAGGCCCTGGCCCCCTACTTTGCGGGGGGAGTCCACAAGGTGATCGTGGCCGCCCCAGTGAAAGCAGGGGCTTTAAATGTGGTCTACGGCATTAACGACCATCTCTACGATCCCCAGCAGCACCACCTGTTGACCGCGGCCTCCTGTACCACCAATTGCCTGGCTCCGGTGGTGAAGGTGATTCACGAAGGCCTGGGCATTCGCCATGGAGTGATTACCACCATCCACGATCACACCAATACCCAAACCATCGTCGATGCCCCCCACAAGGATTTGCGCCGGGCCAGGGCGACGGGGTTGTCCCTAATTCCCACCACCACGGGGTCCGCCACCGCTATCACCCTGATCTACCCAGAACTCCAGGGTAAGCTCAATGGTCTGGCGGTGCGGGTGCCCCTGTTAAATGCCTCCCTTACCGATTGCGTCTTCGAGGTGGATCGGCCCACCTCGGTGGCGGAGGTCAACCAGCTGCTGCAGGCGGCGGCCGAAGGTCCCCTGGTGGGGATTTTGGGCTATGAAGAGCGGCCCCTGGTGTCGGTGGATTATAAAGATGATCCGCGATCGGCCATTGTTGATGCGTTGTCCACCATGGTCGTTGATGGCACCCAGGTGAAAATCCTGGCCTGGTATGACAACGAATGGGGCTATGCCAGCCGCATGGCGGACCTGGCCCGGAAGGTCGCCTCTAGCCTTTGATCCAAGCCTGGATTCGATATCCCTGCCCCTGATCCCATCCCTTTCCCCTGCTTACCATGACAGCCTCTTCCCTGCCCACCGCCAGCCTGCGTAACTACGCCATCATCACCGCCGCCTACTGGGGTTTCACCATCACCGACGGGGCCCTGCGCATGATGGTACTACTCCACTTCCACGTGCTGGGTTACAGTCCCTTTGAAATTGCCATGCTCTTCCTCTTCTATGAGGTGTTTGGGGTGGTAACTAACTTCTTAGGGGGTTGGATTGGTTCCCAGATTGGCCTGCGCCAGACCCTCTACGGTGGCATTGCCCTGCAAATTTTTGCCCTATTAATGCTGGCCGGCCTCAACCCCGCCTGGGGGGTATCTACCCAGGTGGGGTACGTCATGGTGGCCCAGGCCTTCTCCGGCATTGCCAAGGACTTGACCAAGATGAGCTCCAAAAGTGCCATTCGCCTGGTGGTGCCCCGCGAGGCCTCCTCCCGATTATTTAAGTGGGTGGCGGTCCTGACGGGCTCTAAAAATGCCCTGAAGGGGGTGGGCTTTTTTGTCGGGGCAGCCCTGCTGCAGACCATCGGTTTTGTGCCGGCTCTGCTAGTGCAGGCAGCCCTGCTGGCGGTGATTTTTGTCTCTGGGGGCCTGTTGCCTGCCCAAATGGGCAAGATTGGCCAAAAGGTACCCTTTCGTCAGCTTTTTTCCAAAAGCCGGGAAATTAATATCCTGTCGGCGGCGCGTTTCTTCCTGTTTGGCTCCCGCGATGTCTGGTTTGTGGTGGCCCTACCGGTGTTTCTCTACGAGGTGCTGGGCTGGCGGTTTATGCAGGTGGGCAGTTACATGGCCATCTGGGTAATTGGCTACGGCATAGTTCAGTTTCTGGCCCCCCAGCTCCTCCGCCGTGATGCCAGTGGCAAGGTGGTGCCCAAGGCCAGCACGATTCTCTTCTGGACGAGCCTGTTAACGGTGATTCCTGCGGCCATTGCCCTGGCGTTAGGGTCCGGGGTCCGGGGGGATGTGGCGGTTACCGGCGGGCTGATTATTTTCGGGATTGTCTTTGCCTTTAATTCCGCGGTCCATTCCTATCTAGTGCTGGCCTACACCGAAGACCGGGATGTCAGTCTGAACGTGGGCTTTTATTACATGGCCAACTCCGGCGGTCGGCTGCTAGGCACCGTCACCTCGGGTTTGTTTTTTCAGTGGTTTGGGTTGGGGGGGTGCCTTTGGGTATCCAGTCTGTTTGTGCTGCTAGCCGCCCTGATCACCACCCGGTTGCCCGATCCAAAATCCTAGTCGCGGTGAGAATGGGGTCAGTGCGCCCAAACATCAAATGAATCAATCAGTTCTGTAGTCAACCCTAAGGAACGAAAAAGCGTCGACCAGTCCTTAGAATTAGGGTACAAGCAAAACTCTTGATGGACTGTAACCTCCCCTTGGGGAACGGCAGACAGTCTACCCCTGGGGTTTAGCCCTCTGCTCAAGTGCTCAAGGAAACATCAGCGGACCTCGGTTCATTGTTGAATAATAGCTAACGCGTATGGAACAGCAACCCACCGTCATTATTACCGGTGCCTCCTCTGGAGTCGGTTTAAACGCCGCCAAGGCCCTAGTCGATCGGGGTTGGCATGTGATTATGGCCTGTCGCAACCTGGAGAAGGCTCAGCAGGCGGCCCTGGCCATCGGTATGGCCGCCGACAGCTATAGCCTGATCCATCTGGATCTGGCCTCCCTGGCCAGCGTTCGCCAGTTTGTTCAGGAGTTTCGAGCCAGTGGGCGATCTCTGACCTCTCTAGTGTGCAACGCCGCCGTTTATTACCCCCTGGAAAAAGCCCCCATCTACAGTGAGGATGGCTACGAAATCAGCGTAGCTACCAACCATCTGGGCCACTTTCTGCTCTGTAACCTGTTGTTAGAGGATCTAAAGGCTTGCCCAGCCCAGGATAGGCGTCTGGTTATTCTTGGCACCGTCACCGCTAACCCCAAGGAATTGGGGGGTAAAATTCCCATTCCAGCACCGCCAGACCTGGGCAACCTGGAGGGATTTGAGGCAGGGTTCAAGGCCCCCGTCGCCATGATCAACGGTAAACCCTTCAAGTCAGGTAAGGCCTACAAAGACAGTAAGCTCTGCAATGTCCTCACCATGCGGGAGTTGCACCGCCGCTACCACGATCAAACCGGCATTACCTTTAGCTCCCTCTATCCAGGCTGTGTGGCGGACACCCCCCTCTTCCGCCACCACTTTAAGGCCTTTCAGAGCATCTTTCCCTGGTTTCAGAAGAACGTCACCGGTGGCTACGTCACCCAGCAGTTAGCAGGGGAACGGGTGGCCGCCGTAGTGGCGGACCCCGATCTGCGGGAGTCTGGCATCTACTGGAGCTGGGGTAACCGCCAACAACCAGGACGCCGGTCCTTTGCCCAGGAGGTCTCCAACGAAGCTCAGGATGACGCCAAGGCCCGCAAACTCTGGGACCTTAGTGCCAATCTGGTGGGATTAAATGGGTCGATATAGTGTCGAGCTACTACACCTCAATGGATCTTCTGGACCAACTACGCCTGGATTACCAACGGTTTCCCGCCGATCAGAGCTACCATCTCTACGCCGAGGCCGTGTACTTTAAGGACCCCCTGACGGCCTTTCGAGGGGTAAGGCGGTATCAGGCCATGATTGACTTCATGGCCCGTTGGTTTCGATCGATTCATCTAGAACTCCACCAGATTGAGTACACCAGCCCCCAGGAGATTCGTACCCGGTGGACCCTCAGCTGGATTGCCCCCTTGCCCTGGCAGCCCGCCATGGAGATCTCGGGTCACAGTCAGCTAGAACTTGACTCAACGGGTAAAATCATCACCCACATCGACTACTGGGACTGTTCCCCCTGGTCGGTTTTCCGACAACTCTGGCAGTCCACCTGACGACCATAGTTGCTGTTGTGAACAGGGGAGAGTAACCCTTGACTACCCAATTGGGGTGGCTGGACTCTTCTACCCTATCTGCTGTCAGGGGTTGACAGGTATACTCTAGGAACCCAGGTTGCCGTAGGGAAAAATCGTGAAGTTTCAGACCGTCATCGCCACCCTGAATGACTTTTGGGCCCAACAGGGCTGCGTGATCATGCAGCCCTACGACACCGAAAAGGGAGCTGGCACCAAAAGCCCCCACACCTTTCTGCGGGCCCTGGGGCCAGAGCCCTGGGCCGTGGCCTACCCTGAGCCCTGTCGCCGACCGGCGGATGGGCGATATGGCGAAAACCCTAACCGCTACCAACACTATTTCCAGTACCAGGTCTTAATTAAACCCTCTCCCTCAAATATTCAGGAGACCTATCTAGAATCCCTGCGATCGCTGGGGATTAAACCCGAGGACCATGATATTCGCTTTGTTGAGGATAACTGGGAGGATGCTGCTGTGGGCGCCTGGGGAGTGGGCTGGGAGGTCTGGCTAGACGGTATGGAAATTACCCAGTTCACCTACTTTCAGCAGTGTGGTGGCATTGATTGTCGACCGGTGTCGATCGAACTCACCTACGGGCTGGAACGATTAACCATGTATCTGCAGGAGGTGGACGCGATCGCCAAAATCGCCTGGAATGATCACCTCAGCTACGGGGATATCTATGGTCAGGCAGAGATTGAAAACTCCACCTACAACTTCGAAGCCTCCAGCCCAGAATGCCTGTTTAAACTCTTTGAGATCTATCGGGAGGAAGCCGAACAACTCATGGATCGAGCCCTGGTGTTACCGAGCTACGATTATGTGCTGAAGTGTTCCCATACCTTTAATCTGCTAGATGCTCGTGGGGTAATTTCCGTTACCGAACGCACCCGTTACCTTCGTCAGGTACGGGGGTTGGCCCGGCGAGTGGCCCAGCTCTACCTTGAGCAGCGGCAAACCCTGGGCTTTCCCCTACTGCAGCCCGCTGCTCAGAACAGTGAAGCCACCTCCCTGGGTTCCAGGGGTTAGCTGCTAACCGTTAATTAAGCTAAGCTTGTGCCTGTAGACCCTATTGATCTAAAAATTACGGATTGGCATGGTGGAGCAAGAACATCAGACTAACAACTCCGAACAACTTCCTGAAGGGGAAAGGATCGAAGAGCTCCATGAAGAGGATGGGGCCATCGATATTAATTTTGAACAACCCGAGACCCTAGGGAAGCAGGAGGTCCAGACCGATGATGGAGCCCTGTCCCTCGATTTAGTGGAGCTGGAGCGCCAGTTGACTAGCCTGCAAGCCGAGTTGGAAGACCGTACGGCTCAGTCTATGCGGATTGCCGCTGACTTTGAAAACTACCGCAAGCGGACCAGCAAGGAAAAGGAAGAGCTGGAGTCCCAGGTGAAGGGCAACACCATCACCGAACTATTACCCGTCGTGGATAACTTTGAGCGGGCCCGGTCCCAAATCAAGCCCCAAACCGAGGGGGAAATGGCCATTCATAAAAGCTATCAGGGAGTTTATAAGCAACTGGTGGATGCTTTGAAGCGGCTGGGGGTTTCCGCCATGCGCTCGGAGGGGCAGGAGTTCAATCCCCAGTTCCACGAGGCAGTGATGCGAGCACCCAGCCATGACCATCCGGAAGGTACGGTGATGGAGGAGTTTGTCCGGGGTTACCAGCTGGGCGATAGAGTGCTGCGTCACGCCATGGTCAAGGTGGCCGCCGCCCCGGAGGAAGGCTCTCCAACCGAAACCGACCCTACCCATTCTTAAAGCTGGTGAGCCAGGGGAACATCCCCCTTAGGGTTTCTTTCCCTGGCTAAGGGGGCACCTTAGAGCTACAGAGTTGAATAGCTAGCGGCACTTTCTCAAATTAAAGTTTAAATCACAAGTTAATTGATCCGGATGAATCAACGTCATCCATGAATCAAGAGTATAGATAACCGTTATGGCGTGAGCACCAGCAGTCATGGGTAAAGTAATTGGCATCGACCTGGGTACAACCAATAGTTGTGTGGCGGTCCTGGAAGGAGGCAAGCCAGTGGTGATCACCAGCACCGAAGGGGGTAGAACCGTGCCCAGCATGGTGGGCTTCGGTAAAAGTGGTGAACGATTGGTGGGTCAATTGGCCAAGCGTCAGGCCGTCACCAATGCGGAAAATACAGTTTACAGCATTAAGCGGTTTATTGGCCGCCGTTGGGATGATACGACAGCGGAACGCAATCGGGTTCCCTATCGGTGTGTGAATGGGCGTGATAACACCGTAGACGTGCAAATTCGCGACAAAACCTACACCCCTCAGGAAATTTCCGCCATGGTTCTGCAAAAGCTGAAGCAGGATGCGGAGGCTTACCTGGGGACGGAGGTCACAGAGGCAGTAATTACGGTGCCGGCCTACTTCACCGATGCCCAGCGCCAGGCCACTAAGGATGCCGGTACCATTGCTGGATTGAATGTTCTGCGGATCATTAACGAGCCCACCGCCGCCGCCCTGTCCTACGGACTGGACAAACAGGATCAGGAGCAGGTGGTGCTGGTTTTTGATCTGGGGGGTGGCACCTTTGATGTGTCGATTCTACAGTTGGGTGATGGGGTTTTTGAGGTCAAAGCTACCGCCGGCAACAATCACCTGGGGGGCGATGATTTTGATAGTTGCATTGTGGAATGGATGCTGGCCACTTTCCACGACCAGGAGGGCATTGACCTGTCCAGCGATCGCATGGCCCTGCAGCGGATTCGCGAGGCTGCCGAAAAGGCCAAGATAGAGCTTTCGAGTATGGCCGCTACCTCCCTCAACCTCCCCTTCATTACCGCCAATGCTGCTGGACCTAAGCACCTGGAAATGAGTCTGAGCCGATCCCAGTTCGAGCAGTTAACCGCAACCCTGATTAAATCTACCCTGGAGCCTGTTCAACAGGCCCTTAAGGATGCTGATCTCCCCCCTGAGGGAATTGATCGAATTTTACTGGTGGGGGGTTCCACCCGAATTCCAGCAGTACAACAGGCCATTAGTAATTACTTCAACGGCAAGTCCCCTGATCGCTCCGTCAACCCCGATGAGGCGGTGGCCCTGGGCGCCTCCATCCAGGCTGGTGTTCTAGGGGGAGAGGTTAAGGACCTGCTACTTCTAGACGTGACCCCCCTTTCCCTGGGTATAGAGACCCTGGGGGAGGTTTTTACCAAGGTGATTGAGCGTAACACCACCATTCCCACCAGTAAGTCTCAGGTCTTTTCCACCGCTACCGACGGCCAGACCTCGGTGGAAATCCATGTGCTACAGGGGGAGCGAGCCATGGCTAAGGACAATAAAAGCCTGGGCAAGTTCCAACTAACGGGTATTCCCCCTGCCCCCCGGGGCATCCCCCAAATTGAAGTCTCCTTTGAAATTGACGCTAACGGTATTCTCCAGGTGGCTGCCCTGGATAAGGGTACCGGGCGGGCCCAAAGCATTCGGATTACCAATAGGGGCGGGCTCAGTCCTAGCGAAGTAGAGCAAATGCGTCTGGATGCCGAGGTCTTTGCCGATGACGATAACCGTCGCCGTGAATTGGCCGATCTAGTCAATCGGGCTGATAATTTGTTCTATAGCTATGAAGCCACCCTACGGGAGAATGCCGCTTTTATGGATGAGGCGGCTCGGGCAGAGTTAGACACGAAGGCGGAGCAACTTCGCCATGCCCTACACACCGCCATCCAAGCTCAGGATTTGCAGCACCATATCGATGACCTACAATCAGCTCTATTTACCGTTGGCGCCAATCTCTATCAAGAATCTCAGGAGGTTAACCCAGTAGACTTAGAGTTCCCCGACCTTTATCCCGACACAGGCCGGGTTCGGGCCACAGCGGAAAACCCTGATGACTACGATGGGGATAACTACGATGATTTAGGTTTGGATGCCACCGTAACCGCAGACTACGAAGCCATTGACTAGGGACGGGTATCCCACCTGGTCAAAGTCAGATCAACTTCTTAATATGGTTTAGAGTTTTAATATCTCTATTTACTGCTGGACTAGTCTAGGTAACCCCTATGGCCCGTGATTACTACGATGTGCTTGGTGTTTCTCGCAGCGCCGATCAGGAGGAGATCAAGCGGGCCTATCGCCGTTTAGCTCGCAAGTATCACCCCGACGTCAATAAGGATACTGGAGCTGAAGACACCTTTAAAGAAATTAACCGGGCCTACGAAATTCTCTCGGAGCCAGAAATACGGGCTCGCTACGATCGCTTTGGCGAGGCCGGAGTTGGTGGTGCTGCCGCCGGGGGTTACCCAGACTTTGGCGACGTCGGCGGCTTTGCGGATATTTTTGAAAGTTTTTTTGGGGGCTTTGGGGGTGGAGCTGGCCAGGTGGGCCGGCGTCGCAGTCCTACCCGTGGTGATGATCTCCGGCTTGACCTGAAATTAGACTTTAAAGAGGCTGTTTTTGGGGGTGAGAAGGAAATTAAGATTAGTCACCTGGAGACCTGTGGTACCTGCAAGGGCAGCGGTGCCAAGCCCGGCACCCGACCCAGCACCTGCGGCACCTGCGGAGGGACTGGTCAAGTGCGGCGGGCTACCCGTACCCCCTTCGGCAGCTTTACCCAGGTGTCTGCTTGCCCCACCTGTAACGGCAGCGGTGAAGTAATCGAAGACCGCTGCGAAAGCTGTGGTGGTAGTGGTCAAATCCAGGAAACCAAAAAACTGAAGATTACCATCCCCGCCGGGGTTGACAATGGCACCCGTCTACGGGTTTCATCTGAGGGCGATGCGGGGTTGCGGGGTGGACCGGCCGGTGATCTCTACGTGTACCTATTTGTCAGTGAGGACCCTGCCTTTAAGCGAGATGGCATCAATATCCTTTCTGATTTACGCATCAGCTACCTACAGGCTATTTTAGGCAGCAAACTTTCCATTGACACCGTGGATGGTCCGGTGGAGCTAGAGATCCCCGCTGGCACCCAACCGGGTACGGTGCTGACCCTAGAGAACCATGGGGTACCCAAACTAGGCAACCCCGTCAGCCGGGGAGATCACCTGATTACGGTACAGGTGAATATCCCCACCCGTTTGAAGCCGGAGGAGCGAGAACTGGTGGAAAAGCTGGCGGAAATTCGAGGTGACCAGGTTAATCGCGGAGGGATTGAGGGGTTTCTAGGGGGGCTATTTCGAGGATGAACCCCACCGATGCATCAAGCCCCATAGATGCCCTCTTAGATTTGCGTGGCACCCCCTGCCCCATTAACTTTGTCCGTACTAAGCTGCAATTAGAGAAAATGTCCCCCGGCTCCCTGCTAGAGGTTTGGCTAGACCCTGGTGAGCCCCTAGAACAGGTACCCGATAGCCTGAGGATGGAGGGCTATGGAATTGTCTCTCTGCAGCCGCAGGATACCTACTTTTGTCTGAGGGTACGCCGTCCTACCTAATGCTATGGAGTTTCCGACCCCCTACCCTGAGCCCTTGCCCACCAAACTGTTGGGAGTTGTTACCGCTGTTCAGGCTAATTTCTATTGGGTCAGCTTAAGTCAACCAGCCCCTAATCAGCCCTTGACCCAACGTCTGCTCTGTACTCGCCGAGCCCGACTGAAGAAAATTGGCCAACAGGTGATGGTGGGGGATTGGGTAGAGGTGACCGATGTGGACTGGAGCGGAGGCCGGGGGGCGATCGCTAAGGTCTATCCGCGCCAAACCATCCTGGATCGCCCCCCGATCGCCAATGCTAGCCAAATAGCGCTGGTCTTTGCCCTGGCCTCCCCCGACCTGGAGGTTCACCAATTAAGCCGCTTCCTGGTCAAGGCCGAATCCACCGGCCTGAGAATATTACTGTGCCTGAGTAAGGCAGACCTGGTCAGCCTTCAGGTTCGTCAGGGTTGGCAACATCGACTGCAGCGGTGGGGCTATAATTCCCTGGTGATTAGTCTGGAGGACCCGGACCAATCCGCCATAGGTGTTTTGACAAACCACCTGAAGGAGCAAACTACGGTGATCTCTGGCCCCTCTGGGGTCGGCAAATCCAGCCTGATCAACCGCCTGATTCCCCAGTTGAATCTCAAAACAGGGGCGGTTTCAGGACGGCTAGAACGTGGCCGCCACACCACCCGCCATGTGGAGTTATTTGAATTGCCCGGGGGCGGGCTGCTAGCCGACACCCCCGGCTTTAATCAACCCGACTTAACCATTGCCCCTCAGGATCTAGGCAATCACTTTCCAGAAATCCGCCTGAGTCAAGAGCCCTGTCAGTTTAAAGATTGCCTGCACCGGCAGGAACCTGGCTGCAGCGTCGGGACTGACTGGGAACGCTATCCGGTCTATCTAACCTGGTTAGAGGAACTGATCGAGCTGCAGGAGCACAGGGTGCAACGGAATCATCATCAAGTCAGGGTCAAGGCGAAAAGTCGAGAAATGGGCCAGGTTTCCCATGAGCCCCTACTCTCCGTAAAACAATACCGTCGTACCTCCCGTCGCAGTGAAAACCAATCCCTGGATCGGCTCCGCCAGAGTTCTGCCCATGGACTAGAGGAACCCGACTAAAGTGGTGGCTAGGGCCATAGCCTCAGCCAGCCCTTACCCCATCCTTATTTTTCCGTGATAGCTATTATAGGACTCCCTTAGGTGCATACCCATGCGACAAAACTTTAGTGAGGATGAGTGGGTGACCCTCTTGCAGGCCCCAATGCAAGCCCTGGTCGCGGTCTGTTTGGCTGATAAGGTAGATCCGGTTTCCTTTCTGCAAGAATTGAAGGCTGGCATCAAGCTTGTTAGCGAAGAAACCAATCGCTCAGATTTGCCCGGAGATCTGGTACCGACCCTGCTTAAATCTACCGCCGAGTTAGATAGCCAGGATCCCCTATCAGGAGAGCAGTTACAGCTGAAAAAACAATTTGAGCTGCTAGGGCTGATTCAAACCTTTAAAAATGCTAATGAAGGTAAGAATGCGGCCATTAGCCATTTCCAAAAGGTTGCTGCCCTGCTAGCCGCTAAGGTAACTGGGGTTGAAGCCAATAACTATAAAACCTGGTTGATGTCCTTGGCGCAGAAAGTCGCAGAGGCTCAAAAGGAAGGTGGAATTATGGGCATTGGTGCCAGCCGTATCAGTGAGCGGGAATCAGATGTTCTGAAACAACTGGCTACGGCCCTGGGTCTATAGGCATCTTAGGGAATCTATATGATGCCCTTTTAACCCTTGATCTTGAGGAGCAATCTATTTGCTGACCTTGAGTTTCAACTTTCTTCTAAAGTAAGACATTAGCCTTAGAGGTTGTTTGAAAAGTCAAAGAGAGTCTCAAACCGTACCTATGGAGTAGGATAATCAGCGCAAAATTCAGTATTTTGGCGGCCCTCTGGCGGCGAACTATACCTGGAAGAACCCTTTTCAAACAACCTCTTAGACTGGAAAACCAAATCTCCTAACTAACTTTGATCAAATCTGCGAGGAACATCCATGATTGCACTACTGATTAGTATTCTCGTGCTAGCTGTCAGCTTGCTGATTATTTCGAAAATCCCCCCCGTTGGGGTGGAAATCGATAACCCCATCAAGGCCTTGATCGCCGGTGCCATCATTGGGGTGTTCAATGGTATCTGGCAATTTCTACCCAGCGCTTTGACAAAAACCATTGGGTTGCTAAGTTTGGGTATCATTCCCCTGATTGGTTCTATCATTGTCTTTGGCCTAGCCGCCTGGTTGGTCGAGGGCTTTCGCCTACGTTGGGGCCTCTGGAGTGCGATTTTAGGCGCTATCCTGCTGGCCATTATTAGCTCTATCCTAAATTGGGTTCTGACCAGCGTTGGTATTGTTCCCGCCGCCATCTAGGCCTGACTAAGGGCTAGACAGCGGATCCCTATGGGATTTTCCGCCGCTGTCTAGCCTCAGCCCTTATCGAGAGTAGTGTCACTCTGTTGGCTAAAAAGGTTTGACAAGGGTCTCTCCCCTTATCTATACTGATATTCACGTCAAGTAGGCCCCCATCGTCTAGAGGCCTAGGACACCTCCCTTTCACGGAGGCGACGGGGATTCGAATTCCCCTGGGGGTATTTTAATTTTTTGTTTCATGAAAATGGGCTTACACTCAGCAGGTCCTATATCCTACAGCAGTCTCAAGTCCTGCTAGGGCAACACTGCAATAGGCCAATGATTCAGCCGTCAGCACCCAGAAGGTAAGCTGGTGAACATT